>Ga0226658_10000517_pt1 | contig 19257 bp, 12 predicted proteins | sample OliLak19BULKMAT1_FD_169091 | JGI IMG/M metagenome (GOLD analysis project Ga0226658, IMG submission 169091) | Freshwater microbial mat bacterial communities from Lake Vanda, McMurdo Dry Valleys, Antarctica - Oligotrophic Lake LV.19.BULKMAT1 (v2)... | ecosystem: Environmental > Aquatic >... | reverse complement strand
GAAATAATGGCACCATGAGCATGCGGCCCTTTTTGCCGTTGTTGATTTTTGCCCGACCCTGTATGTTGTATCGTTGTCGCTTTGCCCAGGCTCCCGTCTTTATTAATTGGAAGCACGGATAAACTTCCGCTGCTATAATTGGAAGCAAATAACCATCTGCCGGTTTTATCTGTTTCCACATGACAGGGATGATCGCCGCCCGAAAGCTGCCGGTTGATGAAATGAAGTGTACCTGTTTCTTTATTAAATCTAAAAGCAGCAATATCACCCCCTTTACCATCCTGCGGTGCTGTCTCATGTACGGCAAAGACAAATTGTCCATCAGGGGAAAAACTAACAAAGGAAGGGTTGGGGTTTTTAACATGACTTATTTGCTGCGCCGAGCCATTGGCAGAATTGAATTTATATACATAGACTCCTTCACTTTTTGGCGAATCGTACGTACCTACAATCATGTACTGCTCCTGTGCTTTTGTTAACAGAAACATAATGGAAAAGAAAGCTGAAAGAAACAGTCGCATACCAATCGTTTTAGGAAGTGAATATATCTTTTTAAATGATTTTAACAAAAACTCTATCACTGCTGGCACGGTCTGGCACAATCTTGTCATTGTTAGGTGGAGTAACAAAAATTCTAAACCATTTAAAAACTTACAACATGAAAAGAATATTTACTTTATCAGTCCCGATGTTTATCGGGATGATTTCACTCACTCTCTTTCTCAGTAGCTGTGTCAGAAACAGTGTTCCTCCCAACAACGAGAACTACTGGTTATCAAAAGAACAGGGTGAAGTAGTATATAGTGATACCTATTGCAGTTACTTTGTAGTAGAGACCTATTATGGTTTTAATATCGTAAAAGCATACGGCAGTTACAAACCTTATGAAGGAAGTATCGTCTATGGTAACTTCAGCGGACCCGGCACCAGGGATATGTATAATTTTTCTACCAGTGTGGTGTTTAGCGGTACAGTGACCGACTACTGGCTCAGCTATGTAGAAGCACAGGATGCGCTGGACTACTATTGCCCTTATGGAAAAGGAACAGGCGTTAAAAGAGAGTTCAAAAAAGCTACTACTGTCTTTAAGAAATAAGAGTTAAGATCATTAACAGAGTACCCTGTCTCTTCAAAAGAGATGGGGTATTTTTTTGTTAAAGATTTTTCACATAATCAGTCAGGCTTAAGCTGGGTTTGCCCAGGTCCTTCCAGGTTTGTTCACTTTCAAATTGCTCAGGGTATTTGTTTAGGGCCTGGCAAATACGGGCAGCATAATTCATTCGCTGAACAAAGAGGCCCAGGTATTTTAATAACGCAAGCGGGGCTTTCATTGTTTTCGCCGGTTTTGAATAATTAGTGAGAAAGATCTTTGCAACATCATTCCAATCATAAGCGTTTGTTCCCTGTATTGCGTAATCCTGGTTATCATTACCGGCAATTTCAAATGCTTTCACTACCTGTTTTCCATAATCCTCAGCGGCGATGAACCACATCTTTGCTACCGAGCCATTGATCATCATTAACTTATTTCCCCGCAGCATTTGCTGATCAAGGCACTCCATGAAAGTTGAAGGAGAAAAAATCGAGTAGGGGATACCGGAAGAACGGATGGCAGATACGGCTTTATGTTTGATAGCAAAGCACCACCAGTTAAAACCATTCATTCCCTGGTAGTTTTTAACGAGGGAAGACAAATAGGCAATCCGTTTAATCCCGGTTTCTTTTGCCGTGGTAATTACATTCGCTATGCCTTCCCGTTCAGGTTGGGGATCCTTTTTTGCAGAAGACTGGTCAACAGATAAATTTAGGTAAACAATATCCTGGCCTGTGAATGCTTTTGTCAAACTTGTTTTGTCAAACACATCACCCTGGACCACGTTGACGGCAGGAAATAATTGTTGCACCTTATTTACATTCCGGGCCAGCAGGGTTACATCGAAGCCTGCTTTAATCAACTCTTTAGCTACTGGGCTGCCGAGCATACCGGAGGCTCCGATAAAAAGTATTTTCATGCGTTTACTTTCTTTTCCGTTTTTTTTCAATCATATCTCTTTAGGCCAGGCACCTGATTTTTGTACTTTGTTTTTACATGATCACAGATCAGGATAGTTGCTTTAAAGATGTAATAATTAACTGGTAAACCTGTTCATTGTTTAAAGGCGCCGCTTTAAAAGCAGTGCCGGTTACTTTTTCATAGAGTTCAATATATCGTTTTGAGATGGTATCGATCCATTCATCAGTCATCAGAGGAACGATCTGTCCTTCTTTTCCCATAAAATCGTTGGCGATCAGCCATTCCCTGACAAACTCCTTGCTAAGTTGTTTTTGCCGTTCACCGGTGGCCTGTCTTTCTTCAAAACCATCGGAATAAAAATAACGGGAAGAATCGGGGGTATGTATCTCATCCATCAGGTAAATGCTGTTACCGATCTTTCCAAATTCATATTTGGTGTCCACGAGGATCAATCCCTGTTTCGCTGCAATTTCTTTTCCTTTTTCAAAAAGTTTCAATGCATAATCACGCAGTATGTTCCATTCTTCCGTTGTAGCCAGGCCGGTATTGATTATTTCGGAAGGGGTAATATCTTCATCATGTCCTTCCGAGGCTTTGGTGCTGGGTGTAATAATAGGATTAGGGAAACGATCATTTTCTTTCATATCCTCCGGCATTTCAGCGCCGCATAAAACCCTCTTTCCGGAAGCATAGGTTCTCCAGGCATGACCGGTCAGGTACCCCCTGACCACCATTTCTATTTTGAAGGGTTCGCATCGTTTCCCGACCGATACAGTGGGTGCCGGCACATCGGTCAGCCAATTGGGGCAAATATCCCGGGTAGCAGCCAGCATATATGCAGCAATTTGATTCAATACTTGTCCTTTGAAAGGGATAGGGCGGGGCAAAATGACATCAAAAGCGGAAATACGGTCAGATGCTATCATCACAAGCCAATTACTGCCTATGGAATAAACATCACGAACCTTTCCGCGATAAAAAGCTGTTTGATTTGGGAAAGAAAGTTCACTCATTTTTCGAAAGTATGAAAGGGGTAAAAATAACCCATTTCTGACTGCTTTTAGATTTCAACATCTTATCCTTTTCCCTTAAAAATTAAATTTTTAGATAAACTTTACATTGCTTATTTTTCCATGAAATTCCAAAACTAAAATCTTCTTATTATGAGAAAAAGCTACCGCTATTTAGCTGGCTGTTTGATTGCAAGCCTGTTTACGATTGCAGGCAATGCCCAATCCATCAATATTTCAGGCACAGTTAAAAACAGCAGTTCCAAAGAAAATGTTCCTGCTGTTTCTGTATTAGTAAAAGGCTCCAATCAGGGTACTTATACCAATTCCGATGGTGAGTTTAGCTTGCGATTGGCCAAATTACCCGTTATCCTTATTTTTTCGTCTATCGGTTATGATAACCAGGAAGTAACGGTTTCCGACGCTTCAAAAGCCGTTAGTGTTGATTTTAAAGTTAATACCTCCTTAGGTCAGGAAGTAGTGGTAGCTGCTACAAGGGCACCACAACGTATTTTAGAATCCCCTGTAACCGTGGAACGAATGAGTAATTCAGTAATAAAAAATATTGCTGCCCCGTCTGTTTACGAGTCACTCACCAATCTAAAAGGGGTAGATGTGCATACTGCCAGCTTAACATTCCGGACAGTTACAACCCGTGGTTTTGTTAGCAGCGGTAACACCCGTTTAAATCAGTTGGTTGATGGTATGGATAACCAGGCTCCCGGCCTCAATTTTTCTGTTAGTTCTATAACAGGGATAACAGATTTAGATATGGATAATATTGAAATACTATCAGGTGCTTCATCTGCTTTATATGGATCGGGAGGTATGAACGGAACTGTTTTGTTAACGAGTAAGAACCCATTCAAATATCAGGGGTTGAGCTATAATATTAAGCAGGGCATTATGCACGTAGATGGAAAGCAACGTAAAGCGGCTCCTTATTATAACTGGTCCTTTCGTTGGGCAAAAGCTTTTAAAAATAAAATTGCAATAAAACTTGCTGCTGAATTAATAAAGGGCAGTGACTGGCAGGCAGATGATTTCCGGAATAAAGGACAAATAGGAATTCTTAGTAGTGTAAAGGGTGGCAACCGCCTAAATGACCCCAATTTTAATGGTGTCAACAGTTACGGTGATGAAACGGATATAAATATGGATGCCTTTTCCTTTTTCGTTCAGGACCAATCCAGAAGAGGTGTATTAGCGAATACCGGTAACCAAATTGATATCGTTAATTTATGGAATTTATATTATGGAGCTATTGGAAACCCAAAGTATCCTACGAATGCGCAGAGAGATGGATTTTATACTTTTGCAGGCTTCCCTGCGATTGTGCTTGGAACAATTAATAACCCGGCTTTAAAACCAACTATTGATAATGCTTTTCCTTTCTATAACGGGTTAAAAAATGGTTATTACAGAAATTCAAATATTTCAAGGACGGGGTATAACGAAAGGGATTTGGTTGATTATAATACACTGAATGTAAAAATTAATGCAGGTATTCACTGGAAAATAACTGATAAAATTGAAGCATCCTTGAATACTTACTTTGGTACTGGTACAACGGTTTATACCGGAGCTAACAGGTATTCATTAAGAAATTTTAAACTTGCACAGCATAAGTTTGAAGTAAAAGCGAAGAACTGGATGGTACGGGCATACACAACACAGGAAAATTCCGGGGATTCTTATATTGGTGATGCAGTAGGAACTTTTTTAAATGAAGCAGCTCGGCCTAGCGGTGCCGTTTGGCTTCCAAATTATATAGGGACTTTTTCTGATGTAAGAAGAAACATGGGACTCGGCAACTTACCCGTTTCAAGCGATATCACACTTCACAACACAATGCGGGATATTTTCGATAATGCCACGGTTAATCCGTTTAATGGCGCACCAATAGCCGGTTCTCCCCGATTCTTACCAGGTACATCGCGGTTTGATGCGGCTTCGAAACAGATTAAAAGCATCCCTGTTAACAAACCAGGCGGCTCTAAATTCCTTGATAGATCTGATCTATATGCGGCAGAGGCTCAGCTCAACCTATCAGATGCACTTCGGTTTTCTGATAAATTGGAAGTTATTGTTGGAACACAATGGAAACAATGGGTGTTAAACTCTCAGGGCACCATTTTTGCTGATACCCTTGGGGCTATCAAGGTTAATGAAACTGGCGGCTACATTCAGCTAAAGAAAAAATTATTAAATGATGTTTTGACGCTTACAGCTTCTGGTCGTTATGATAAACAAACAAATTTTGATGGTAAATTCACTCCAAGAGTTGCAGCAGTTATCCGTGTAGCAAAAGACAATAATATTCGTTTGTCTTACCAGACATCTTATCGTTTCCCCTCTAACCAAAACCAATATATCAGCTTAAGGCTTGGCGGTGGTAACAGTTTCCTGATTGGCAGTTTACCGGAGTTTCAATCTTATTATAAATTGAATTCTACCAAACCCGGTTATACTGCTGCAAGTGTATTGAACTACAGGGCAGGCTCATTAGCTGATTCAAGCAGGTTGATTAAGGCAACTTTTACCGAATTAAAGCCTGAGACAGTAAATTCGTATGAAATTGGTTACAAGGGAATAATTGGTAAAAAATTATTAATTGATGCTTACTACTACTACAGCAAGTATAATAATTTTATAGTAAGTCAGGCCGTAGTTCAATCTCAAAATGGGCCTAACTTTGAATTGTATTCCGGCTTTAGCAGTAATAATGTTTCTTATAATCAGAACTCATCGAAAAGTGTAAAATCTTCCGGCTGGGGTATAGGTCTTGAATACAAGGCTTATAAGAACTATTTTTTATATGGAAACGTTTTCTCCGATGAGCTAAATGATGTGGCTCCGGGTGATGTTACTTTCTTTAATGCTCCTAAATACCGGGTTAATATTGGGTTACGCAACGACAATGTTTGTCATAATATTGGTTTTAATATAGTAACCAAATGGCAGGATGAGAACTTTTATGAGGGTACATTTATATCTGGTACGCTGCCTTCCTTTGCATGGGTTGATGCACAGATAAGTTACAGACCGGCTGGTACCAAAAGTGTTTTCCGTGTAGGTGGAACCAACCTGGGCAACAACTACTATCGTACTGGTTTTGGTAGTCCGGCTGTGGGTGGTTTGTACTACATGAGCTATGGTTACAATATCAACTAAGAGAATTGGGTTATTCAAGTATAAAGGTCCCGCCGCCGGCGGGACCTTATTTTTTGGTACCTGCCTGCAATGGCGTTAAATCGTAGAATAGTTTACCGCAGTGATGCAGAGGCGCAGGTTTATTCAACAGCTTCCAGGGTTAATAATTTTATCTTGCTCGCAAAGACCCAAAGATGCTACGAATGCATTACGACTTAGCGTCTTGGCGTGCAATTTGGTATTTGCTTTCGCTATTCCCCCTGTGGTTAAGGCTATAATTTTCTGGCGGGAGGGCTTTACGCTGCCAGGACTTACCGTATCATAAGACCGGCCGGATCCTTTACAAATAAATAAGAATCACTCTCCACAAAATCGTTGGCCTGTACCTCTACAGCTACCGGCATTCCATCCTTAAAGGAAAACTTGGCCGGGTAAATACCATAACCTATGTTGGAGTAAGTCATCCGGAACTCGTTGTTATCCATGTATTCCATATAACCGATCAGGTCTGGATGCTGTTGAAAACGGCAAATGAGCATAGTACTGCTTTTGCTGATCGTTATCCTGCCATATACCGTATTAAAATAATCACCGGTAAAATCTTCTAACTTATTGCCGGGCATATTTTTTTTATCTGTTCTTGCTTTTAACGATGCAACCTGCTCGTCCACTTCTTTTTTACCCTGTGTATATAAGCCCCATTGAAATCTGCCTCTGTCGGTGTATGGCACACCGAGATAAGCATCCAGCAACTGGTAGCGCAATGCTTCAAAGAAATTTTGATTGTCATTATTGGTGAGAATAGTAATGCCTAGCTTTTCTTCCGGCACAAAACAAACATTGGTCACCTGGCCGAAGGCGCCACCGGTATGCCAATAAACCTGTTTACCATTATAGTCAGTAGCATAAATACCTAACCCATACCCACGAAAATGCGTAGGATAAACGGTTGACTTCCGGCTCCCGGTCAGTATATTGATATCCCTTGTTTTTTGGAGTACTTCCCACGGTAAGACGCGGTTGCCCTCATACCGGCCACTGTCTAGTTGCAGGATGAGCCAGTGGGTAAGATCCTTTACATTACTCACCATACTGGTAGCAGGACCGAGGTTATCAACGTTGTCAAATGGTAGTTTGGTCAATGGGCTGTACAGGTTGTTGTGCGGTACAGCAACATTTATCCGTTCAGCTATCCCTGCCGTGTTCATGTAAGTATTACGCATACCCAGCGGGTTTAGTATGTTTTCCTGTACATAGGCTTCCCAGGTCTGGCCCGTCACTTTTTCTAACACTTGCCCGGCAACCAGGAAGGCTGAATTACAATAGCCATAGTCCTGCCTGAACTGTCCCGTGGGTTTCAGGTACCGCATTTTCCAGACAATGGAGTCTTTAGCCAGGTTAGAATCCCAGAAAGTAAAATCACCCTGAAAAGTTTTTGTGCCCAACCGATGACAAAGCATATCTTTTACAGTAGCCAGCCGGGTAGCGTTGCTGTCATAGAGCTTAAACCAGGGGATGTATTGTGTTACCTTATCATTCAGCGATAATTTTTTTTCATGATCAAGTTTGGCAAGGGATGTACCGGTAAACAATTTTGAATTGGAAGCGATAATAAATAAAGTATTCTCGTCCACTTTATCTTCCTTTCCAAGTTGCCGTACACCATAACCTTTCTGTAATATTACTTTCCCGTCTTTTACAATGGCAATGGCTAGGCCTGGTATCTGCCACTGTTTCATTCCTCTCTCTATATAACTGTCCAGGCTATCAGTAATAAAAGTATTGATGCCGACAGGAGTTGATTCTTTGGCGGGTACATTTTTCACCGGCTTGACGGGGGCAATTACTGGCGTGGTGGGAGAAACTTTAATCGACTTTTCTTTTTCTTTCTTTTCCTCCAGTAGTTTTTCTTCTTGTTCTTTTTTATAGGCAATTTCTTTTTCTGTTTGTGAAAAAGCCGGAACTGCGCAAGCCATAAAAAATATAACAATTAACCAGTTGACTGATCGCATATAGATTGTTTTAAAGGATAAAAGTAGGAATAAAAAAATAAAATGAGTAATAGCCCGGAAGGTTAAGGTATTGTAGTCTATTGGTTTGCGAAAGAGAGAATTGGCAGAAGGAGGGAATTTAGTTTATCATTCTTTAGCGTTCAATAACTCCAATAACGTTCTTTTGGACGGAGCATCCCTGAACGATAAGAGGAAGGGAATAGAAAATAATAACGGGTAAACTTTTTTGCGGAGGGTGGCAGGCAGCATAAAAATTAATTAGATACTGAAAGTAGGAAAAATAGGAAGACGGTTTCGTTAAAACTGAGATCAGGCGAAAACCGGCACCTGTTTAACTGCCAGCACGGTACTATTATTTATACTCTCCAAAAATCTCTCTCATGGTATCAGCAATTTCGCCCAGGGTACATTTGTTTTCTACAGCCTCTACAACTACGGGCATGATGTTCTCTCCACTACTGGCTTTATCGTTTAACAATTGGAGTAACTGATCTACTTTGGCCCGGTCCCTGTTATTCCGTAATATTCTCAGCTTTTCGGTTTGCACCTGCCGGATAGAATCGTCTATTTTAAAACCGGGGATGGGCGCTTCCTTATCCACTTCAAATTTATTCACCCCTACAATTATTTTTTCCCGTGTCTCAATATTGCGTTGGTACTCGTACGCACTTTTGGCAATTTCGTTTTGTATAAACCCTTGTTCAATAGCAGACACACTGCCACCCATGGCATCGATCTTTTCCATTAGCTTCCATGCAGCTTCTTCTACTTCATGTGTCAGGGATTCAACAAAATAAGAACCGGCCAACGGATCAGCGGTATCAGGGGCACCACTTTCAAAAGCAATGATCTGTTGTGTGCGTAAGGCAATTCTTGCCGCTTCTTCGGTGGGCAGGCTCAATGCTTCGTCGTAGCCATTGGTATGTAAGGATTGTGTTCCTCCCAATACCGCCGCCAGTGATTGTATAGTAACCCTCGAAATATTATTCAACGGTTGCTGTGCTGTCAATGTACTGCCGCCTGTTTGTGTATGAAAACGGAGCATCATAGCTTTGGGATCTGTAGCACCCAGGTCTTTCATGATCCGGGCCCACATTTTCCGGGCCGCCCTGAACTTGGCGATTTCTTCAAATAAATTGTTATGGGCATTGAAGAAAAAGGAGAGACGTTTACCAAATACATTTATATCTAATCCTTTTTGTAAGGCTGCTTCCACATAAGCTTTCCCATTACTGAGGGTAAAAGCAATTTCCTGTACGGCCGTACTGCCTGCTTCCCGGATATGATAACCCGAGATCGAGATAGTATTCCATTTGGGTATCTCCTGGCTGCACCACTCGAAAATATCAGTGATGATACGCATCGAAGGTTTGGGTGGATAGATATAGGTACCGCGGGCAGCATATTCTTTTAGTATATCGTTCTGGATGGTACCTGTTAATTTTTTTAAATCGGCTCCCTGTTGCTTTGCAATTGCCACATAAAAAGAAAGCAGGATGAAACCAGTGGCATTGATCGTCATAGAAGTGCTTACTTCTTCCAATTTAATGCCATTGAATAATGTTTGGATGTCTTCGATCGAATCAATGGCCACGCCTACTTTTCCTACTTCACCTTCAGCCAGGGCATGGTCGCTATCGTATCCTATTTGTGTAGGAAGATCGAAAGCCACACTTAAACCGTTTACACCCTGTGATAATAAATAATGGTATCGCTTATTACTTTCTTCCGCGGTAGAAAACCCCGCATACTGCCGCATGGTCCATAGTTTCCCCCGGTACATATCTGCCTGCACACCCCTGGTGAAAGGGAAGGAGCCGGGTAGTTCGTTACTGCCAGCGGGCAAGTCTTCCCCGGTATAGATTTTCTTTACCTCAATACCTGAATCTGTATACTTCTTTTCTTCAGACATATAATGGCTTTAGCATTTATCGGTAATTTATACAATCTATTCAGCAAGCCCGGGACCACGTATAACTATTACTTCATTATCTTCTTTGCTTCAAAATTCAAGGCCTGGGCTACTAACTCATGCAAAGCCCCGGTAGGCTGAGACATCAGTACTTCCAGTATTTTTTTATTCAAATCTGCAGCAGAGGCCGTTAGTGGCAGGCTGGAGGAGACCTGGTTAACGACCATAATGTTTTGCTCTTTGAGGTTACGGACAGCATCCCAGCTGACGGGACTCACATATAATTGTTGGGTACTGTTATATTCGAATTCATGCTTGATATTTTCTGTCAGAATCAGTTTCATTTCATACGCAGAAATGCCCGGTTGGTTCAACCGGCTTATCAAGTTGGGAAGGGCAATTCTTTCTGTCAGTAATACCAGCCTTTCATAGGCCTGTAGTTGCATGGGAATGCTCTCAAACTTAACTCCTGCGGCGGGTTGTTCTGCCGGCTGTGGTTTTCTCAAAATGGCATAGATGGCTATCAAAATTGCGAGACCTGATAAAATAATACTTACAATGGTTAAATCCATGGATGCTGTGATTTGGTATTGGCAGCAAAAATAGGGAAGGGCGGCGGGAATCAGCTATGAATCAGCAGAAATCAGGCTGGCTGTTCCCCACCCGGATTTTAACCGGAATCGTTAAATTTTCCTTTATCGGAAATGCCACATTCGTTTCACAGTAAAAGAATATTTATTTTTACAGTATGGAAGCAACAACAATAACACCGGTTACCTTAACTGCAGGAGCTATTACGGCTATAAGGAAACTAATGGCGGCCGAAGATTTTGATACAACACAACGCTTACGAGTAGGAGTGAAGGGAGGTGGTTGTTCCGGTATGACTTATGTACTCGGTTTTGATCAGCCTAAAGAAAATGACAGCCATTTTGAAATAGAAGGTATTGCCTGCATCATGGAAAAAGCCCATGAGATGTACCTTTATGGCATGCAGGTGGACTGGCAGGATGGATTGAACAACCGCGGCTTTACATTTAAAAATCCTAATGCAAGTACCACCTGTGGTTGCGGAACTTCATTTGCTGTATAAGTGTCAATTCAAACCCCATGGCTTTTATAAACCGCAGCCAGTATTTCTTTGTTATTAACCAGCAATAATAATTTATCACCTTCGTCCAGTACAGGCGAACCGTTAGGCTGAATATTTTTCCCGTGCCTCAATAGTAAAACATCCTGCCAGCATACCAATTCCTGTGAAAAGCATCAGCGATCCCTAATTTAAACGTGGTCTTACTTGCCAGAATGCTGGCAATAAGCAGCAGGGATCTCACGAGAATGATATGTTCTGCGGAGAAGGAACCCATTTTTTTTGGAAGTACTTAGAGTTACCGATTGGCTGTCGTTAATTCCTCGGGTTCTATTCAAAAAAAAGCTTCTGACATATTGCCAGAAGCTCTCCGCTAATTGTATTTGTTTAAGTACTTATTAACTTTTTGTTGTCATACCAGGTTTTATTTTTTCTACTACGGCTTTCTTGCCTAATCCTCTTTTACCACCCAGGTCAACCAGGATAGGAGCGGCCACAAAGATAGAAGAGTAAACCCCGGTGATAACACCGACCAGCATTGCAAAGGCAAATCCTCTCGTTACTTCACCACCCACAATAAAGAGAATCAGCAGGGTCAGGAATACGGTAACAGATGTCATGATGGTACGGCTCAAAGTCTCGTTAATGGCCCGGTTGATGATCTCTCCTCTTGGAGCATTCGGAGTCAGATGACTGTTTTCACGGATCCGGTCAAATACAACCACTGTATCGTTCATAGAGAAACCAATCACCGTTAGTATCGCCGCAATAAAGTGCTGATCGATCTCCAGCGGGAAAGGAACAATACTTCTTGCGAATGAGAATACGATCAATGTTACAAGCACGTCGTGCAACAAGGCAACGATGGTACCCAATGAATATCTCCAGTCGCGGAAACGGATGAAAATGTAAAGGAAGATGACGATCATCGCAAAAAGCGTTGCTTTAATAGCGCCCTTTTTAAGGTCATCAGAAATGGTCGGTAACACTTTTTGTGATCCCTGTTTATATTCCGTATCGAATTTGGCAAAGCTCAAATTAGGGGGCAGATGATTTTTCAACCCGGTCAGCAACCTGCTTTCTACAATTGAGTCAGCAGTTATTTCGCTATTGTTGATCAGGTAAGAAGTAGTGATATCGAGGGTAGAATTATCACCTATGGTTTTGATCACCGGACTTTCATCGTCAAATACGGTTCGCAGATCAGCTCTTACCTGTTCTACATCCACCGGTTTGTCAAACTGTATTTTATAACTGCGTCCGCCTTTGAATTCTACTCCCTGGTCAAATCCATTAAAATAGGAGGCGATACCCAGGCCGAGTACTACAAAAGAAATGATGTAAGCGACCTTACGGTATTCGATGAATTTGAATTTGGCATTTTTGAAAATCCGCTTGGATACACCAGTAAAATATTCCAGGTGCTTTTTCTTATTTGTAAACCATTCCGTTACCCAGCGGCTCACCAGGATACCACAGAACAGGGATAAGAGGATACCAATGATCTGTGTGGTAGCAAAACCTTTTACCGGTCCTAATCCGAAATAGAACAGGATGATGGCGGTTAGAAGGGTTGTAACGTGTCCATCCAATACCGGGGGCAAAGACTTTCTATAACCTTCATTGATGGAAGGGATATAGCCTTTCCCTTTCAACAATTCTTCCTTAATACGTTCATAGATGATTACGTTGGTGTCCACCGCCATACCAATGGTCAGTACCAGGCCGGCAATTCCAGGGGCCGTTAACGTGGCACCAAAACCAGCCAGGATACCGACCGTAAACAGCAGGTTCAGGATCAGGGCAATATTGGCAACCCAGCCACTCGTGTTATAATAAACCAACATCAATAAGAAGATCACGACAAAAGAGATCAGGAAAGCCATGGTGCCACCTTTAATGGCAGCTTTTCCCAGTGTTGGTCCCACTTGTTGTTCCTGTACAATTTTTGCAGGGGCAGGTAGTTTACCTATTTTTAATATACGGGCCAGGTCAGCCGCATCTTGTTGGGTATAGGATCCGGAAATGGAAGAAGTTCCATCAGGAATGGCGCTGATCACATTCGGAGCAGACTGCACCACATTATCCAGCACGATAGCAATTGGCTTGCCCACATTTTCTTCTGTCATTTTCTTCCAGGCATTGGCACCGGCCTTATTCATCTCCATCCGGATCTCTACTTTACCAAACTGGTCAAATTCCTGACGGGCATCGGTCACTGCATCACCTTCTAATTTTGCTGTAGCACGGCCAAATGTCTTTAATGCATATACAGGCACTCTTGATCCCGCTTTGCCGTTTTTATCTTTTGGTGCGATACCGTAAGCAAACACAGCATCACCGGGGAAAAAGCTTTTATACTCATCCAGGTATTTCCTGAATTCCGCTGTATCTTTTATTGCAACAGAACCTACCGCTGAAGGATACACGACTTTTCCTTTTTCATCCTGATAAGGTTGAAAACCCGAGGGGTCTAAAAATTTATCCATCGTATTACCGGTGGCAGTTATTGCTGTTTTCCCGGTAGTGTCCGTATCAGTATTACCAATTTTATCGGATAAGATATCTTTCTTTTTACCGGTATCTATTTTAGCAACTCCCTGGTTTTTTCCGGCTGTATCTTTTGCAGCAGCTGTGTCTTTAGTGATAATGCTGTCTTTTTTGGCCGCTGTATCTTTTACACCGCCATATTTGATATTATAGGCTTCTACGGTTTTACCCCAACCAACGGAATAGTTCTGGTCTGCCAGCGTATACAATTCCCAGAACTGGAGATTCGCAGTGCTTTGTAAATAGGTTCTTACTCTTTCCTTATCCTTTACTCCGGGCAATTCCACATTGATGGTGCCCTTGGAAGGATTTGCATTGATATTGGGCTGGGCTACACCAAACTGGTCAATACGGTTTTGCAACCTGTCATAGGTTGTTTCAAAAGCGGTTTCCGATTCTGCCCTTATATAACTTTCAACCTGGCTATCGGTTGATTTGATATTGATCTTATCAGCACTGGCCGATGTAAACAATGACGCCAATGGTCTCGTGGGCTCTAATTTCCTGTACTCGTCAATAAAGAGCGTAATAAAATTAGCATCACTGTTCGCTTTGCGCTTATTGGCATTTTTAATAGCGGCTAAAAAATTAGGGTCTTTTGAATTATTGGACAAAGATTTCAGCAATCCAGACATCTCCACTTCAAGGGTTACGTTCATACCACCTTGCAGATCGAGTCCGAGATTCAGCTCTTCCCCTTTTGCTTTTTGGTAACTAACGGCACCGTTGATACCGTAGGTAACGGTCACCTCTTTGGTGCTGTCCAGTAAACGTTTTAACCTGTCCAGGTAAACCTTGTCTATAGTTTCCTGGTAGATAGCCTGTGAATCTTTGTTATTCGGATATTTCTCAGCGGCGCTTTTGTAATTATTCGTTACATAAGTCCGGGCCTTTCCCTCCATCTTCTTTTCATGTTGTCTTACGAAAAAAGTAAAAGACAGTTGATAGAGAGAATAAACAATCAGGAGAATAGTAAAAAAGCGAACCAAACCTTTCAGTTGCATACAATGATCGTTTTACATTTTTAATGCCTCTTCACCAGGTAAGCAGTCGTGGAAAGGCTTTTGGGATTTTTTAAAGAGGGGCAAAGATAGGGGTTTCGGGCATAATTTTGGCGGTCATTTCCAGCCCTTTTTGGCTCCCCAAAAGGACAGTATTTCTGATGGATTTCAGTGGGTTATGTTTGATTTTTTTACAGCCAGGGCGTAAACAGCTTCAGCTTGCTGGCTTGGTACCTCAATACTTCTGGTTCTTCGATATTTCTTGCTAATTTGAGCAGATGAAAATATCCGGGGTATGTTTTGTTTCTTTTACCGTCTTCCTGGCGGCTGGTAGTTATGGCAATTCTGGAAAAAGTGACCTCCCAATTTATAATCCAACACTGGTGAACTTTACCCATAACAACCTGCAGCAGTTACCTGATACATTTATCAACAACCTGCTCGCCTCCAATACAGAATTATTCGGTCCCCTGCTGGCGCAAAAAGACCTATTGGGGATACAAGTGATCTATACCGCTATTGATAGGGGTAAAAAAAAGAAGGATAAGATCAAATTCACCGACCACACATGGAACCTAAATCCCGATAATTATTTTTATCCGGCTTCCACGGTGAAATTGCCTGTCGCCATTCTGGCTCTGCAAAAACTCAATGAATTAAAGATCCCGGGACTGGATATGAACAGTACCATGATAACAGGGAAGGAAGGAACGGAGCAGACCGATGTGACCAAAGATCCTTCTGCATCCGATGACCGGCCCACGATCGCTCACTATATCAAAAAAATCTTATTGGTCAGTGATAACGATGCATTCAACCGGCTCTATGAATTCTTGGGACAGGAATACATTAATAAGAGCCTTCACCAAATGGGATATAAAGATATACAGATCATTCATCGCCTCAGTGTTTCGCTAACAGAAGAGCAGAACAGGCATACCAATCCGGTCAGTTTTTTTGATAGGGAGGGAAAGCTCTTGTATGCGAAACCCGCAGAGAAAAGTAGACTCAATTACAGGGCAAGAAATATAAAATTGGGCAAGGGATACTTGCAAGGTGGACAGCTTGTGAATGAGCCGTTTGATTTTTCGGTCAAGAACCTTTTACCGCTTATGGACCTGCATCAAATTGTCAGGAGCATTATTTTCCCGGAAGATATTCCCAAAGAACAGCAGTTCGATCTCAGCAGGGAAAATTATAATTTTTTGCGTTTATATATGTCCATGTACCCTGCTGAATCGGCTTCCCCAGTGTATGATTCTGCAACCTACTGGGATAATTATGTAAAGATGTTATTCTATGGGACGGAGAAAACAAAACCGGAACCCGGTATCCGCATTTTCAATAAGATCGGTACGGCCTATGGTTTTTTAATTGATGCAGCTTATTTTTTAGATCGGGAAAATAGCATTGAGTTTATGCTGAGTGCTGTTATCTATTGCAACAGCGATGGGATTTTCAATGACGATCAGTATGATTATGCTTCCATTGGTTACCCGTTTCTGAAAAACCTCGGCCGGGTCATCTACGAATATGAACGAACAAGAGTTAGGAAAACCAAAACTAAAGTTGCTCCCAATTTCTTCAACTATACTTATTGAATCCGTTATTTTTTTATCTTCGGTCGCTTTTACAGACTGCTTGCTTACCATCTTTATTAACCTGTTAAAAAAAATCAACTGACATGCAGTTATCATCTTTTTTGGAGCGATTCAACGAACCGGAAACATTGAAAATGGCTAAACTCGGCCGTGAACTGAGAGCTAAAGGCGTTGACGTGATAGACCTGAGTTTGGGAGAGCCTGATTTTGATACACCTGATCATATTAAGGAAGCTGCCATTAAAGCCATACATGATAACTGGAGCCATTATACACCAGTACCGGGTTTCCTGGATCTGAGAGAAGCGATATGTACTAAACTGAAAAGAGATAATAACCTGGACTATAAGCCGGAAAACATCGTGGCTTCTACCGGTGCAAAACAAAGTCTGGCCAATGTGATGCTGGCATTGGTAGATGATGGAGATGAAGTTATAATACCCACACCTTTCTGGGTTACCTATAGCGAACTGGTAAAGATCACCCGGGGAAAAGTGGTACAGGTGCAGAGTACTTCCGAACGGGGCTTTAAAATAACGCCACAACAGTTAGAAGCAGCCATTACATCAAAGACAAAATTGTTTTTATTTTCTTCTCCCTGTAATCCAAGCGGGGCAGTGTATAGTAAAGAAGAATTGGCAGCCTTTGTTGCCGTGTTGAAAAAATACCCGGATGTGTATATTATGTCCGATGAGATATATGAGTACATCAACTTTGTAGGTGCGCACGAAAGTATTGCTCAGTTTTCGGCAATAAAAGACAGGGTGATCATTGTAAATGGTTTAAGTAAAGGCTTTGCGATGACCGGCTGGCGATTAGGTTATATAGCTGCGAATACTGAAGTAGCTAAAGCTTGTGAGAAAGTCCAGGGACAATTTACAAGCGGCCCGAATTCAATTGCACAGAAAGCTGCCGTTACTGCTTTGACAACTGATCTTCGTCCTTCTATGGAAATGGCCAAAGAGTTTAAAAGAAGAAGGGCCCGCGTCCTGGAGATCGTAAAAGATATTCCGGGTGTTATCTGTAGTCAGCCCGAAGGAGCATTTTATATTTTCCCGGATGTAAGTGCCTATTATGGTAAGACTGATGGGGAGACCGTGGTCACCAATGCGAATGATCTTTGTATGTACCTTCTGAACAAAGCCCATGTTTCTTCCGTGATGGGAGATGCATTTGGTGAGCCGAAATGTGTTCGCTTTTCGTTTGCAAATAGCATGGAAAAAATTGAGGAAGGATGGAAAAGAATAAAAGAAGCACTGGCGAAATTGAAATAGCAATTGCTATTCATTTATTCTTTTAAAAATCATTGAGCCTTCTTTTTTAATTACTATTAATTTATCGTTGATGATTTCGGCTGTAATTTTTTCTTCTGCGTGACCTTCTTCAGAAATTTTCAGCTCCTTATTTTTATCATCGTACGTGTAATTGACTGTTTGTTTATGATTTTTAGAATGGGATATGAGTTTGCCACAGCTATAAATTCTATACTTCCCTGTCCAATCAGTTCTTTTTTTTCTTCTTCAGTCAGTTCTTTGTTGACCACTTCAGACACTGTCCATTTTCCTACTATTGATTTGTTGGTTTCCCCCTCACCAGGGGGTATATCTTTTTCTGCTGTTGTGGTAGTTGTAGTTGTACCTGTTTTATCCTGATCTGTTACAGTTTTTCGCTTTTACAAGATGCCAATACCCATACAGCGACAGGAATTAATAAAATTCTCATTTTAATAAGTTTAGGTAACTAAATATAATAATTTTCCAGTAAAGAGAACGCGGGGGAGGCTAACTACTTGCTTTCTTCTGAAAACCTTTTGTGCAATTCTAACACTTGTGGTATTACCAGTTGCTGGTCGTTATTTGTAATAACAAAATCGCAGCGTTTCATTTTCATTTCTTCATCCATCTGGCGGCTGATGCGTTTCATGATCTCTTCTACCGGGAGCTGATCCCGCTGCATCACTCTTTTGATGCGGATATCCTGAGGTGCGTATACACCGATGATATGATCCAATTGCTCTGCCGCACCGCTTTCAAACAGGAGAGCTGCTTCTTTTATGGTATAAAGACTTATTTGCCGGCTCATCCATTCTTCCGCATCGCGGATCGTAGCAGGGTGGGTGAGGGAGTTAAGCAATGCTAATTTCTCTTTATTATTAAAAACAATGCTTGCCAGGAATTTGCGATCCAGTTCCTCATTCTTATACGCCTCCTTGCCAAAATGTTCCATCACCAGCGCTTTTAGTGAAGGATCGGTATTCATCAGGTGTTTTGCTCTGTCATCTGCATAAAAAACCGGGATACCCAGTGTTTCAAAAACTTTGGCGACTGTTGTTTTACCACTACCAATTCCACCAGTAAGACCGATTTTTATCATGCTAGTACAATATTGTTAACGGGGTTAACGAAAACAAAAATCCCAAATTCCATTTGTAAACATACAAATGGAATTTGGGATAACGTAGTTGTAATTTATTTTTTATCAGTAGCAGCCGGCCTGTTTAATGCAGCGGTCCAATCCATACTGATCGCACTTTTTTCGATCTTCAGGTAACTGCCAGGGCTTACTTCAATGTTCAGCGTTCCGTCTTCATTCACTTTGTTGATGGTACCATGGATACCAGCAATGGTAACAATCTTATCACCTTTACCCATATTCTCAATAAATAATTTCTGGGTTTTTGCTTTTTTTGCCTGCGGCCGGATGAAGAACATCCAAAACACTAATATCATCATGCCCAGGAAAATAAACTGGATCGAGCCACCCATGCCACCGGAACTTGCTTTACCGTCGGCACCGGCAGGCTGAGTACAGGCCGAGAAAAATACCAGGACTAAACTGGCCGTGATATAGCTGATCGTTGATTTCTTCATAATTTTTTTGTATTGTCTTATTTTAATAAATCGCTGTTGATTTT
>Ga0226658_10000511_pt1 | contig 19386 bp, 18 predicted proteins | sample OliLak19BULKMAT1_FD_169091 | JGI IMG/M metagenome (GOLD analysis project Ga0226658, IMG submission 169091) | Freshwater microbial mat bacterial communities from Lake Vanda, McMurdo Dry Valleys, Antarctica - Oligotrophic Lake LV.19.BULKMAT1 (v2)... | ecosystem: Environmental > Aquatic >... | reverse complement strand
CCCCAACAGCACTTCGTTACATCGACTGGACATTGACTGTTCCTTTGATGTGCGTTGAATTTTATTTACTTACAAAGGCGGCAGGTGCCAAATTGTCTTTGCTTTGGAAACTGATTTTCGCATCTGTGTTGATGTTGGTGGCAGGTTATATTGGCGAGGCGTTTGTTCCCATGAATGCTGACGGTTCGGCCGGTGAGGGCGCTGCATTTCACTCAGTAATGTGGGGAGTGATTTCGACTATTGGTTACGTGTATATTTTGTACACTTCGTGGTTTGGAGAAGTTGCTGAATTGGCAAAAAATACTGGTGATGCAGCCGTGATGAAAGGTGTGAAAACACTTGCTTGGTTCGTATTGGTTGGATGGGCTGTCTATCCAATTGGATACATGTGTATGCCAGGTGGTTGGTTAAACACCGGCCTCGGATGGAGTGCAAGCAACGTAGATTTATTCTATAACATCGCTGACGCCATCAATAAGATTGGATTTGGCTTAGTGGTTTATAGCATTGCTATCTCTGCAAAGAAGTAATTTCTAACTAGAAATTTTCTCAAATTTGTAAACAGAGCCCCCGGGCTCTGTTTATTTTTTTATACACACTTGAACTCAAAATTTTACACATTCACGATCGTGGGTGCTGGTGCATCCGGCCTCTGGCTAGCAAATGCGTTGCTGGAGCATGGACTCTTGGAGACGAACACACTTTGCATAGTGGAAAGCGATGTCAATAAGGATAATGATCGCACCTGGTGCTACTGGGCAACAGATCCAATTGCACCCGTTGACATGGTCAGTAAGGTTTGGAAAAATATCCACCAATCTAATCTATCGAAGTCGCCTCAGGCACTGTACCCAAATCATTATTTTCATGTACGCAGCAGCGATTTCTATAGCACGATCAAAGAGAATTTAAAATCATGCGCTAACATTTTTTGGGTGCATGAACCTGTTATCGAAATCACTGAACTGACCAATCATGTTGGCGTCAAAACAACAAATGCACACTGGCAATCAGATAAAATATTTCTATCCGCTTCACCTGACAAAGAAATAAGTGCTACACATGCCAAATTTTTGGGCACTCGCCACCAAAAAGATTCGATTTTCCTTTGGCAGTCCTTTGTAGGGTGGAGGGTAGAGACAACCAGCAAGACTTTTGTGGCCGACAATATGTCTATGATGGACTTCAACGTGGATCAGGCGGGATTTACCCAATTTATGTATGAGCTTCCTTTTTCTGAAACGGAGGCACTGATAGAATTGACCCGGTTTGGTGAAGAAAAGCTGAGCCAACAGCAGGCTGAACAACAGCTGCGCGACTACATGCGGCAAAAGAATTCGGATTATAAAATTGTTGAAACCGAAATAGGCGCTATTCCGATGACAACAAAGTTTGATATTGTGCGAAAAAAAATTCCCCTTACCGAGCGGGTCATTTATATTGGAACGTTGGCCGGATCTTTGAAACCAACCTCTGGTTTTGGTTTTAAGCGAATGCATCGCTATTCAAATCAATTGGCAAATGCCCTCAAAATAAAACAAGACCTCCCCACTATGTCTCGCCCTTGGCGGTTTCGATTATACGATATATTGTTGCTACAGATTTTGAAAGATAAACCCACACAGGGAAAAGAAATATTTGAACGACTGTTTCGACATCAGCCAATCAACCGGATTTTCAAATTCTTGGACGAGGAAACGAATGTGGTGGAGGAACTGAAAATATTCATTCGACTTCCTATTCAATTATTTTTGGGTTCTTTGTTCACGTTTTTGAGAAAGCTTTGACTTACGTCACAACCAAACTTTTTAGGATACAATTGACTGGCCAGCTTCTACTAGTTGGCATTGTGTTACTTTTTTCTTTTCCGCCAATTACGCAAGCGGTTTTTTGTGGAATTCTGCTTTGCTTGGTAGGCATCCCGCACGGTTCGAACGATTACCTATATCGCCCGAACAAATCACTGCTTGGCATGTTGATATTTTTGGGTATTTACTTGGGAGTTATAATGGCCTACGGAATCCTATGGTGGGCTGTGCCATGGCTTGCATTGATTTTATTCTTTAGCATTTCTTTTCATCATTTTGGGCAATCTAATTTTGAAAATACTTCTATTTGGTATCTTCCTTCTATTGGTTGGGGAATTTGGATAGTAGTTTTGCCGGTAGTTTTGCATGAGAATGAAGCAACTGAGCTTTTTCGTGAAATGACTTCGTCTACGAACCAAGCAGGTGCAATCTCATTTTTTCAACGGCCCGATTTGTCATTATTGTCGTCTGGAAAGATAGCGCTGCTCGTCAGTTTGGCTGGTATGTACTTGGCGAGTTTGTTCTTGCTAGAGCGAAAAAACCACATCGCTTATTTAGCTCAATTTATTGTGGTAAGTGTTTGGTATTTGCTTACTCCCCTACTTTTCGGCTTTATTGTTGTCTTTTGCTTATGGCACTCACTTCAATCGGTGCAGCATCAATTCAACTATTTTCAACAACAGCAGCAAGTAGGGCTGAAGCAATTTATTCGAGCCATGTTTCCATTCAGTGTCGTGGCGTTGATCGTATTTGGATTATATGTGTATGCACGGGGATTTCAAATTTCTGAGGCATTCATACTGCTTTCACTTATTACGTTACCACATGTGTTAGTTATGCATCGCTTGTACCGTTCAAGTTCGCATTGATTGCGTTCTACTTTTTTTGGTCTTTTCGTAAAGCTGTTTCTGCAATAAAGCGAAGTCCATCCAATGTTAATGTCGGATCAATCGCGTAAAAAAATGGCTTTAAAGGAGAGATCACAAACGAAAGCCCGCCTGTGGCAATGGCAGGACAATCTTGTTTTAGTTCTTCACGTATTGCTGAAACCATTTTTCTCACCAGTCCTTCATACCCAATAACAATTCCCGATTGAATGGCTGTTATAGTGCTTGTCCCCAATGCCGATTTAGGAATTTCGAGAGGCACATCAAATAACTTAGCCGCATTTTGGGTCAACGATTTTAAAGCCGTCCGCAATCCAGGCACGATGGAAACACCAAGAATTCTTCCCTCTCCAGAAACGGTTGTAAACGTAAGAGCCGTTCCGAAATCCACCACAATGCAAGTTTGCTTGAACTTTATAAAAGCACCCATTGCATTGGCTACTAAATCGGAACCAATTTCGTGAGGATTTAATACTTGAATCGGCAATTGCTCATACAAATTGGGGCCTAAAAAAATTGGCTCCGTTGAAAATAATGTGCGAATTACACTTCGTATTTTTTCTGTTAAATTAGGAACTACACTGCTGAGGCAAACCGAAGAAATATCACTAATTGGAATCTGCGCTTCCGAAAAGTAATCGCGAATTTTTATGCCATAAAATAGTTCGGGTTGATCGGGCTTTGATGGAATTCGCCAAATGTGTTTCCATCCTTTTCCATCCCACAAACCAATGGTGATGTCACTATTACCAATATCAAAAACAAGAAGCATGAGCGAAAGATAAGAATCAACCTTTGAGAATCAAATCCGCTCCCTTTTCTGCAATCATTATGGTGGGGGCGTTGGTATTGCCGCTACTGATGGTAGGCATTACCGATGCATCAATCACGCGTAAGTTATAAATACCTTTCACGCGGAGTTCCGGATCAACTACCGCCATTTCATCCACACCCATCTTGCATGTGCCAACGGGATGGTATATGCACTCGGCAGATTCACGAATGTGGTTGAGCCATGCCTCATCCGTATCGGTTTGCTTTGGCATATGATTTTTGATTCGTATTGCGGCAAAGGCATTTGCCTCTAGTACCTCCAGCGCTTTTCTTCCACCCGCTATTTGTATTTTTTTATCTTCATCTGAATGCAGATAGTTTGGATCGATGGTTGGAGGTGCCGATAGATCCGCAGATTGCAAACCTATGTATCCTCGACTTTCAGGCCGAACTTGTGCAGGAAAAATTGAATAGCCATCTGATCGCGAATAGCTGTTGATATCGTACATGTCCGTGACTTTTTCATCTCCTGCATTAGTGGGAGTGAAGTGAAATTGGATATCGGGGCGTTCTTTTTCTGTAGAAGATTTTAAAAAGGCAACCGCTTCTAACGGGCCGATCGAAAAAGGGCCACTCTTTGTAAAAAGATACTTGACAAGACAAGCGGCCTGCTGATACCAAGGCAAATAATAATTGTTTGACTTGATGTTGCACAAACTGCTGACCGGAAAGAAAATATGGTCCTGAAGATTTTTGCCTACACCTGGCAACTCTTTCTTAAGTTCAATTTTATGTTTCTGCAATTCATCTTTTGCACCGATACCCGATAGCATCAATAACTTAGGCGACTCAAAGGCACCGCCACTTACAATCACTTCTTTGCGGGCACGCGCAACCAATGTATTACTTCTACCCGTCATAAATTCAACGCCAACGGCTCGATCACCTTCCAGCACAATACGTTTGCATAATGCCCCAGTAATTACCGTAAGGTTTTTTCGCTTGAGGGCAGGAACCAAAAATGCTTTTGCCGCGCTGAATCGCCTGCTGTTTTTCATCGTGTACTGAAACCAGCCCGCCCCTTCTTGCCGTTCACCGTTTACATCATTGTTTTCAGGAATTCCTTTTTCTGCGCAGGCTTTGATAAACGCTTTACCCATAGGCGTGTGATACCAATGAGTTTGGGTTACGTTTAGCAATCCATCTTTGGCGTGAAAGTTATTTTCAAACTGTTCGTTGTGCTCTGATTTTTTGAAGTAGGGCAGAACGTCTTCATAGGCCCAACCAATGTTGCCGAGTTTTTTCCAATGCTCGTAATCCTCTCGCTGTCCGCGAATGTACGCCATGGCATTGGTAGAACTTGATCCGCCCAAAACCTTCCCACGGGGGTGATAAATCTTTCGGTTATTCAGTTCTTTTTGTGGCTCCGTCCAATAGCAATTCCAATCTACGTCACTATGGTGCAGTTTTAGGTATGCCTGTGGAATGTGAATTTCCAATTTTGAATCCTTGCCTCCTGCCTCCATCAACAAAACCGTTTTTGATGGGTTCTCTGAAAGCCGGTTCGCCAACACACATCCGGCTGAACCGGCACCGATAATGATATAGTCGTAGGTCATAGCATAAATGAATTTCCGATTGCAATTAGGCGAATTTGATTTAACCCATTTTGCTAATGAATTGCCGCGTAGCAAATGTAAGGCTTTCCCGCTTTGACTTTCGCATCGTGTTTTTCTCAGCGAAGGTGGTTGTACTCAACTTTAAAGGCATTTTTAACAGCATCAGCGACTTTTGTTCGCTGCGCCTGGCTTACTCCGTCTTGTGAGATGCAGGCTCTTTTTTCGCGCTGACCGTAGCTCTTCAGGGCAAACATTGCCACTACACAGATAATTACGATCTTTTTCATAATCACTTTTTAAATTTTTGTTTTCAGACGCAAAACTACGCTACGCTTCAACGGCTAGCCGGGACGATCTAGGTAAATTGGAGCATTGTCGGGGTGATTTGGAAATTTAGTATTCAGGCTTAAATTTGCAGTCCCAAAGCGTAAAAGTGGAGGAAAAAGCGGGAGTAGCTCAGTTGGTAGAGCACGACCTTGCCAAGGTCGGGGTCGCGAGTTCGAGTCTCGTTTCCCGCTCAAAAATAAAAGCACCATAGTTTAGGTGCTTTTATTTTTTGCCCTGCCCGGGTGGTGGAATTGGTAGACACGCAGGACTTAAAATCCTGTGGATAGTAATATCTGTACGGGTTCAAGTCCCGTCCTGGGTACAGGAAATTGAATTAAAGCTCTGATAATCAGAGCTTTTTCATTTTATAGGTGGCAAAAAGGGTGGCTAATATTTTTGAATTCTTAACTTCAATTAATATCGGTTATTTAGGATTCTTGAAATTTCTAGACTGTGATCCACTACGAAATACTAAGCATTCAACCATCCGCTTCAATTGACTGGAGATTCCGTGGTGGTTGACCACTTTATTTCGTTTATCAGTGATCACAATTTTTCGTGGCGCTTAGCAATTCATTTCGCGAAAATTTGAGCATCGCGGACTTTGGTATTCAACCATTTATACAAGAAAACTAAGTAGTGTTCGTGAACTAACTTTTATTGATCACACCGTCACGAAATGAGGTGATCAAGGATAGCGAAATCTCCAGTCCTCCCATCTTGAAAACAAATCAAATCTTTAAAAAGGCACGCCATGTGTCTTTTTTACTAAAAACCCGGCAACGGGTTTAAAATGCCTCGCCAAGTTAACAGCTAGGTTCGATGCCCATTCGCTGCCAAATAAATTTTGAATTTGTCGGCCTGCCCAAAGACGATTTGCAAAAAGTTGTCTCCACTTTTTTGCGTAAAAAAATTCAAGCTCCCCTCTCGTAATTTTTTTGCTACAGAAATCCGTAACTAACTCGCTCACAATCTTTGCCGAGTGGATTGCCAACGCCATACCGTTGCCGCAAAGGGGAGTGATCATGCCAGCCGCATCCCCACTCATCAAAATATGATTTTCCACCGGGTCTTTTGTTTCAAAAGATATTTCATTGATTACTTCTGGCTTTTCGTAGAGAAATTCTGCATCGGTAAATATCCGTTGCAAGAAAGGGTTTTTGTAAAGCACGGCCTCTTCCATTTTTTTGATGCTGAGGTGCGTGCGCACATTGTCTCTGTGGGTGAGGTAACAAAGGGTACTTTTCCCATCCTCAATATTGCTGATGCCGCAATAGCCGTCTTTAAAATTGTGCAGAGCTATCAAATCGTCTGGGTGGTTTGTGCGGATATGGTATTTTACGCCAACGTAGGGCGACCGCTTTTTGATAAATCCTCGCTGCAGCGAAACATCTAGTTTCGATCGCTTGCCAAAAGAACCTATCACCACATCACACTCGAAAAGTTTATCTTTCGTTTTTACCTTAAACTTGTCGGAGGCAAATTCAACCGACTCGACCTCGGTATTCAAATGAAAAACCACTCCTCTTTGTTTGGCTTTTTCATACAGGAAACGATCAAACACAAAACGGCTAATTCCAAAGCCACCCAAATCCAATTCCATTTCAGCTTTTTTGCCGTTTACGGATGTTAATTGTAGCCGGGAGATAGACGGTGGTTCATACTCATCAGGGAATATATCCAAGGATTTTAAAAAAGGGATGGTCTCGTTTGAAATGTATTCGCCACACACCCGATGAAACGGGTATTCTTTTTTTTCAATCAGCGCTACAGAAAGCCCGGCTTCAGCCAAGTAATTCGCGGCAATAAGACCCGAAAGACCTCCACCAACAATAATAATCTCCATCAACTTTCTTTTTTAGATCTGGCTTTCCAAAACAAACTGCTTTCTGATTTTCTGGCCGTTGCGCAGTAAATCAATTTTAATTCGCTTACCCGGTTTTGGATTCAAGAAGTCGTTAACATTGTTCAGTTCGTAGTCCCTCACGTCAATTCCATTCACCGCAACAATTTTATCGCCCCGCTGAATGCCTGCCCGAAAGGCGGGTGTATCTTCTCTCACATCAGAAATCTCATAATCTTTTAGGCGAATTCCTGTGGCCCGTAGGGTGAGTCCGCTCAGGTTGAAGTAAAACTTTTTTTTGAAGGATGGTTTTTTTTTGAGATACATCTTTTCGTCAGGGAAATCGAAAATGACCGTGAACCTGCTCAATAACTCTCCGCCAATCGAACCATTGCGAAATGAAAAACGCCCTTTGCGAAGAGTGTCGCTATAGGCATAGTCATCGGGAAAATTGGTGATCAAGTTAAGGACTTGGTTATTTCCTAGTGCGAGCGAGTTGATTCTTCCTATTTTACCTACAATAATTCCACCTATGCCTCTTCCTAAAATTGCCTTAATGTGTTTTTGAGGAACTTTAATGCGTGGGTCCGAGACCGTCTCTAACAATAACCCGTGGCTTGCTCCCGAGTCCACCAATAATTTGGCGTTGAGGGTGGTGCTATCGTTTATTTGCAAGGTGGTTTGCATAAACGGTTTAGTATCTTCGATCGTGATTGGGATTGCCTCATATTTTCTTCTAGGCTTAAATGCGCTGGGTAACATCAATGTCAGCTTCTTGTTTTCGTAATCGACTTTCACTATAAATCGGCTGAAAAGCTCATAGCCCAAAATCCCATGCACTTCGGTGCCCATCGAGTTTTTCAATTCTAAGTAGTCTTCGTCCAATACCAATAAGGAATGACCTTTGCCATGAATGCCTGGCATATCCAACGTTACGTTGCTGGTGATGTAGGCATCTACCAACTTTTGCCCGCCCGGGCCTGAGAGTGTATACTTTCTGGAATAAGACAAGTTGAGAATATCACTATACACCTTCTCTGTAAGAATGGCAGTGCGCACGCCCGTATCGATAATGAATTTTAAAGGCAACTGATTATTCAGAATGATTGGCACTACCACTAGGTTATTGTGAATCTCAATGGGAATCTCAACGCGGTTAACCCCTTGTGACATCGAAAAGCCCAGCGTCTGGGTTTGGCCAAAGCAAAAAGATTTAGTGATTAGAAAAGCTAAAAGAAAAGCAAACTTTTTTATCATAAGGCTCAACCCCTTGAAAGCTACTGAATTTTCGGTCAAGGTTAAACCGATTGAACGGAAATTACCCCTAGTTGGGTGAGGAGTTTGTCTGGTGTTTGGGCAAATTTTATGCTCTCAAGATAAGATGCTGCCAAAAAGCCGTGGGAAGTCATTACCTCCATTTGCGCTATTAAATGATCGAAATAAGAATTCACGTTCAGTAATCCAACAGGGGAATCGATCAAGCCCAGTTGTTTCCAAGTAAGGATTTCGGCCAGTTCTTCTAATGTGCCCCAGCCGCCTGGCATGGCAACAAAGGCATCTGAAAGATCCGCCATTCTCTTTTTACGTTCGTGCATGCTGTCTACCACCTCTAATTGAGTGATACCGTGGTGGGCTACCTCCCTTCGCAAAAGAAAATCCGGAATCACTCCAATTACTTTGCCTCCATGATCCATCACCGAATCGGCTAAAATGCCCATGAGGCCAACGTTTCCTCCTCCGTAAACAAGGGTTGATTTTGAGTTTGCAATCAGTCTGCCAAGCTCTTTAGCGGTAGAATTATAGAGGGCATCAAAGCCAGTGGAGGATCCGCAAAAAACGCAGACGTTCATTAAACCTGAACTAGTGTTTTACATCGTGCTCATTATCGCTCACCTTGCTGTTAGGAAACAACCATATAGAGACGATTGCTAGAATAAAAAGGGCAATAACAACGCCAAAAACTGCCATGGTAAAAAATGTTTATGCTTCAAAAGTAAACGGATAACATTAATTATTTGCAAATTGAGCGTTAAATATTAATTCGATTTTTTATTTTTCATGCCATGAGGAGGTTTTTGATAATTTCAGTAGTCGTGCTGGGCGTTGTGGCTCTCGCTATCTATGGCCTTGTTACCGATACCAAGTCATATAGCCCCGAAGGGAGTGCAACCTTTTCGAGTGAGAATCTTAAAATCAACGTGTTCTACAACCGGCCTTTAAAAAAGGGCAGAGAAATATTTGGTAAACTCGTCCCTTTTGGAAAAGTATGGAGAACAGGGGCGAACGAAGCCACTGTTTTTGAAACCAGCCAACCACTTAACTTTGGTAGTGGAAGTTTGCCGCCCGGAAAATATAGTTTGTGGACAATCCCCAACGAACAATCTTGGCAAGTTATATTTAATTCAGATATCCCGATGTGGGGGCTGGGGTTTGACGGTCACGTCTTGAGAAAACCGGAAAAGGATGTGCTGACCATCGAAGCGCCCGTGGTTATGCAAGAAAAAGAATTTGAACAATTTACCATCTCCGTTGAAAAAATGGGGGAAGAAATGGAGTTGATTTTCATCTGGGATAAAACATTAGTAGCAGCGCCTTTTACATTAAAATAATTTTTGAAGAACTTATAAATTGATTTGAATGATTCAAGTAATCCCATCCATTGCCATACGAAACGGAAAAGTAGTAAAAATGCGCAAGGGCGATCCGGCAAGCGAAAAAGCCTATGATGAAAACCCCGTTGACTTGGCAAAACGCTTCGAAGACCATGGTATAGAAGTATTGCATTTGGTTGACTTAGATGGTGCTGAAACAGGTGCCCCAAAAAACCTTCATGTCTTAGAGCAAATCGCTGGCTACACCGATTTAAAACTTGACTTTACTGGAGGAATTAACACTGATGGCGATATTGGCAACGCCTACAACTACGGAGCAGATTATATCACGGCCTCCAGCATCGCGATTGCCAAGCCAGAACTCTTCGCATCGTGGATCATATCTTATGGTCGAGAGAAAATTACTTTAGGAGCAGACGTAACCGACATCCAAACCAAGCAGGTCGCTTTTCGCGGATGGCAAAATAAATCAGACGTTAATCTTTTTGATCACCTTCAATATTTTTATGATAAGGGCTTGAAGTATGCTAAGTGTACGGACATCTCCCGCGATGGTGTTTTAGAAGGCCCCGCGTTTTCTTTCTATGAAGAGGTGCAAGCAAAATTCCCTGATCTAAAAATCTTGGCCAGCGGTGGCGTGCGCGGTGCCGATGACATTGAAAAGCTAAACGACATGGGCATATTTGCTGTAATCTTTGGCAAAGCTTATTACGAAGGCATTCTCAAACTCGAAGACCTCAAACAATTTTTGGTAAAATAGAAGGATCGTTAAAACTTCTAATAAAACCTCCGAAGCATTTTGAACCTCGGAGGGTTTTAGTTTTATGCAACCTTTGAGAATAAGGGCATCAACATTTTACCTCGGTCTAATCCTGCCTTTTCTAATGCCCGCTCTGCTTGGTTAGTGTGTCGTGCTAGGTGCGCAACGAGAAACATAAATACATCACCCAGTTTTAGCTTGATAAAAGGCGCAATAGAAATGCCTATTTTACTTTTATTTAAATCAACCTGCTTTGCCATTTGCAATAGTTGAAGCAGTTTCTCTTGTTGATCGATAAATTCAGTCAACACCAAATGGCTTTCTAAAATCTGTTTAGGTTGGTGGTCTTTCGGGGCTTTCATTTTTTTTGAAGCCAGCCCGTTCGTATCCGGCAACATCAACTTGGTAAAATAATTGCCAAGCCAGCCTGAGGAAAAATGATTCGCGGAAGAATTTGACGTTGCCTTTTTTAAGGATTCTTCGATGGCTGGCAAATAATACCTTCCATAGCTATTTAAGTGTTGCAGGCATTCATTGGCACTCCACGTTTCGGCACTTGGTTTTAAAGCAAACTTGCTGTGAGGTACCAATTGCCAATTAGAAATAGCTTTTTCTAAAATAAGCTCTGTTTGATTTTGCAATTCTTTCAAAAGGGTTTCTTGGTTATAGTCTTTCATGTCGTTTTGCCTTAATGCGATACAAAGATGAATACGCAGGATTTCAAAAATCTTTGCCTACACAAAGATTTATATTCTAACGGTGGAAAGTAATTTACTAAAGGTGGCGGCATCAATTCCTAAGTATGATGCCAAATACTTGTGCGGAATCAACCGAAGTACTTGTGGGCTTCTTGTTAACAGGGTTGTAAACTTTTTCTCTGCCGAATAAGTCTGCAATTCTACTTGGCGTTGCAAAGCTCCCTTTAGAGCATGTGCCGTAGCACGACTGACAAAACGTTCTAAGTTTGGAAATTGATCTAGCAACTCAGCCACTTGAGCGTGGGTTGTCTTTAGGAATGTGCTTTGTGTAAGTGTTTCAAAAAAGTAATTGGAAGGTGTTTGTGTCAGAAACGAGTCGGCTATACCAGAAAATGAAAATGGGTAAGTAAAAACGATGGTAGCCTCTTTATCATCGGCAGTTAAATAATAAGCGCGCTGAACCCCTTCGGTAACAAAGTACAGCGTCTTCTCTGTTTCGCCTTTGGCGGTAAGGATCGTTTTTCGTTTTGCCTCGCCTTCTTGCCAGATCGAAGAGAAACGATTCCATTCTTCATCACTCAGTGCGTGAAGAGAAAACACAAATTGTTTTAGGTGCAGAAGAGACTGGGATAACTCCACCAACGAAGATGAGCAAATCGCCAGCAAAAAAAAAGCTCCACCAAATTGGCGAAGCTTTTTGCCATCAAACAGCTAAGTTTATCTTACGGACAATTCAAACGTAACATCCAAATCGCTCTCTCCATCCGTTGATTTAGAGGTAGCCGATTTCAAATCGGGTTGGTGTTTTAATACGATATTGAATGTGCCTGCGATTATATCAGAGGCTACATTGGCGGTCGTCCACGCAGTGCTTAAGCCTAGCGGCAAATTTTTAGCGTCCTTGTCATTATAGTTAACAGCGTCTGCTCTGTTGTCTATGTTTCCATTGCCGGTGGGATTAGAGAACGTATTATTCGTCCATGCAAAAAAGAACATGTGCTCATCTCCCTCTTCTTCTACTTCGTCTGTCACATTATATTCAGGATCTGTGGGCTTAGCCAGTTCATTGATTAATGTGACTGTTAGTGTATAGAAAGTGTTTTTGGCAAGGCTGATCGGTCCGCTTAGAACCCTTGGCTTGGGTCCATCTCCGTCAGGGTCGGTGGCCGTTACAATAACGGGGGCACCGGTAGTGGGAGTAAATGTTAGCGTGGCTTTGGTAATGGCCTCAGGGATGTTTTCGGGCTTCGGATCATCCTTGCCACATCCAGTGAATAATAAAACACTACCAACAATGAGTAGCGAAAAGACAAATTTTAGATTTTTCATAGTGATTTTTAGTTATTGCAACGATGTTGCAATATTAAAAGGATTATTTGAATAAACCAACCTAAAAACTGTAATGAATACCGAGGGTGAGATTTCTGCCCACATCATTCGCGAAATAGCGAAGGCGGTTAGTATATTCTCGATAAGTGGAATTGATAAGGTTGTCGCAAGAAAGGCGCAAGTCGAGCTTCGATTTTTTGAATTTCCAACTAGTGCCCGCACTTATAGAAAGCAGCATGTAGGCATCCGGTGCGTTAGCAAAGTCAAAGTTATCCGGGTTTTGTCCGATTAGATCAATGCCTTGCTCTTGCGCGGTAATGATTTCTCTTGGCGTAATTACTTTAGGTGCGCGTGTTTGCATACCAACCCATCTCAGTTTTGTCTCTATGTTCCAATTCATCTTGTTCGCATTTTTTGATTGATATCGGATTCCAACATCTGCCCGGTTTGATGGAATAAAAACCAAGAAATCATTTTGCCTTTCATCCGTTGCGCGCAAGAGCGATGCTTTTCCCGTAAGGGTAATAAATGAATTGATGGGATAGGCGGTAAAAATATCTACACCTAAAAAGGAGGCGTCCGTTTGCGTGTAGCGGAAGTAGGGAAATATGCCGCGCAAACTTTGTGTGATGCCCCGCGGGCGAAGATATATGTAGTCGAAAATGTAATTGACATAGCCTGTGACTTCAAAAGAGATTTTTTGGTTTTCTACTTTGTACCCCGCTACCCACTTCACAGCCTTTTCTACTTGGGCCGTTGTTGCAAATTCTTTTACTTCAGAAGTTTTTTCATCTAGAAGAAGTCCATATTCAATGGCTGCCGCACTTTGATGGGTACCCAAACTATAAAGCTCGGCTACATTGGGCGGACGCCATGCGCTGCTCAATGAACTGGTAAGCCATCCATAGTCACCCATTTTTCGTTTGCCAGATAGTGTTCCACTAAAGTTGGCAAAACCAAGCGATGTGCGATAGATGCGGTTTTGAAAATTAAAACCTACTACCTCATAACTGCGTACATCGTACCGCAATCCGGCTTCAATCACCCACTTATCGAGCGTCCATTTTTCTACCGCAAACAACCCTGCCGAGTAATGATCAAAATTGGGGATGAATGGAATGGTTTGTGTGCCGTCAATCTTACTGTTGGTTTGATACAAAACGTTAATTCCCCAACAGCTCTGAAAGCGATCGGAGTGACTGCGTTCCCAATCGGCATCAAGTGTATGTGTTTGCAATTGAAATCCCAGCGCAGGTATTTCAGTCAATGCACCCAACCGAAAATCAAACTCTCTGCGGCTGTTGTTTTGAAAACCATATTGCAGGCGGAATTCATTTTTACCCACGTTCGTGTGCGCATTTACTTTCAACAATGTATGTTGTACCGATTGCCGAGGAGGTTTAATGTCATAGGTAAAGGCAGTGGTGTATTGAGGAGGTTCGCGCTCCAAGGCATTGGCCAAATCCGCAGCGGAGCCAACCGCTGTGCCGCGCAATATTCCAATAGAAGTATTGAAATGACTAAAGAAAACATCAATGCCTTTGCGTTCTTTGTGATAGCCCGTTGAAAGCGAAAAATTTTGTTCTTCAAAACCGGTGTTGGAAAGTACATAATCGGCCGCCCGCGAGTCACCCGCTTTTTTGATTGTTCCCTGCGTGCGCCATCCAAACCCAGGAAGCTTTTTGCTGCCGCCTTCTAAAAAACCAGACACCACACCCGAGCTATTGTTAGTTGCACCGATCAAATGAAATTGACCTCCAACGCCAGCCTCTGTTGGCAGCTTGGCCGGATTGACCAGCACCACTCCTCCTAAAGCATCGGCACCATATTTAACTGCGGCAGCATCTTTTACCACCACAATATCCGAGGCAATAAACTGATCTACCTCCGGTGCATGTTCTGCTCCCCAGTTTTGACCTTCTTGTCGGATGCCATTGTTTAAGATCAGCACTCGTTGGCTATGCACTCCGTGAATCACAGGTTTAAAAATAGCGGGGCCTGTTTGAATCGTATTTACCCCAGGCAGTTCGCGCAGTGATTCGCCCAATGATTTTCCCATCGTCTCTTGCAGTGCTTTTCCAGAAAGCGAACTGTAGGTTGAGGTAGCACCTAAGCTGAAATGTTTTTCTATAACTACCACTTCGCTCAACGAAGTGCTATCACTTTCCAATTGCACGTTCCAAATTTTATTGGTGTTGATGCGTATAGAGGACGATTTCGTTTTATATCCTAGGAAGCGCACTTCCAGTTGATACTTGCCTTCGCACAGCTTAGTAAATTCAAATGATCCGTTCTCGTCTGTGACAGATCCCGTTGTTTTTATTGTGACGGTAGCCCCCAACATAGGCCGGCCATTTTCATCCATTACCTTACCGGAAATTTTAAGTGCGCAGGGCGATTGAGCCCACCCGACATTGATACACAAAGTAAAAACGAGAAAGACAAGAAGTTTCATTTTTTGCAACGGGGTTGCAAATTTAAAGAGATTAAAAGGATTTGAGTGCATTTTTCTGGCGTGTTGATGCTATCACTCTTTTTTTAAAACTGCTTCATCAATGTAATCTTAAAAATTCCACTTTGATTTTGAATGCGATCGGTGAGTAGTGTGGTAGACCCCTCACGAATTGACTGGGCAGGTTCAATTGTTGGAAAAATAGCGACTTTTCTGTGCGACTGGAAATAGCCTATGCAAAGAGTAATCAATATTAAAAGAGCAGCGGGTAAAAGTTTTTTCATTGAGAGTCAATTCTTAAAATCAATCGTTTCTCGTTTTTTTGTTCGATGGGTGGCGAGCGGTGCACAATACCGTTTCCGTTTCGTTGTGATGGCCGTTCTCCTTTTAAAATGGCCACATCAAATGTATCGAGCCGTTCAATACGTTTCCAATTTTTGACGATTTGTTCATTCTCGCCCAAGCCTAAATATTTTCTGTTCACGTTATCATTGTACATCCACTCGGTGCCCGAACCGAAGTAACTGCAAAATAATCGGTAGGCATAGCCATCAATATGAAATTTGCGGCAGGAGTCGTCTGTTACTGTTTTCAAATAAAGTTTTAGCGAATTCGATTCGCAAACTTGCGAGAAGAGTAAAGTAAATGTGTTGATGTCGCTGGCAAGGCTTTCAATCTGTTGATGGGGAAGTGAAGTTCGCAAGGCAAGTTGCTGACGAATTTGCAAGGGAAAGTCTGTAGCGGTGTCCACCAACAGTTCCATTTTGGTAAACGAACTGGCTACCAGCGCGCGCACCGCAGTTTGCAACTGAATATCTGGGGTGCGCTGATAGATGGCTAAATTTAATTCGGGCAAACGAATCTTTTGCAGATCATTGGGCGATGAGGCAAAATGCACGTGATCTTTTTGTATCCACGGCCAGAATAATCGTTTCAGTGTAAGCATGTTTTCAACGCGTGTATTAACCATCTTATCGGTCAATTAACCGAGTACAGATTTGTATGAGTAAAAATCTATCCATTTAAATTAAAAGTGCCGATGCCGTCAAAACTGTTTTAAGTAGGTAAGCTTAAAAATACCTTGTTGACTATTCATTCTGCTCTGAACTTGTGTATCGGTATTGGTAAAATCTTGACGGTTGTCATTGAGCACAAGAAAAATAAATGACAAAGGCCTGTATTCCCATTGCAGGCGCGAGTTGAGGGTAGATCGATTAATAGCGGAGTTGTACTGGTAGAAACTAATCCATTGCACACGTGGGTTTAGGGCCAACCTGATTTCAGCGGTGGCTAAGTCGGTATTCACCGATGCTGAACTAATTCCTAGATTTCTTATTTCATTGTGCCTATAACTGAGCGTAAGGGATACGTGCGGATCGGGAGCTATGCGTGCGCTTAGTGCGGCCGATTGAATTTTCCCATTAAAATAGTCACCTCTGTTATACTCAGCAGAAAAAAATAGTTTCCTAGAGTTATCACTTTGCACTGAGAGCGAATGATTGTTGTACGCATATCTTCCAGCTGCTATTTCGATACCTAATGGTGAAAATGGTTCTATTAGATTTTGCCAATTAGTGACGAAGTTATAAGAAAGCCTTCCACCATTTTGAAAGTTTAACTGCAAAGGTCGGTAGGAAACAAATCCTTCCCGAAAAGAAAGATCGTTGTAATAATTATACAGGTAAACCGTAATGCCGGGCGATACCTGCCGCAACCACTTACTGGGCAACCACGCTGGTCGCAGCTTCCACGAAATGGAGGGACTCGTCAATACATAGTTGGTAGCATCAACAAACCCTGATCGCGGATCGTACTTCTCTGACACTACGGCTTGCACATGGCCTGCGTAAATATCATTTGTATCATAGTATGCCCACATGGATGCAGCCCACCCGCGGTCGTTCACGAGCCCAGAATTGTTTGACCCTGATAGCATCCAAAAAATAGACAGCTTTTGATTCGGGCGATACAACCCATCCACGGTAGCTGTTGTGTTAGCATTGGTAAGGCCCGATGTATCGGCCTCGTCAAAGCGGAAAGTCCCCAGTGCGCCTATACGTGTGCCTTGCGCTGACAGGTTGCGCGAGAAGCGGGCCACCGCAAAATTTGCAGCGGGTGTCAGTCCTTGTGATTGCTGCCGTATAGCAAGTGCGCCAATGTTTTGCTTTGGTGTTCGATTCGTAAAACGAACACCAGCTTCAATAGGGATCGGATTTCCTGCATTATCTAATCCTATTCTTCTGCTAAAAAAGGGTTGAAGTGCATCCAATGCCTGCATGGTGTAAATTTCATTACCCTCCAGAAAAAATTGCCTGCGCTCGGGAAACAAAACCGAGAAGCGCGCGAGATTCACCACTTGCCGATCAACATCTACTTGCGCAAAATCGGTATTGTAGGTAAGGTCTAAAACCGAGTTGGTGTTGATCGCATATTTTATTTCTCCACCAGCTTTTACCTGATTATTAGAAGCCGTGTTTCCTTCTTTTTCTTCGCGGTCTGCGCTTACTAACAAGTAGGGATTTACCTGAACGTTGAGGCCGTTACTTTCGGGTAGCAAAAGCCCAGTAAGAACTGCTTCGTAGGGCATTTGGTAAGGTGTAAATACGCGTGGGATGGGCGGAAACGTAACGTTCTCATTGAGTCTTCTCAGACAACGCAAAATAATAATCCCAATTCTATCGCTCCCCGCCTTGTAGCGAATTGACTTCCACGGAATGGCGAACTCAGCTGTCCACCCCCACTCATGAATTTTTGTTTTCACATCCCATAGTGAAATCCACTCTCGATTGAAATTACTCCCATCACTGATCAATAACTCGCGCTGTGCTCCATAAGGATTGGTTTGAAAGGCCATCGCGTTGCGTTTGTCTAGCAGGCCATCAAGGGCAATACCAAATAAATCATTTTCATCAAAGCTAAAGTCGCGTTGCATGCTGGGTACGCGTATGCCCTTGCGTCCGGCACTATCATAGCATACACCACTTATGTACAAATGAGTGGCATCAAATAAAATCCTGACTTCTGTTTTAAAAGAGGGAGCCTCTCCCTGCCTTGGCTCGTACTGAACAAGTTCGGGAATGAGTCGGCTACTTTGCCAAGAGGGTTCATCTAACGTGCCATCGATCGTTATTTTTCCATGCGCCCTTTCAACTCTTATTTCAGGCGAACTTGCTGGTGGATCAAAAGTTTCTTGGCCGTAGGCAACCACGAAAACAAAATGGCTGAGTAAAATACATCCCGCCCACGGTAGCCTGTTCATAATACGGTCTCTTCTAGGCACTACCAAATCTTTTAATAATCCTTATTCTCCATCACCCACTTGAAGGACTGTGTGGCCAATCGAAACTTCCGTTCGTTGCGCACTAGCAACAACTCTACGCTATCTTTTTTCAGCATTCCTTTCCAGCGAAAGCGATCGGCCGTTTCTTTTGCATACTTGCCATAAAATAACTTGGATGTATCGCCCCGTAATTTTACTGTCAGGTTTTTTACACTATCAACTGTAAAAGTGGCCAATGAAAGATCGGAAGTTCCCCGCTTAAAATTTCCCCGCCCCTCTCCGGGTTCGTAGCCTTCCCCCACTACAATTTGATTCCACCGTACAGTATCCACAGGCGAGTTGTTCTCGATGCCATTGCGTTTAAACTCGTACACATCAAAAGCACCGGTAAATTCCAGCTTCGGGTTTTCATTCATCAACGTGCTCCACGAGTACGTTTGGTAGCTACTGAAGCCAACACCATACGCCAGAAAAAAAACCTTGAGCCCAACACGTGTATAGCGTTGCCATTTTTTGTTGAAGACCATTTCCGGAGCCACCGGTTCTGTAGCACGATCGAATAGAAAAAAATCGAGCAGGCGTTTGCTATGCGCTGCTGTTAAGTACAATCCTATAAGCCAAAGAAACGCTGAATAGTATTTTACCGGCACACCATAGAAAAAATTGAGCATCACCACATTGCCCATTACCCCAATAAAAAGAAGTAAACCAATCAATTGTGTTCTCCTAAAAAGAATAAAAATGACCGCTACGGTTTCAAACAATCCACTTATAAATTGGTAGGGTGGCGAGTAGCCAATAAACATCCAAGTAAAACGCATCGGTGTAAAATCGCCCAGTGGGGTATAAAATTGCGCCAATGATGGATACGCCATTTGCTGCACAAATATTTTTGCGATTCCGTAACCAAACATCACATAAGCGAGGTAATAACGAAGCCCAACCGAAAGCCAATACTGTAACCGCTCATACTGTTGATGCTTGCGATCGAGAGCTG
>Ga0226658_10000501_pt1 | contig 19523 bp, 24 predicted proteins | sample OliLak19BULKMAT1_FD_169091 | JGI IMG/M metagenome (GOLD analysis project Ga0226658, IMG submission 169091) | Freshwater microbial mat bacterial communities from Lake Vanda, McMurdo Dry Valleys, Antarctica - Oligotrophic Lake LV.19.BULKMAT1 (v2)... | ecosystem: Environmental > Aquatic >... | reverse complement strand
AAAACGATTGGGTTCAAGACGCAGGAAGCATATCAATGCTATTGCCGCCTCACTCCGAAATTGTTTTCTCGAGAACAAATGGTCGTGAAATTCGGTGATGCCAAGCCAGTAATGACCGTTGCGCAGCTTGAAGAGCTAGCCGGATTCGGCATCACGGTCGGTACAGGCTGTATCGGTAGCTGGCTGAACAGGCTGGTAATGAACGGGCTATTTCAAGAAGCCCGTATGCGTCTGGAATGGATGATCAGTGTGGTCGGCAAAGAAAATATCTATGAAGAATGGATTGTCGATGATTTGAGCAAATTCTACGTCAAGCCTATATACGATGAAAACAAAAGAATAATCACCGCTGCTCGCCTCGAAGATAACGAATGCCACCCTGTCTTTGGAGATAAAGATGTTGGTCGCGGATGCAACATAGCTCGCAGAGACAATGTCACCCAGCGTTACGGGCTGAAGCCCATCGCTTCTCTAGACGCACACTATGCATTCAAGAAAGACAAAGTCGTTCAAGATGCTAAGAACTACGGCTCTGACTGGGTGATGTCGAGTTTCCAGCATCTCAAGAATGCTGGCGAATTTGCGTTCGAAGCGAAGAAGAATCAGCAGCTAGATGATAAGTTCATCGAAGAACTGATCGACAACACGCACGATTATGCAGACCAATTCTCTGGCTACAAGTTCTCGACCGCCAAAGATGGCTGGCTCATGCCTATATACGAAGAGAACAAGCAGTGGGTAGCCGATGCCGTGAAGGCCAAGGGCAAGATAGATCTTACTAATCCAGTTTACGCAGAACGTCTACAGTATGAAATTTCTGTGTTCGCCGATAACGGAGTATCAGATTTCTTAAATTACGTGCGGCAGGTTCGTGAGATCGTTGAGATCGCAGAAAAGCACGGCGTGCTGTGTAACGTTCGCGGTTCCGCAGGTGGCAGTCTGTTGTATTACGCGCTTGGCATTTCAGTGACGGATCCCATCTTGTTCGATTTGCCCTTCGAGCGCCATTTGACTAATGGACGCATTCGCTCCGGTTCAATTCCAGACGTAGATTTGGATTTCTCTGATAAAGATAGAATGGATTTCCTGCTTAAAGAGCACTATGGCGATCGTTTGGTACCGCTCAGTATTGACATGCTTCTCAAGCCCAGATCGGCCATGAAAGACGCAGAACGTGCCGTGCTCGGACATGTCCGCCCAGAAACCGAAATGCTCACCAAGACGATGCCACAGGTACCACAAGGGGTAGACGAATCTGATTGGTTGTTTGGTTATGAGGGCGAAGGCGGTGACCACGTTCAGGGGTTCTTCGAAAAGTCGTCTGAATTGCAAGCTTACGCGAAATCGAGTCCAGAAATTTGGAATCTCGTAGTGTCTATGTGTGGGGTTCAAAGGCAGAAAGGCGTGCATGCGTGTTCTTATGTCATCCTGCCAACGGCGGCCAGCAATTACTTCCCGCTGTACAAAGTCGGCGGTAAAGACGGCGAATTGGCAACGGCTTTCGGCCCTAAGGGTATCGAATATATCGGCGGTGTTAAATTGGACATCTTAGGCGTCAAGAAGATGCTTACGATCCAAGAATGCCTAGCTATGGTCAAGACAAGGACGGGAGTAGAAATCCCGTGGGGCCAATTCCCCCATGACCCCGCTGTATACAAAGAAGTCATGCACACTGGTATGACCATCGGTACATTCCAGACATCTACCCAAGGGATTACAGATTTATGCGTCAGATCAAAGCCTAATTCTATCGAAGACATTTCTACTTTGATTGCGCTGTACAGGCCGTCTTGTCTTGATGCGTATCCAACGTGGGACGATTCCTTTCGTGGAAACTTGGTGGACTACTACATCGCTGGAAGAAACGGCACGCACAAACCACGATACATACACGATGATTTGATACCCATTTACGGCAGCACGCAAGCTTCTCCCGTCTTCCAAGAACAAATCCTTAGGACTTTCCGAGATATAGGTGGCATGTCGTATGAAGAGGCTGAAGCGGCCCGCCGCGCTATTGGTAAAAAAGATGTGGCTGCTTTGGCTGCGGAAGGACAAAAGCTTAAGACTGCATGTCTAGCCCGAGGTTGGTCCGAAAAGCAAGCAGATGAATTGTTCCAAGTCATCATGGCCAGTTCCCGTTATGGGTTTAACCAAGCCCACAGCGCGAGTTATGGGATTGTTTCCTACGCCACTGCATATCTGAAGTTTCACTACCCGCTCGAATTCTGGTGTGCTGAGCTGTCGTGTGAATATGACAATGAAGACAAATTACGTCTATATTCAGATTTCCTTGGCAAGCAAATCTTGGCACCCGACATTCTGCAGTCACATCCATCGCGATTCTTAATAGAAGACCAAAAGATACGAGCCCCCATGGCTGCTATTAAGGGCGTCGGCGAATCTGTTGTGGAAGAAATACAATCTTTGCTGAATAATTCTCTCGAGAGTCTAGGATTGGTAAGGAAGCCAACAGACACAGGAGCGAAGAAGCGTGTGGGCAGTAACAAAAAACAGGATGCTGTTGAAAGTTAACGAAAAAACACAATGTATCCAAATATTGTGGTGGAGAAAACGTACAGTCAACTGGCCCGCAGTGCTGAACGTCAAATTACCTAATAAGTTCTACAATAATCTGGCTAAACGCCGGAAAATTCTTCTGCACCGTCTGTCGTATTCAGGGAATAAGCAAGTTAAATACAGCAGCATTCAGCATAACGAATTTCTGCTGAAAACAGAAAGCACAGCGGACCTACTGGAGTTCCTCTGTGCTAATTCGTATCCGGTTGAAATAATCGAGTATTTCACGAAAAAGATTTAGAATTTGTACGAAAGCCCGATTCCCAGTTCTTTGGATTTAATTTTGTAAGAGCTAGTGGCCCACAACGATCCCACGACCTTAGCTCCAGCTAAAGCTGAATAATCCACGTTGTCCGTCACTTTGCTGGACAGCACGCCGGGGAGTTCCTTATGGACCTGCAAACCAATCGACCATTTAGGTGTGTAGGGCGTGATTTTCGTCTCAATCAGCACTTGTTTTTCGATGATTTCTTTTTTAGTTACGATTTTTTCGACAATTTTAATTGTTTCAGTTTTTGAAGTCTCTGCCGTTTCCGTTTCACGTACAGTTTCTTCAGTTTTTTCGCCGCTAGGTTTGGTAACAATTCTAACGATCACTTTTTCTTTGACGTTCTTGGACCATTCAGCTTTAGCAGCTTCGACTGCTACGTCGATAGCAACTTGGTCTATGACTTTCTTCTCTACAATTCGTTCTTGCACTTCGATCGTCGGCTTAGGAGTCAAACCTCTGCCAACGAGGTAACCAGCCGCCAATGCGACGAGCATGGCTATGCAGATCTGTACCCAAGTTTTCTTCAGGAATTCCATTACGATAATCATTTTTTGACTTTCGCAGGAATTGGACAAGTTTTATCCGTGCTAGGAGCTGGCGCTTTTACAACTGGCTTCGGCACTGCTGCGGCTGGCTTAGGAGCTACTGGAGCCGCTTGAACCGGGACATCAATCTTATATCCTGCGGCCTTAGCGAATTCTTGCCAGGTCTTGCCATGACTGACTTCAAAATGTGCCAATTCTTTAAACGATTGCCAGTTGCCCGCCCAACGCAGACCTTTTTTATCAAGCCCTGCTTCTACAGCTAGTTCCCACAGTTTTGCATATTTCTTTGCATCCCAATCGGCGACACCAGGTTCTGTTTCGAAATGCGTGTCCACCGCACACTTGTAGCAATGGATAGATTGCGGGATTGGCGTCCCTTTAGCATTAGTTGCGATTTTCCCAGGCTTGCTGCGGCCTTGCGCGTGAATGGCGTCTTGCTCTGCGGGAGACCGGTACGCAGAATGCAATTGGGGCTTGAGTCCAGCTTTGTAACCGAGCTCGAGAAGCTCTGAGATAACCAATTTAGATTCTGCATTTAGCGTTTCGAGAAGTTTTGACGTGCGAGAGGTTTTCATTTTATTTCTGCTTTCTTGGCTTTAGCTGCTTTTTCAAATTTAGTAGCCATAACTGCTTGAGCCCCATTCGTGGCAGCAAGTGCGATTGCAACTGAAGCTACTGTATTAGACACATCAATTTTCTGGAAATACCCAAAAATAAACATTCCTAGTATGGAAACGAGAGCTATAAAAGTTCGTCGACATCCACCAGTAATAGCAGTTACATCAATCAGTTTCATTTGTATCCCATTGCCCCAGCTTGTGATTCTGCCTGGTCCATCGATGTGCTTGGAGGAGACATCATTTTCTGCATACGAGCTTTTTCGACGATTTCGTGCATCCTTTGTGTCGGAGCTGGAGCTACGGGCAAGTTTTCTGGACTTCCCGAAGTAGGCTGCGAACCTTCTTGCATAGCGAGATCTGGATTGGCTGGAGCAGCGCGCTCGAGTTTAGGTTTAGGAGCCAGGACACTTGATTCAGTCGTTTTCGGACGGATTCGTTGTTCCAACCCAGACCGGCCACGAATGTCGTTGGTCAAGGACCCACTATCAACTTTGCCCTTGAGCTGTATATGGCGTTCTTCCGAAATAGGGACACGATCAACTTTTTGGGCTTCGCCCCTAATTTGGCGCTGGTTTTCGCTAACAGGACGGCCTTTGACACTCGACGAAGACGCAGAGGCAGCCGCAGCGTATTGGCCAGTAGGACCAGGCATTGCGCCGACTTCACGACCGGTTTGGCGCTGGCGGAACACTTCTTGCAATTGAGCTTCGGCTTCTGGGCTACCACCAATTTTGCCAGCCTGACGCGGAGCATTGAGGTATGACTGTTCTGCCTGAGCGTGGCCTTCCCGAATCATTTGGCTTTCTTCTGGAGTAACTTTCTCCATGCTGCTTTTGAGGCATGCGTGCATTTTCATGAGGTGTTGTAGCATTTTATTACTCCAGTTATGGTTAATGTAGTATTATCGCTGCTAAGGAGATAAAAATGCTAATAATTCGGCAGATGCGACCTGAAGAAAAGACAGAAGTTATCGCGCTTTCCAAGACCCTCAATAAATTTGTGAAAGATTTTGGAGCTATCTGGACAAGATGGGATATGTGGGAAAAGAACGTCCCATTTGTCGCTATACTCGATGGAAAACTCGTAGGTTTCCACGGCGCGACCTTTTTGAAGAAGGATTATGTGTACACGATGTACATCGGTGTAGATCCGGCTTGTGGCGCCCGTGGCATTGCCAAGGAGCTAACGTGGGCGGCTATCCAACACGGCCAAGCTCGCGGCCTGACACGCTTCACTGCTAAAGCGGACACACGAGGCGGCGGGTTTGGGTTTTATACAAAACTGGGGATGAAACCAGCAGCCCGCAATAAAGAAGAATACGTATTTGATTGTGAATTTGGCAATTCCGCCACCATGGAAGAATTCCAGAGCAGGTTGGCAGATGGGACAGCATATACGCCCCCATCGGCGAGGAAACAGAAATTGTATTTAAAGTCTTGTGAAGAATGCTACTTCACGGAATCAGACTTCTGATCCCGCTACTTTGTTTTCTCCGCGAGCGCCTGTAGCACCGGTCGCTAGCTTAGGCAGCTTGGCTGAGAATTTAATTTTATTCATATCGAAATCAAATACAGATTTCTTTGAAACCAACGAAGAACGTTGGTTTTTTGCATTGTACAGTTTATCTGTCAATGCTCGCGAGTTTGTGCTTTTTTCTAACGAAAAACAATCTAAGATATCGTGGATTTTATCTAAGTTCATTCGCTTTTAGTATCCAAGATGGCACTTGCAGATGCAGACCTTCTGCATTCTTTCTATATTCAATTATACTGAGAAATGGTGACATCAGAGTTTGTTCTTCTTGATGCCTGTTGTCGGCAGCCCATTGAATATCGGTATAGCCAGCTTGCAGCAACCCTGCTAGGCAGCTCATACAAGGCTGCAGAGACATGTAGATGCTTGTCCGCTGTATTACGTGGGGCATAGTATTACGGATTTTATTCAGAAAATCGGTTTCTGCGTGGACCATTAGGAATTTCTTCGCAGGCTCTAATGGAGTGCTCACAAGTTTTTTCGCTGACATATGATTCTGAAAAGGTTTTAGAATCTTGTTGACTCCATAGCCAGTCAGCGTATTCGTTTCTTTGTCAAAAGCCAAACAGACTACCTGGGTAATCGGATCGTGGGATTCTCTGGCCAATGCCGAAATGATTTGTGAAGTATGAATTATGGGATGGGCGGCGTAGACTAGCATTGCGTCAATCCTTGTTTTATTTTCTCGACTGCATCAACTGTCGAATCGCCGTCAAGAATTTCTATTTTATGCATCTTAGTTATGCATTTAGTTTCGAAATGTTTCATAGTATTTTCTGCTCTTTTGATGAACGAGATCGAATTGTGCAGCGTTTTTTCTGGGAGCGTGTCTTCCACTTTGCCTTTGATGCGTCGACGATTCAATAGTCGCCGATACACTTCTGCCTGGCTCAGATTGAAATGGACCAAGAGAACAGAACAACTAAGTTTTTCTGGTATTTCGAGAAGTCGCGGAGTTCCCATCACTCCATCGAAGAACACGACATCACGATACTTGAAGCATTCGAAAGTGCTCTCAATAATGAGGCCAGGACCCGTGTTAGCGTCAGACCCAGAATTATGATTGCCTGCAACAGCATACTCTTTGTACAAAGTGCCGTGAATCTTGTCGTTTTCCCGTTTAATGAGAATTGTTTCTTCAGGCACGCCGCAAATACTTTGACGTGTAGTCGTCTTGCCTGAAGAGCCTGCTCCCAAAAGTAATACAAGAATTTTGTTCTGTTCCATGGTCCCTCAGAAAATCATATGGAGAATTACGGTGATAGGAACAATATACACGCCTATAACACTCTGGACAATGATCACAAGAATACCCCTTCATCACCTAAATAATGATTAACTATGTAATTACATTTATCGCAACTACGGTTACCGAATTTGCTGAAAAACAAAGCATCACACCTGAGACAACATCTTGTTTTTGCTACGGCTTTGCCATTACTCGCTGCGAAGAAATCTTGCTGATCTTTTTTCTGTTCTACTATCTTTTTCTTGTGAGATTCGCGCCTGCGATCTTTATAAGCATCTCGGTATACTTTGACTTTTGTAGAAATGTCAGTCCAGTTTAGATTATTGGCGTCTACATAATCCTGCATATAGGGAATCGGGTTTTCCATGCCATTTGGCTTCGGCAGCCCAACCGCTTTGCAGAAAAAATAAATGTTGATCAATACTCCATCGACATCAATATTGCGTTCGCTGTTAACAGACATATTAGAGTCCTTCGTCTGCGCCGCAATCGACGATGCCTTTTTGCTGCAGAATATACAGACAAAGCAGTTTCTTGGCATCTGAATATTTCTTTGTGTCATTGAACGCGCCACGGAGATCGTCAATCTTCTGTTTGGCTAGCTGATATTCTGGATTTGCTTCCATTTCTGATTTTACTTTCATGACATATGCATTCTGCTCTGCAACGATCAATTTAAGTTTTTCAACGTCATACGTCTTAATGAGCGAAGATTCTTCAGCGCTATACAGCTTTTCGAACGAAGCTTCGATAGGGTGCGCGTTAGATACCGATTTGCTCTTGTTTTTCCACTTGCCCATTTTTTACATCCTTGCAAAATTGTTGTTTATTAGAGTTCCATGTTCTTTATAAGCTTTTTTGTGTGTCTTGACAAAACCAGGTACCCACAAACTAGTGTCAAAACCAGTATTTGTCATTAAGCGTTCAAAACTCGCTTTCCCCCAAAGATGTTCTAAATGGGTAAATTCGGCGACGTCATGCCCAATATAATATTTGCCATTGAGCAGTTTAGAATATTTGCACAATGAAGTTTCCACCTCGCCAAGATCAAAGCCCCATCTCGCGGATAAAGTCTGCCCTAGCATTTCCCATTCTTTGAACACGGCGCTAGAATACGTGTGTCGCCTGCCGTATAGAGCTCTGAGACCTCCACAAGGCCCCCCGTCGCCGTTAGGGTCGCCTTCTGCTACATTCATATCAGAAGGCTGTAGATTCGTATATCCGAGTGTTTTTTCAAAAAGCTCTGCGTATTTATAAGAAACCCAGCCGCCAAAGTACGGCATAGTTTTAATAAATTCAGCGAATTCTCGGCCTGTTTGAGCCGTCTCAGCACGTTTAGTAACACCGGCAGCTAGCCAAGCCGCCTGGGTTTTTTGCATATTTTCGAGTCGTCTGATTTGTGGCGTCCGGCCCCGCTCGGTTCCGAACTTACATTCGCTGAATGTCTTAGCACCCCTAAGAAGCAGCACCATGCTTTCGATTGAATAGAAATAGCCGTACCAGAAAATGGCTTCTTCTGCATTGAAACCTTCTAGCGCAATCACGTTCTTGAGAAACGGGTAAACAGGATCCACGTCCTTGCTTTTCACTAACGCCAAAGAAAATTCTTCGAATAATTGGAAATTTTCTAATTCAGCTAGAGGTCGGTGCATAAAGTCCTTTTATTCCATCTATTATGTTTTCGAAGAAAGAAATGTGGTGGCGAACGCCGTTGGCCATTTGTGGTTTCAGATACATGTTGTTTTCGTGGACGTGATAGTCGGGAAGACTATCGGATGTATAAGCCGGCCGCCACCCTTGTTGCACTTCCCCGAACAATTCAATCCCTGCGAAATTTTCTATCTTGGATTTCGCATGAGCTAGGCTTTTGATTATTTTGTTGTCAGTTTCTAGATTTTTCATCTTTCTCTGGAAAATGAACGAAGTCCCGAAATAATAATCTTCTGTCTGAGGTTTTGGATACAAATAAACATTCACGAACCTGCCTTCTTTGAGATTGAAGCAGATTCGTTGTTTAGAAGGCGTTTTCAGAGTGACTTTGGCAGTGGTCGACCAGCCCCATCGCCAATCTGATGGATGGTACTGGTGAAAACCGTTAGCGTGAATTGTGAAAACGTCTTGAGCTTCTTGACGTCTCAAAGATTTGAATTTCTCTCTTGTGTTCAGAACGAAATCTTGTACGTTGACGTGGAAACTCGGCAGATTTAAGAATTTCAATTGGCCGTCGGTGCTGTTCACTGAGAGTTCTTTGGAGTTTTCTTTGTGCGGAATAGAGTTTTGGGAGAAGCAATAGTCCGCCACTTCGTATTCCATTCCAAGTCCTGCTGCCGAATCTTGGAATTTCTTGTAGTTATAAGCGTCTTTTGGGTTTCCGCTCGGGTAAACGCAGCCAGTAGACGCTTTCCAAGCACTGAAAACAGCATCATTATCTTCCCAAGAAAACTCAATGCCTTCTTGTTGGAGTTTTCTGGCAAGGGTACAACCGATGAGTCCCATTCCGCTGATATGTATTGTTCTATGCATTTTGGTTCTTCAAAAAGGCCCAGCAACCGAGCTACGACCACGCTTGGACGGCGTCTGCCCGAGTTGTTGCTGTTCCCATTGCCTTTGTAGTTCTTCTTGGTTTGGTGGATTTTCTTCTAGCGGTGGATAAGCTGGATTCGTAGTAACACTTTGTGAAAGTTTAGTGTCTAAGGTCCGAAGAACCTGAACAACCATTGTTCTATCTAGCCGCTGCAACAAAGCAGCTAACGTTTCTAGCGCTACGGCGTCAGACTTGTGCACTTTGCCGGATAAAATAGCTTCCAATTCGCCGTTAAGACTGTTGAGAACTTTTTCCCAAATAAACGCCCCAGACGGCAATGCCGAGATCGCACCCCTGAGATCTTCGTTGTCAACGGCACCTTGCAGATCGGCAAGGAGTTTGATTTTTTCTTTCGTATCCATTAGACTAACACCTCGATTGAAATGTCTTCTGAATCTTCGCTAAGTGCAGACAGCACTTTAGTCGTATTGCACTCTGCAAGCACTTTCGAGAACAAATTTGAATCTTTTTCAAGAAGTTTGACGAAACCAGATTCGAAAGTAGCCTTGATACCGAGTTCCGGCTCCCGGAACCCCCAGGTCTTACCTTCGTTCCAGATCACACCCAAGCCTTTTGCCAGCCTGAAAAGTTCTTCTTCTTTCTTTTCGACGGCGCCGGTTTCCATGTTCATGGCGAATTCCGCCTTTTTGCCTTCGACTGTCATGCGAGTCTTGTTGACAGTGCATCGAACAACGCTGCCATAAGCAATATCGTTGCCGTAAGCATCCTTGGATGTCGATAGAAGCTTGGATTTCGCATTTTGTGGCTTATCCAACAAAATAATTGTAGAACACAGATGCTTCAATTGTTGGCCACCAGACAGAATATATGGCTGGTATTTCGCAGTCATAGGGTCCATGTTCATGTTGGCATGGTTAGTAAGAAGTGTCAAAATTTGACATTCATTGGCCAAACGAAGCAGAACGTGCAGTGCTGGGTTGACTGATTTAGCCACGCCTCCGAAAGCGTTTGCGGCACTCGAAGTATTGCCCTCAGACATTTGAGATTCGGAATTTACAGATTGCAGGCCCTTGATAGAATCTACAACAATCGCACAGATATTTTTATGTTCCTTGATATCTTCTTCCATCTTCGCGAGTGGCGAAATGGCCCCTTCGAAAGTGTTGGACTGAATCACAATGACACGATCGCAATCCACGCCAAGGAACTCGGCACGTTTTGCGTCGAATGAATATTCTGTGTCAACCCAGATGGCGAACTTCTCTGGAAATCTCTTTAGTTCCGCTGCCACTAGCTTCAGAATATTAGTGGATTTCCCCGTGCCCATGGAACCCCAGAAAAGTACCAGCTCGCCAACGGGGACTCCCCCACCAACTGCCCAGTCCAATGCAACGGACCCAGTAGAGCGCAACTCTTTTTCTTTGTTTAGCAGATTTTTGGCAACAGAAATTCTCTCTGAATTCATCATTTTAGAGAGATATCCTGGTAATTTAACGCTCATGTGTCGCTCCTAGTTGTGGATTAATACTCTCATGAATCTGCAAATTACACAAGAATCAACCCTTGATTTGTAGATTATTGTAATGAGTTTTCCCGTAAATGGTCTTCTTGACTTCGTCGATAGTGTTATAGAAATTGCTTCGAACAGTCTCAAGATATTTGCCGATAGCAACCCATTTCGCGTGTTCGCCGTAAGAACGTGCATAGTCATCATGCAAAACAATGAACGCTTTGCGATCTGCTTCTGTGGCTTTGATGATGTTCTTTTCACGCGCAAATTCTGGGAATTCTTCGAGGCGCAGGCGAGCTTCGGTGCGCTCTAGCTTCAACGAAGACTGTGACTGCTGGAAGGAAACCTGAGTATAGATTTCGCCCACAGCCATAAGCCCTTGACGCATGGCCTGCAAGAAGTGAACAGCATCGTGTTCAGTCACCATGATTGATTGATATGACTTGCTAATAAACGGAGTTAACGTTTCGATTATTAGATCCATGTTGTCATATTTAACTAGTCCGCTCATTCTTCAAATCCCCCAAAACCCAACCCACCACGGATTTTACCTTCTGCGTGTGATCCGGATTCGCTTAAAGCTCGTTGTGCCAGTACTTCTTCTACAGCTTCTACGAACAGAATGCTATTGAGACGATGCCTAATGACACATTCCCTCAAATATGCAGGAGTGAGCTTTTTGCCAGCGACGGACTGTTTTTCCACTGATGTTAATTCACGTTTCAGGAAGTTCTGAACGAAATCAATAGATTCGAGTTCGCCAGGTGGCTGTACTTCTAAAACGATATCAAAACGACCTGGTCGGGAGTTGATGCTTTTCTGCAGCTTGTCAAGATAGTTAGTTGTCCCGATTACAAGAGTTGGGATTTTATAGATTCCTTCTTGCCCATCTAGGAAATTCAACAGCGTGCTGTCGACGTGGTGATGTCTAGATTCTAGATCTGAGCCACCTATGTCTTCGATCACAAGAACAACGAAAGAAGCGTCTGCAAGTGAGGCTCTGCGGAACATCCCTTGTACGATTTCATAATCTACATTTTCGTTGTCGATGAACAGAACGCAAGCGTCTGATTCGCTGACAAGCTTAGAACAGAAATTGTTGATCAGGCTCGATTTGCCAGTACCGGGCGAACTGCCGAGCAGAACCCCGCGTTTTTTTATCTTAAGACCGAGTTCATCGAAAACATGAATGTTTTCCTTGAACACATTGAAGATTTTATTAAGGCGCACCGACGTTTCTGTAGCGTAATAGACAGAATTCTGGAACTCTACTTTTTGGATACCCGTTTTAGGGGTGATACGCCATGAACCTTTTTTGATTTCATAGCCTGTAGAATCTCGTTCAGGTTCTGTGATATCAAGTGTGATCAGTTTCATGCCTTCTGGTGTGTTACACGCAATTTGCCAATCACCAAGTTGAATTTCTGCGCCAACTTCTAGTGTTCTGATATCTAATACGCGCGCGGTCTTGCCTTCGAATTCTTCGGAAGCTTCTGGGTTTTCAATATCTATCATTTAAAATGCCCTACTGAATTGTATTGTGCTTCTGCGCTTCTTGCGGTAACTACCTGGTCTTAAAGAGTCGAATAATGTGTACTTATCAGGTTCAAATGAACTCGCTTGTGTCGTGCCGTCATAAGTCATGCTGTGAAGGTTGAACAAAGTTTCAATACCATCTTCTAAATAATAGATGTTTTTCTTTTCAGATGCTGCTGTCTCAACAGCATAGTCACCTTCGTCCGCCGCAACATAAATGCGTCCAATTGTCATATACCACCTAACTAAAAAGCCCTCTCGTATTTTTACAACGAGAGGGCTCAAGTGAACAGGGAAATTCTTAGAATGCGTCAAACATGTCGAAGTTCGCAGTTGCAACAGAAGCTGGCTTGGCTTCGGCTGCATCAGCCCCTGGCGCTCCAGTTTTCTTCTTAGACCATTTAGCGAGGTTTTCTACTACTCGTGAAGGCAGTTCCGTGCCGGCAGACGCGACGTAATTCTCCATTTCTTCAGGCGACCAGAGCTTTTCCCTGAAGGACTTGCTCAGTGTAGGAAGCTTGGACATGTCCTGGAATTTTTCTAGGATAAGCGGGTGGATTGGCTCTTCGACGAGCTGCTCTTCCTTCTTCTTTCCGACAATCTTAGTAAGCAGCGCAGGCTTGGCCGTATACGTGGTAGCGAGTCCGGTACCGGTCTTATTCAGGGTCAACCAGCCAGTAGGTTCTGAAGGGTTATATACAGGAACGCCATAAGATTTGATTTCCGCAACAGCGCCAGCTTTGTCCTTGTACTTATCGCCAAAGATTTCTTTGGTCAACTGTGTCTTGGCTTCGAGGATAGAAACCTTGGTGTCGCCCTTGAGTACTGCCAGCATAGAAAAGCGCTTCTTTTGTTCGAACTGCTTTGCTAGCGCAGTATGCTTTTTCCATTCAACATGATCGGCAGAACCTTCTGCATTGCCGCCACGAGCTGCTAGCTTGTCGGATTGGCCCTTGTGATCCCAATGGGCATCGCATATGGCACAAACCTGGCCTGCCGCACGGGCGCACGGGATGCGCACATACTGGTCGTTCACGATGTATTCGTGGATGTGAGTCTCGATCATCGGGCGTGCTTCGTCTTTGTTAACCATATTAACAAGGATGCGGACGTCGATGGGCCACGACTGCTTGCCGCCGCCAAGATAATTCATACGTTCTGTTTCGTTCTGCTTCGCGCCGACCGAAAAGTCTGCTTCTTCTAGTGCCGAAAAGTCAATGCTGTCGAAACTTGTCATAATTTTCTCCAATGTGTGTATTACAAATACGTTTTTAAGTTAATAGTTCTGGGTTCGGTTGACAATTTTTATATTGGCGCTTTCTCCTTTGGTTGTTATCTGTATTGGAAGCTAGGGTTATTGTTTTTCTTGAATGTGACTCTTTCTTCATCGTCGGAATGCAGGATAGCCTGATCGATGGAAGCCAACACAGTGATCAGACGCTCTTCTGCTGCTTTTTTCGATGTAACCCTGGCAACAGGGACAACTGTTCTCGCAATTCTGCTGTTCAGCGGCATAGACCGAACAGTCCAGAATACTTTCGATTTCAAGGCGCCTGTCTTGAAAATGTTGGACAGCGTAATGCTGTCTTGTTGCAGTGTCAGATCGTCGACGATGCGTGCGAAATCGGCAGTAGTCGTGACTTTCCTTTGTACAGCAGTAGCAGACGGCTCTTTGCGAACATAGCAAGATTCATTGAACAGCTTCAAACTACGCGCGAACAACTGGATTGCTTCTGGCGAAGAAATATCAAGCGGCATGGGTCTCGCTAGAGACGGATAACCTTTCGAAGCTAGCTGCTTCGCCACATCCAGAGCATGATCTGATGGATATTTCAATTCTTCTGGACGGTGTGCTGCAACAGATTCTAGGAATGCTTCTAGCTCTGTTTCTTTTAGGCTGGAGACATCAAGAATAACGGGAATATAAAATGGTCGGTCATAAAGGGTCATGAACTTCTCCTAAGAATTTCAGTTTACTTCTTTTTCTTTGTCGTTACAATCTTTTTAGGCTTGAGGGCTCGTCTCTCTTTGTTCTCTAATTGCGTCTTCTTACAGTGGCATACTTCGCACAATCCCTGTAGATTCTCTGCTGGGCAGAACAATCTCTCGATATACACGTTATAGTCTGGGCCATCTTGATACTTCGGCAAACCCTCGAGCGGGACAACTGGCTCACGATGGTCTATAGCGAAGTCTTCTCTCGGGACTAACACGTCGCAAAGTTCACACTGGAAGTGAACTCGCCTCATCATCGAACCCTTTTTGCTTTTAACGAAGTATTCTTTTTTACAGCGATTAATGGTTTCAGAGTAAGCAGGGTGCCTTCTGTGCATTCTGCGCAACGCAGAGAAGACCCCTTGTTGTAGAACAAAGGGCTTCTTCTTTTTCTCTGTTTTGCTTTTGGCCATGAATCTAATCTAACACTAGATGCTAGATTGAATACGTCAAGCGAAAGGGATGATATCTGAAATCGTGAAACTACGGAATCCGCGATTCATGCCGACTTTGCCTACGAACAAGCACGGCAACCCTTTGTAGTTCTTCATTGCGTTTTCTAGTTTCTTATCAAAATCGCCCGTTTGCCTGGAAGGCCAGCACACCGCAGTCATTTCTGAAGCGCCATCGTCAATGGTCAATTTACGGAATTTACCGCCTGACCAGTTCTGAGTGGCATACCCTTTGTAGATCGCTACGATCGCAGGCTGGCGGAGCATATTCTTGCTAGAATATATATTCAGTGTTCTGGGGTCGAAGAGCGAATTCAACGAGCCGAAAATATCTACTGGCCCGCCAAGGTCAGTTTTCTCTTTTCTGAATCTAAGATTCGGTGTGCCAGTCGGGACGAATTCCATGCTTTCAATTGCATCTTTGTAATAGTCGCAAATTTTGAACGAAAACAGCGGGTTTACGTTACACATCCAAAGACTGCGTGAGAATTCATCAGTAATGAAAGCCATCCCTATGCCAGTGGTTTTGGTCTTTGGGAGCGACGCTTTCGACCCCATCGCTTTCTTAAACTGTTCGATCGCTACAAGGCGATCTTTGACAGTTAACGCATGATCGAATAAAGAATCCATGCCACCGGCCATGATCAGCGTCATCACTCCGGGAACGTTGATCTTCACCTGGCCAGATTCATAATCTGATTTTAGTACGAGAATCTTCTCTAATAGCTCTTGGAATTTATTCAAGTTCAACCTCTGAATCGAATTGATCGGATGGGATATTGTGTTCTACCATTAATACCAGCTTCCTGTCGGCTATGGTCTTCAGGGCGTCTAACATGATCTCTACAGTTTCTAGATCGCAACCCCTGGCTGCCTCATCCAACATCAAAATAGGGCTGTTGTAGAGGTCGGACAGGGCTAGTTGGAATGCTAACACTACGCGGCTGTATTGACCACCGGATAGTTCTTCAGAAATCCTTTCTAGCAATTGGCCCTTGTACATGACTTGCAGGTTAATCGAATCAATCGATTGATCTCTGGATTTAATCTTTTTGGTTGTCTTGAGCTCAGCACTTACTTTGCCCTCTAGCAAGACATCTAGCCAATAGGCGGCTCTGAAATTAATTTCGGAAATTGTCGATTCGATCACATCAAGAGCAGCTTTAGCCCACAGAGATTCTAGCTTCTGTGCATCTATGAACATCTTTTCGAAAGCAGCCTTGCTCGTCCTGATAGCAGTCAAGTCACAGTTTTCGAGTTCGAACCGAGTCTGCAATATTGCGATTTTCTTGACGGTAGCTTCATACAGTTCATTTTCAGCAACTTGTTTCTTCAGGCTTTCTTGTTCTTTGTGCAGCACTTGCAGCTCGGAAATCATCCAGTTTCCTACGGTTTTGATTTCCGAGAGTTCGAGGTTTATTTCCTCGCTTGTCTTTTGCGAAAAGTTGCTTCCTAGAATGCGCTTCGATACATCTAACTTATTCTTCAGAACTACAAGCTGATCATTCAATATTGACACTCGAGCGTTGTGTTTGGAAGTTTTTTCTTGTTCCGCAGAAAACATTTGTAATTCTGTATGTATATCCTGCATGCGCTGGTTGATCAACTGGATCTTTTCTTTGATTTCCTGTTTCGCCTGCGAGGAAACGGCAATTTTGAGAGACTGCAGGACCGACAGGGCAGATTCCGAATTGATTTTGATATCCAGCAGCCTATCCTCCAGATTATCTGACGAACCGTCTAGACCGTCAGAAAACGAAGTATTGATCTTAGAAAGATTTCTCGACAAAATCGAATCTAACTGCCCAGATTCAACTGAATTCTTCTCAACCATTTTCAGTTTTTGGTGTTCTTTGGAAATCTTTTGCAGCTCGAGATTCATGAGGCTGATACGTTCTAACCCAGCTTGCTTGTCAACTAAAATAGATTGATTCTCGGTCCTGCGAGCGTCGCATTCTAATTCTTCAGCTCGTGCGGAGTTGGCCTTCACGAACAAAGACGCATCATCATATTTCTTGCGCACGTCGCTGTCTAGGAGCTTGTGCAGTTCGTCAGATCTGCGTTTCAGAGCCACGATTTCTGCGTTTTTAGCGTCAAACTCCAGGTCAGTTTGAATTTGTTTCTCAAAGAGTTCAGTAATGCCCATATCGGGAGCCCGCAACACTGACTGCAGCGACGCAATATTTTCCCTGAGCCCAATAACACGCTCAGACAGATTGGAGCATTTCCTATCTGCAATCTCTATTTCCAGTTCGGTGCTGCTTATGAAGACTTTAATTTTGTCTTTGTATTCTTCTGGACTTTTGTCTTTGAACGACAAAGCATTGATCAATTCGAGTTGATCTGCGGGGCTGAGGTTGATCAAACTGTTTCGCTGGCCCTGCGCTACGTAGCTAGAGATTTCGAACTCGAGAGGGTTCATACCCATCTTAGATTCGATGAGCTCTTGTGCTGTCGTACTTTGCAGCCCGTTGCAAGAAAGTATATTGGGGCTCTTGGATCTGCTGATATCCAAGCCGAATGCCGTTAAATTGACTTCAGCCGTCTTTTGTGTCCAGGCAATGATATTCTTTGCTTTGTTGTTTAGCGCGAAGTTGATTGCCTGGAGCACTGAGCTCTTGCCAGTGCCAGACCGGCCAGAAATTCTTACTAAACCTGTGTCGGGCAGATCAATTTCAAGATTGTCGTGATTCTTGAAATTTTTCAAAGATAATTTCATAGGTTTCCATTAGCCCTTCTTGATGTACAAGTTCTTCAAATCGTTCCTGGAAATTCAAATTACGGTCGTTCTCAGTTCGGACCGCTTCTGTTCGTTGCACATCGAATTTAAATTTCACAGATCTATTCATGGATTTATAAAACGGCGTCTGTTTATACATGACAATTTTTTCTGGAGTTCCTTTGACTATGATGCGGTAGCTGTTGCCGTCTTGTGAATCAATGACTGGGAATTCTTCAGTAGTTGATTCGATCGTAACAAATTCGGGCATCTTTAGGTTGATCTTTTTGAGAAGTTTGTAAGAGCCCCCGCTTATTTCGATCAGACCAATGAATTTAGAGTTGTCTTCTGCGAAATTCTGCTGGCAAGGCGTGCCGATGTACCATACATTCCCAACGGTCTGTTCACCATGTATGTGTCCGCTGATGACTTGCATTTCGGGGTTTTCATCGCCATGGTCGGATTTGAAAAACCCCATTTGACAATCTTTGAATTCCTGGTGCGCGAATACTACGTGGGGGGGATCGGTAAATTTCTTAAGACATTCCTTGAACATGCCATTGGGCACGTATGGCACAAAACCCAGAATTGTTCCGTCAGGCAAGGTCAGGTCTATTGGCTGGTCTACTACAGTGACGCCAGCATGCTTCTTGTACGCCTGTAGCGCGTGGAATCTCGGCAGGAAGGTGCGGCTATCGTGCATGTCGTGGTTGCCGACTAAAATGTAAACTGGGATCTTCTGAGTTTCCAGGAATTCGTGGAAAACCGTGCATAGATCGGAATATAGCTCTCTGTGATGGTCGAAAACGTCTCCTAGGAGGATGAGCGCTTCGGCTTGGGTGGCTTCTACTGCCAGCCCAATGCGTCTGAGCAATTCCGCGGACCGCTGTAGTTTCTTCCTGTGAAGATGTATATCGCCTACGACTATTACTTTCATTAAAACCTCGTGGGTTGCTGCGAATTCATCGTAGCAGAAATAAAAACCTTTGGCAGGGCTTTTCTACGTCAAGCGTTTTTAGAGTAATGATTGAGCTTTCTGTTTTTGAGTGTTTATTGTACTGTATTGCTGAACACTTGGCTTTAGTAAGTGAAGAAGGGAAGCAAGAGATAATGAGAAGAGAAAAGGAATAGCAAATGCCAATCAAGACTTACACAGATAAGACGTCTCTGCTCATAGACTTGAAACTATGGCTGTCTTGGAAACAAGGATCAGACCCTAATTTGTCCTTGTTCCCGATAATTGCTTCCAACAGATGGACATGGGTAGTTGCGAATTGGGAATCGCAGTTCTACAATCAATTTTTAGAATTCTCGAATGGTGACGAATACTTGCTTGAAGTATTGCAAATTCTGGACAACCACGTTTTTGCATGGAATGAAGGCTCACAAGTCAATCCGTTCAACGATATGACGATCTTTTCAGATGCGGCCGAATTCTTGGAACAAATTTCTGTTGCAGCATTGGCTCCGATCCCCTCAGAAACACAATTTATTGGCGAAGAAATTCGTAATATTTCAGAATTCGATCAAGCCAATTTCCAACAAATGTTGAATTTTCTGAGAACCCAGCGAGACATTGCCTTCGACTTTATCGGTCTAGGCGATCCGTTGTACGACAATTTTAGGAACCGAAATCAATCTCCGAAGCAGAGAGATTTTTTCGTACTCGATCTTTTCCAGCTAAACGACGCCATCGAAATGGAAAAGTTCATCCAAGGCATCATGTTAGATTTTAAATATAACAAGAACATATCGCCGAATCTTCTTGCGTTCGCTAACCAGCAGCTAGCTGACGGCGATTCTGACATTCGTGCGGAAGACATTTTCAATAGTTTTTTCACCGTGCCGTTTGAACAATCTCTCGAGCAGATGGCCACGGATTACCTGGGTGATCAATCACGCTGGTTCGAACTCGTGACCGTTAACAACCTCAAATCGCCGTATGTAGATCTTTACGGTGTCAAGTCG
>Ga0226658_10000487_pt1 | contig 19733 bp, 19 predicted proteins | sample OliLak19BULKMAT1_FD_169091 | JGI IMG/M metagenome (GOLD analysis project Ga0226658, IMG submission 169091) | Freshwater microbial mat bacterial communities from Lake Vanda, McMurdo Dry Valleys, Antarctica - Oligotrophic Lake LV.19.BULKMAT1 (v2)... | ecosystem: Environmental > Aquatic >... | reverse complement strand
TCGTGGCCGCAAGACCAGCGATCGCGCCAATCCGACCTGGGCGGTGTCGGTGATGAGCAAGGAAGCAGAAGGTGACTTCACGTGGCGAAGTTCTGCGTACAACGAGCGGGGCGCGGTGCGGGCCCGTCTAAAACGCCTGGTGCTGTCCGACGAGGCGAGTGCGCCCGCGCCGCCGACGGCCGCAGAGCTGGTTGTAACCGAACAGGACTTGCCGGCACTCGACATCATTGCCGACGAATTCATGTTCAAGGACCTGTGGCTGGGAAAGCTCGAACTCAAGGCCACGCCACAAACACAGAACTGGCGCATTGACCAACTGGTGATCGCCAACGGGCACGCGCGGATGGACATGGATGGTCTATGGCAGCGCTATGGCGATCCATTCGCCCCGCCGCGCTCTGGCCCGGTCAAATCGCTGACCACCATGAACATCAAGGTGGACTCGTCCAACCTCAACGCACTGTTCGGACAGTTTGGCTTTGGGGACCAAATGAGGGGCGGTCGTGGCGGTTTGGAGGGAAAGCTCTCCTGGCCCGGGCATGCATACCAGTTCCAGACCGTAAATCTGTCGGGGGCATTCAAGATTAGTGCCGAGCGCGGACAGTTCGCCAAGATCGAGCCCGGTGCCGGTAAGTTGCTCGGGTTGATGAGCCTCCAGTCTATTCCGCGCCGCCTGAGCTTCGATTTTCGCGATCTGTTTAGTGAAGGCTATGCGTTCGACAAGATCGAAGGCGACCTGACCATCGCCGATGGTGTGATGTTTGCCAAGAAGTTCGAAATTTCAGGTCCAGCCGCCGATGTGCGCATGACCGGTGACATCTCGCTGCCGTCCGAGCGGGTCAACCTGAACATGACGGTGGCGCCGCGATTGAGTACGGTGGCGGCGGTCGGTGCCGGCGTGTTGGTCAACCCGCTGGTGGGACTGGGCGTTCTGCTGGGGGGAGAGGTGTTGAAAAGTCCACTTGAACGCGTCTTGGCTGCACAATATTCGGTGACAGGCAAGTGGGATAATCCCGAGGTGGAACGCATTGGCCGCACCACGACACCTGTTGAGCCGAAGCCGACCGCGTCACCGCGGGCGGTTGAAGTTCCTGCAATCAAGGCGGCCGATACCAAGCCCACTGACGACCGCAACAAAAAGAACAAACCGTGATCCTGACCAAAAATTCCCCGACGCTTCCCGACGTGCTGGCCAAAGCGCAACAGTCCACGCAGACGTTTTACCGTGTTGCCGCCATCCAGATGGCCTCCGGTCCGCAGGTCAGGGCGAACCTGGAAGAAGCCACCCGCCTTGTCAGCTTGGCGGCGTCGACCGGCGCTCGTATCGTCGTGCTGCCTGAGTACTTTGCCATCATGGGTCTGCGCGACACTGACAAGGTCGAGGCGATGGAAGCGGATGGCAGCGGGCCGATCCAAGACTGGATGGCGGCGAGCGCCGCAAAACATCAGCTTTGGCTGATCGGTGCCGGGGTGCCGATCGCCTCGGCGATAACGGGCAAGGTGCGCAACAGTTGTCTGGTGTACGACAAGACCGGCAAGCGGGTGGCCCGCTACGACAAAATTCATCTGTTCAGCCTGTCGATGGGGCAAGAGCAGTTCAACGAGGCCCGCACCATCGAGCCGGGAGATCGCGTCGGCGTGGTTGATTCACCCTACGGGAGGATCGGCCTATCGATCTGCTATGACCTGCGCTTTCCAGAACTGTATCGCGCCATGGGGGACGTCGATATCATCGTCATCCCGTCCGCCTTCACGGCCACCACCGGCAAGGCGCACTGGGAGACGCTGGTTCGCGCGCGCGCCATCGAAAGTCTCGCCTACGTGATTGCACCGGCGCAGGGGGGTTACCATGTGAATGGGCGTGAGACGCACGGCGACAGCATGATCGTTGACCCGTGGGGCGCTGTGCTCGACCGTCTGCCACGCGGATCAGGTGTCGTCGTTGCCGGTATCAATCCGCAGTACCAACAAACCGTTCGCAAGAGTCTGCCCGCGCTGACTCACCGCACCCTGAAACACGTTTGATCGAGACTATGAACCAACCGCAACTTGATTGTCTTGCCACGGCGCGCGCCACGCTGCTGGCCCCGTATGATTTGACCGACGCATCGATCCAAAAGATATTCGGCGAGATCATGCACCACGACGCGGACTACGCGGATTTGTATTTCCAATACGCACGCAGCGAGGGCTGGAGTCTGGAGGAGGGGCGCGTCAAGTCCGGCAGCTTCAATATCGACCAAGGCGTCGGTGTGCGCGTGGTCTCCGGTGAAAAAACCGCGTTCGCCTATTCGGACGACATCGGGATGGACAGTCTCACTGCAGCTGCGCACGCGACGCGCAGCATTGCGAAGGCCGCCAAGTCAGGCAGCGCGGGTCGGGTGGCCGACGTGCGAGCGACCGGCGGGCACGCGCTGTATCAGACGAGTGATCCGGTATCCGGTTTCTCTGACGCCGAGAAAGTTCGCATACTCGAACGGCTGGAGAAGTTTGCGCGTGCGATTGATCCGCGCGTCAAGGAAGTGATGGCGCGCTTGTCCGGGGAATATGAAGTGGTAATGGTCGCGCGTCACGACGGTGTGCTGGCGGCCGACGTGCGGCCGCTGGTGCACATCGGCTTGACTGTTATTGCCGAACAGAATGGTCGCCGCGAGCAGGGGCATACCGGTGGCGGTGGTCGCTATGACTACCGCTACTTCTCGGATGACGTCCTGCGAGCGATGGCCGAGGCCGGCGTGCGCGAAGCGCTGATCAACCTCGACGCCAAGCCGGCCCCGGCTGGCGCCATGACGGTGGTGTTGGGTGCAGGCTGGCCGGGCATTTTGTTGCACGAGGCGGTCGGTCACAGTTTGGAAGGAGACTTCAACCGCAAGGGCAGCTCGGTGTTTGCCAACCGTGTCGGTGAACGCATCGCCGCACCCGGCGTGACGGTGATCGACGACGGCACCTTGCGGGATCGTCGCGGCTCGTTGAATATCGACGACGAAGGCAATCTGACGCAGCGCAATGTGCTGATTGAGGACGGCATTCTCAAGGGCTATATGCAGGATTCGATGAACGCGCGCCTGATGAAGGTGCCGGTGACCGGCAATGCGCGGCGCGAGTCGTACGCCCATATCCCGATGCCGCGCATGACCAATACCTATATGTTGAACGGCGACAAGTTACCGGAAGAAATCATTGCCGGGGTCAAGCGTGGCCTTTACGCGGCTAACTTTGGTGGCGGTCAGGTCGACACCACCAGCGGAAAATTTGTTTTCTCGGCGTCCGAAGCCTACATGATCGAAGACGGCAAGATCACCTATCCGGTGGTTGGCGCAACACTGATCGGCAACGGCATCGAATCGCTCAAGCAGATCAACATGATCGGCAACGACATGAAACTTGACTCCGGCGTCGGTGTCTGTGGCAAAGAGGGGCAGAGTGTCCCGGTCGGCGTTGGCCAGCCGACGCTGCGGATTGAAGGTCTGACCGTCGGCGGCACCGGTTGAGGTTGCCCGGCCGTCCGGTGGTTGGCTACGCGCATGAGTGAGTCGAATCAAAGTCTGACGGCGGCGCGCGTGCCGCTCAAGTTCCCGAAGCATTTTTCTTGGGCCGCAGTGGCGGTGGTGATGGCCGAGAAATTCGGGCTGCGGGGCCTTCGCATTACGGCGATGATTGGTGCAATGGTCGGCTATTTCTGGTGGCGCGGCTGCGACGGTCTGGTCTGCACGATTCTTTATGTCATGGCTGCGGCAACGTTGGTGTTGCTGGTTCTCGTTGTGTGGACGGCGAAGGAGTCACTCGACCGATTCGCGCGCGAGCACGCCGACCGGGCGTGGCTGACGCTCGATGACGAGGGCGTCGGCGGCGAGGCGATGCTCATCGATGGTGAGAAACGATTCAAGATGCCATGGAGCCAATTTCGCCGGATCAAGGAACGTTCGCGCTTTTGGCTGCTCGAAACCACGAATGGCAGTTGGATGGTGCTGCCGACTACGCATTTCACAGCGGAAGCGTGGGCGCAGTTGCGGGCACACCGCCGGGAGCGCATCAGGAAGTAACATCGGGAAGTGACATCAGGAAGTAACATGTAATGTGAAGGACCGGCGCGCGACCAAGTTGGCATGCGCTGAAACCAAAACGCGATATCAGCCGTACGATGCATGAGCCCTCCACGATTAGCGAACGCTTACCAAGCGGATAATTCAGGATTATGTTTCCACCGGACAAGCCATGAAGCGACGTAAGTTTCTCTACAACATTGCCGCGACTGCGGGAGGTATGTTTGTGTTCAAAAATCTATTTGCGCAGCGCTTGGGGCCAGCCGCGCCTGAGTCGGCCGCCGTCAAGCTGGCGATGGCACAGGCAGGCGGCGCGCCACCGAAAATCGACAAACTTGAGATCAGCAGTGCCGAGTGGCGCAAGCGCTTGACTGCGGCGCAGTTTGATGTGCTGCGCGAAGAGGGCACCGAGCGACCCAACAGTAGCCCGTTGAACAATGAGAAACGTAAGGGCGTGTTCCATTGCGCCGGATGCGACCTGTCGTTGTTCACCTCCGAGATGAAGTATGAGAGCGGCACTGGTTGGCCGAGCTTCTTTACGACCCTACCGGGCGCGATGGTCAAGAAGACCGACTTCAAGCTGATCTATCCGCGCACCGAGTATCACTGCGCGCGTTGTCGCGGACACCAAGGGCACATATTCAAGGACGGCCCGGCGCCGACCAACGAACGCTGGTGCAATAACGGCGTGGCGCTGACCTTCAAACCATCTGCTTAATTAGTAAACTCTATATTCGGCAGGTATTTTCAGGCATAAATGCTTGGAAACGCCCGCCGAACCTAGACTTTCATTGTTCTGCTGTATCCCTGCCGGCCCTGATACTATTCGACCATGTACTCTTTGCGCTCATTTTATTTTTGGGTCAACTTTTCCAAGCCACAGGCGGAGAAAGGTTAGCGCGCAACGTTCGCAAACCAGATTTCAAAAAACCGCCGACGACAACACCGGCGGTTTTTTTTTGCCGGACGTCAGCGGGCCCAACCTTTCCAATTGCAACCGCCTTACGCCTTCGACCGCCCCGACTAAAATGAAAACATCGAGTCTTTCCCTGGTAACCAGCAAAGCAAAATCAGACATGGCCTACAACACTGACGACTTACGAATCCGCGGCATCAAGGAGTTGACGCCGCCGGCGGCACTGATGCGTGAATTTCCCTGCACGGAAGCTGCGTCTGCAACCGTATTCCGTGCGCGCGAGGAAATCCACCGCATCATGCATCGCGGCGACTCACGGCTACTCGTGATCGTCGGCCCTTGCTCGATTCATGACTACGATGCGGCGATGGAGTACGCCAAGCGGTTGCAGGCCTTGCGCATGACGATGGAACAAGATTTGACAATTGTGATGCGCGTTTACTTCGAGAAGCCGCGCACGACGGTAGGCTGGAAGGGCTTCATCAACGACCCGAATCTCGACGACAGTTTTGACATCAACAAGGGTCTGCGACAGGCGCGCAAGCTGTTGCTCGACATCAACGAGGTGGGGCTCGCCGCCGCGACCGAATACCTCGATCTGATTTCGCCGCAATATCTGGCCGACTTGATCGCCTGGGGCGCGATCGGTGCGCGGACCACCGAAAGTCAGTCGCATCGCCAACTTGCCTCGGGACTCTCATGTCCGGTAGGTTTTAAGAATGGTACCGACGGCAACACCCGTATTGCGGTAGACGCAATCAAGGCCGCGTCGGCACCGCACCATTTTCTGTCGGTTACCAAGGGCGGCCAGTCAGCCATTGTGTCCACCGCCGGCAACGAGGACTGCCACATCATTCTGCGCGGCGGCAAAGCGCCCAACTATGACGCGGCGAGCGTCGATGCGGCGTGTCAGGAACTGGCGAAGGCGGGCCTGGCGCCGCGCGTGATGATCGATTTTTCGCACGCCAACTCGTCCAAGCAGTATCAAAAACAAATGGACGTGTCCACCGACGTCGCGCAGCAACTTGCCGCCGGCGACAACCGCATTGTCGGCGCCATGGTCGAGAGCCACATCAACGCCGGTCGGCAGGACATTGTTGCCGGCAAACCACTCGCTTACGGCGTATCGCTCACCGATGCGTGCATCGGCTGGGACGACACTGAGAAGTTGCTCATGCAACTTGCTGCCGCGGTCCGCGAGCGGCGACTTGCGACGGCTGAATAGCGAGGGCTGATTAATGGCTATCGAACTGCGGATCCTAGGGCGCCATCAGGCGGACGAGCACGATGTGGGGTTTACCTACAACGGCGTCACCTTCAGCCAACACAATCTACATACCTTCGCCGGACTGAACGCGGTTGATACGCGAGAGTACGTCGAATCGACGTTTTCCTGCCTGCGGGATCACGGCCAGGTCTGCGCGCGCATGGGAGCCTACAAGCCACGCACCAGTCCGTATTCGTTTCAGGGCATGGGTCGTGAATGTCTGCCGTGGGTGTTTGAATTGGCCGGCAAGTACGGCATCAAAGTGATCTCCATGGAGGTCACGCGTGAGGGGCACGTTGATGAGATCAACGACGCGCTGGAGAAGACCGGGCGTCCGACCGGCGTCATGCTGCAGATCGGCACACGCAATACGCAGAATTTTGAGTTGCTGAAAGCCGTCGGGCGCCAGCATGAATTTCCAATCTTGCTCAAGCGCGGATTCGGTATCACGCTCGATGAGTCGCTGATGGCGGCCGAGTACTGTGCGTCGGAGGGCAACACGAAGATTGTGTTTGGCCTGCGCGGCATGAAGACCAACTTTGGCGACCCGCACCGAAATCTGGTCGATTTTGGCCACGTGCCGGTCGTGCACCGGCTGACGCGCATGCCGGTATGTGTCGATCCATCGCATTCAGTCGGCACCCGTGGCGCCTCACCGGACGGCATACTCGATGTGTTTCACGTTGCGGTGCAGGGAGTGATTGCCGGTGCCAACATGTTGCTGGTTGATATGCACCCGCAACCGAAAAAATCACTGGTTGACGCGGCGCAGGCGATCACGCTCGAAGAACTCCCATATTTTCTGGAAGACGTCGCGATTGCGCGCGAGGCATACGAGAAGCGGCTGGCGCTGGCCGCGCGGGTTCGCGCCGCAAACTGACTGCTGTGAAGCTTCGTCAACTCCCCGCCATCTCAGCAGTGTGGCTTTGTATGGCACTGCTTTGGCTATGCATGGCGTTTCCGGCGGAGGCAAACGCGCCTGCGGGCGCGGCCTCCGCTCATGTCGCCACCCACACCGCCACCCGCACCGCCACCCGCATCGCTGCGCTCGCGCCATCGTTGACCGAGCTGGTGTATGCGGCGGGGGCGGGTGACAAACTGGTGGCGGCGTCAGCTTTCAGTGACTATCCAAATGCGGCACGTGCGCTTCCGCAGGTTGCCGATTACAGCGGTATTAATATCGAAGCGTTGCTCTCGCTGAAGCCCGATCTGGTGCTGGTGTGGGGATCCGGTACCCAGGAAAAACAGATCGAACGCCTTGCGGCACTTGGCATCCGCGTCGAGCGGATTGGTATCGAAACCCTTGCGGATGTTTCCGTAGCGTTGCGGCGCATCGGCGAGCTGGCAGGCACCCGCCAGTTGGCAGAACGCGCGGCGCAGAGTGTGGCCGAACGTACCCGAAGTCTGGCCGCGCAGTTTCAGGCGAGACCGGTCGTGAGTGTGTTTGTCGAGATTGGTAGGTCGCCGCTTTTAACCGTCAACGACCGCCACTTCATCTCGGAACTGGTGCGCCTCTGCGGCGGCAAAAACATCTTTGCCGACGCGACGCAGTTGGTGTTTCAACCTTCGCGCGAGCAATTGGTCATCAAGCAGCCGGACGTTATTCTGTTTGGCGAGAGTCGCACAAGCAACCGCGGCCAAACGAGGAACAATGACGCCTACACCGGACTCGATGCGGCGCGGCGCGGTGACTTGCTCGGCATCAATGCCGACCACCTGTTGCGGCCGGGGCCACGCTTGGTCGATGCGGCTGATGAAGTGTGTCGAAAGATGGACGCCGTCAGGATGGGCCGTTAGCGTTGGCCAGTGTTGGTAGCGGCGGTACCGCCGATTTTCGTTAAGGCGGTCAATGCTGGGACGGCGGATTCAGCAATCGCCTCGCAATCTCCTCATTGGCCAGCGCGGACAATGTGACCAATTCGGTCACCAGACGGGCGGCGACACCCTCCCCCTGTTCCGCCTGCGCTTCAATGCGACGCGCACATTCGCCGACTTGCAGGGCGCCAACCAACAAGCTGTTGGACTTGAGCGAGTGTGCGGCACGCCGGACCTGCGCATGATCGGCCGCCGTCACGCCGGTGGCGATGCGGTTGATTAAGGGGCTGCAGTCGGCAAGGTAGATCTGCAACGCGTATTTGTAGAGTTTGCTGCCGGCGCGCTGGTCGTGTTTACGTAAGTCCGTGAGGGCTTGGTCGCAAAAGTGGGCGGAGTCCGCATGGCGAGCGGTAGCCGGGTGGTCGCTTGGAGAATGATCGAGTGGCATGCCGCGATTACGGCCGAATTGGCGGTTCCTTGAGGACGATTCTGCCAACGGTGCTAGTCAACCAAGCCGTTCTTCAGCGCGTAGTGGGTCAATTCAGCATTATTGGCCAGCCCCATTTTCTCCAGCACACGAGCGCGGTAAACGCTGACGGTCTTGGGCGAAATGGCCAGCGCTTCTGCCACGTCGGAGAGTTTCTTGCCGGAAGCGATCAGACGAAGTGTCTGGAATTCCCGATCAGACAATTTTTCGTGTGGATGATTGTCGACGTCAGACATCAAGCTGTTGGCCATTGCCTCGGCGATTTCCGGGGTGATGAATTTTTTCCCGGTGGCAATCCGTTGGATCGCCTCGATTAGCATTTCCGGTGCGCTTGCCTTGTTAAGGTATCCCGAAGCACCCGCCTTCAGCGAGCGCACGGCATATTGGTCCTCCGTGAACATCGACAAGATCAAGACCTTACACCTGGGGGATTCGTCGCGCAGCGACTTGAGGATATCAATCCCGTTCTTGCCCGGCAAATTGATATCCATGACGATGACGTCGTACTCACAACCAGGCAGTAATGAGCGTAACTCGCCATAGTCAGCGGCCTCACCGACAACTTCAATATCGGCGCTGTCCTCAAGGGTGAGGCGGATGCCGCGGCGGACCAGTGCGTGATCATCCACCAAAATGACGCGGGTCATGTCGTTGGCTCCGATGACATACTGGCTGCGCCGTGGACGGTAAGCAGCGCGGCGGTGCCGGTTTCGAGTCCCGAGTAGGTCGTGTCGAAGTCGAGAGTGCCGCCGACCGAGCCGAGCCGCTCACGTGCAGAAAATACGCCAAACTTGGCGGGATCCATCAGATCCTGCACCGACGTGCCTTTGCCGTCGTCGCGAATCTCGATAGTCAGATCGCCGTCGATGAGGAACACCGCGCACCAGATGTTCTTGCAATCGGCGTGCATCTCAACGTTTTCGATCAGTTCGGCTGCGGCATGATAAACGGGCACTGTGATCTTTTCCGGCAGATCAATTTCGGGCGGGCTGGCGCTGAGGTGCGGCGTGATGGCCGTGCGTCGCTTCGTTTGGGTCAGACGCCATTCCAGCGCCGCGACAATACCTTGGTCCAGCAGGTTTCCCCGGAGGCTGGTGTAGAGCTTCTGGCTCGCGTCGACCGCGTTCTGTACAAGCGTGCCGGTCTCGCGAATCTCATCGCCAAGTCTGGCGCCAACGGCTCCACCCATGGCATCGGCCGCCACGATTTTCTGCAGACGGGTGATGGCAAAGCGCGCCGCCAGCAAATTGCCGCCAATTTCATCATGTACTTCGGTACGTATCGCGGCGCGGTCACGGTCGCGTATTTCCGAAAGATGCAGGGCAAATGCTCGGAGACGGCGTTCACTGTGTGCTAGATTTTGCTGGGCAAGCGCGCGCGCGGCGCGCGTCTTGGCCGCCTCAATCGACCGTTCAATCGCGACCGGGAGGCGCTTCAGCCGACCTTTGACCAGATAATCGTCGGCACCGTTACGCATCGATTCGACCGCGAGATCCTCACCCATCTGTCCTGAAACGATGATGAACGGTAGGTCCCGCCCAGTTTCTTTGACGATTGTCAGTGCGCGTGACGCGCTGAGCTGCGGGAGCAGGTGATCCGAGATTACGATATCCCAATCTTCACTGCTCAAAGCGTCCCGCAGTGCGTCTTCGCTTTCGACGCGATGACTGGAAACCGGCGTTGACGCCGCTGCCAGTCCGGCAAGGATGAGCTCGTAGTCGAGTTCCGAGTCTTCAACGAACAGGATGCGGATCTTTTTGCTGGCAGATTCAATCATTTAGCGATATCTGTCTTGCCCCGTGCGGGGAAATCGTCTGGCAATGTTGCACTCGCCCATTCCGACGCATTGGCCAGAAATAGGCACCGTTCTACCCGCTTTTCTACACCTTGCCGGCCGCATCGCCGGTCGAAAATAGGCCTGTTTTGGTGATACGCATCTGCTTCGAACCGGTACTTATATGGACGCAACGCTTGTCCAATCAACGTCGCTGAGTCTAGCACGGCAGATGCGGGTCGGATTGCAAGGAGTGGCACCAGCCAAGGGGCGGCGGCTGCCAGTTAGGAAACTCACAACCATGGGGAAGTCGTGGAAGACTCGAACTCAGTAGCAAATGCGATCGCAGTGGTTGGCCCGCAGTTGCGTATTGCGCAAAGCGAGATTGGTCGCATGAAGGGGATCATCGATGATGCGTCGTCGGAGTTGTTTACCAGCTTCAGCGAAATTCAGGGCGCGTTCGGGCGGGAGGACGTCAATCTGACTGGCACTGGCGCAGACTTAGCGCTCATCCGTGCCATGACCGCGCTTCAGTTTCAGGACATGGTCGGGCAATTGATGTCGGGCCTTAGTCAGCGAATCGGTGTGGCGACCGAGGTGCTTGATAGCGTGTCGTCACGTGCGGCCGAACCCACGCAGGGTCCGCACTTCCCGCGCCAAGTGGTGTTGCAGAACGACGTCGGGTCCGGCGACGTAGAGCTTTTCTAGGAATGAGCAGTCGGTCGGTGGTTGTCATGAATACTTCAACTCTTTGGAACAAGGAAAACAGGCGATGCTTTCAATTCTGGCAGTAGACGATTCGCCGTCGATTCGGCAAATGGTTGCATTCACGCTCAAGAGCGCTGGATACAACGTGATTGAAGCCGCTGACGGACAAGAGGGGCTGACAAAGGCCCGTGAGAAGACGGTCGATCTGGTTCTCACCGACCAGAACATGCCAATCATGGATGGCATCACGTTGGTAAAGAACCTGCGCGGCTTGCCGATGTATTCGAGCACGCCGATTCTTATTCTTACCACCGAGTCTTCCGATGAGATGAAGGCAAAGGGTCGGGCGGCCGGTGCGACCGGCTGGCTGGTGAAGCCGTTCGATCCGGTACGGTTGGTAGAAGTCGTCAAAAAAGTCATTCGCTAATCGCGCAGTCCGCGACGGCAGCCAGTAGCACAATCCAAACAAAGCAATTGAGGACGAAAATGGGTGAGATAACCAATCAGGGCATTCAACCGGGCGGCATAGGAATTGATCTGAGCCAGTTCTTTGAAGTGTTCTTTGAAGAAGCGTACGAGAATCTCGCCTCTTATGAATCAATGCTGCTGGAAATGAATTTGGAAGAGCCGGATGACGAAGCGCTGAACGCGATTTTCCGCGCCGCGCATTCGATCAAAGGCGGTGCTGCAACGTTCGGCTTTGTCGATGTTGCCGAACTCACGCATGAACTTGAGACCCTGCTGGACCTGGCGCGCAGGCATGAACTTCAACTGACGACCGAGATGGTCGATTGCCTGCTCGCATCCGGTGATGCGCTTAGAGCGCAGCTGAAACGTCATCAGAGCGGCGGGACCGGCGAACCCACACCGATTGATCATCTGGTTTCGGATTTGCGCCGTTTGGCGCGTGCACAAGCGGCCGTGGCAGGCGCGACGGAAAAGAACGCAGCTGGCGCAGCCGGTGATGACCGCGGGAACGCGGCAGTCGCCGCATCTGGCGAGCGCGTCATTACCATTCGTGTGGGGCCCAACGAAGAGGGCTTTGATGTCAAGAGCCTGCTGGATTTGTTTGACGAAATTCCCGGCATGGGCAAAGCCAGCCTTGTCACAGGTGCGCGCGCACCTTCGCCTGAATTCTCCGATTTGACGGTGACCACCGCTTCTGCAGACAGCGACCTGATCGATCTATTCACGTTTTATGTTGATCGAGACAAGGTCACCATCATGCAGTGTCTGGCACCGCCGCCACCAGCGGCGGCACCTGAAGCCGATCTGGGGTTTGGTCTGTTTGACGAGTCGCCCGCATCAACGCAGTCGCAGACGGCGGTCGCAGCCATCGCCCCAACTTCCACGCAGTCCGTTCCTGCCACGATTGCAGCAAAAGCAGACAAACCGGCGGCTGCCGCCGAGTCAACAACGCTGCGCGTATCCGTTGAAAAAATTGACCAGTTGATCAATCTGGTTGGCGAGTTGGTTATCACTCAAGCCATGCTTGCGCAAAAGGCGCAGGCGCTGGATCCGAATCAACATAGCGGTGTCGTCGCCGGTCTGACTGACCTTGAGCGCAACACCCGCGACTTGCAGGATTCGGTCATGGGCATCCGCATGATTCCGATGTCCTTTGTGTTTAACCGCTTCCCACGCATGCTGCGCGACCTAGCCAGCAAGCTGGACAAGAAAATTGAACTAAAGACCAGTGGCGAGGCGACCGAACTCGACAAAGGCCTGATTGAAAAGATCACCGATCCGCTGACACACCTTGTTAGGAACTCGGTGGACCACGGCATCGAGACCCCGAGCGACAGGATAGCCGCCGGCAAAGCGCCGCACGGTACGATTACGCTTTCCGCACGCCATCAGGGCGGCTCGATTGTGATCGAGGTGCGTGACGACGGCCGCGGACTCAATCGCGAACGTATTTTGGCCAAGGCGGTTGAGAAAGGCATTCCTATACCGGACAACATGCCGGATCAAGACGTCTGGCAACTGATCTTTGCACCCGGTTTTTCGACCGCCGATGTGGTGACCGATGTGTCAGGGCGCGGCGTCGGTATGGACGTGGTGAAGCGCAACATTACGTCGTTGGGTGGTACGGTCGAGCTTGCGTCGGCGCTGGGCCAAGGCACGCGCGTTTCAGTCCGCCTGCCGTTGACGCTGGCGATCATGGACGGAATGTCGGTTGGTGTCGGCGGCGAGGTCTACATCTTGCCACTAGCGTCGGTGGTGGAAACGTTCCAGGCCGATCAGTCGAAGATCAAGTCGCTCGCGGATCAGGGAAAAGTGGTGCAAGTGCGCGAGGAGTATCTTCCAGTTCGTCCATTGGCGAAACTCTTTGATGTTCCGTATCCTGCCGTTGAGACGTCCCGTTCTATCATGGTAATCGTCGAAGCGGAGGGCAAGCGCTCGGCGCTGGTGGTCGACGAACTGATTGGACAACACCAAGTTGTCGTCAAGAATCTGGAAGCCAACTATCGCAAGGTTGATGGGATTTCTGGTGCGACTATCATGGGTGACGGGCGCGTCGGGCTCATTCTTGACATCAGCTATCTGGTGGCCTAACCGCGCAGAGCGCGACACGCCCGCGTGAAATCCGCGTTGCGGAGTTGTCGTCACGGCTCAAGTTCTCACCAATTTGGTCGAAAACTGCCCAGGAGCGGTTCGTCAATGTTGGTGACCATCCAGCCCGACCAACTCTATTGAGCCGCCATGCGCGCAACCGAGCCGTACATCACTTATTCGCCTCTGGTGGATGCCAGTCAATGCATGACTGGTGTTCACCTGCGCGTTCACTGTGGGTCATTGACAGCGGCTGCGGTTGCTTCTCAACTCAATGCGCTTTCGATTGAGTGGCCGACCTGCCTTACACAGGTGCTGGTTGAATTGGCGTCGCTAGAGGTAGAAGTGTGGCCGACCTCGTGGCGGCCGGCGCCGTCCACGGTGCTGGTCACACGCTCGCTACCGTTGCTCGCCGACCCGGACTTTCTCGCGCTCGTCGAGGATCGGCCAAAGGTATGCCTAGTCGAGTCTGGCGTCGCGTCTTTGGAAGGCCTTGACGTTACTTACATTGGTGCAGCGGCCAAGGAGTTGTCTGGATGGCATTGGCCCGCCGGCGCCGCTAACGGAATGGCGCTCGTGGGGCTCGATTGTGACGAGCCGATTGAACAGGTCTATGCGGGTAAGCATGGTGCAATCGCTTGGAGCGGCTGGTCTTGCATGCAATGGAAGCGAAAACCAGCGGACCGCAAAGTAGGCATGCTCTCAACGCTGCTTAAACTGGTTCAAATGATTGACCGTGACGCGGATACGGCCGACATCGAAGCTATTCTGAAGCGTGATGCCCCGCTTTCATACAAGCTGATCGCCTTGGCCAATTCGGCTGCCTATGGCCTTGCGGTGGAAGTGACCTCTGTGAAGCACGCGATCAATATTGTTGGTCGGGCGAAGTTAAAAAGATGGCTGGCGCTGATGTTGGTGCAATCGGGCGGTGATACGCCGCAGGTGCTTATCAAGACGGCATTTGTGCGCGCATCATTTTTGCAGGCGATTGGTAGCGCTTTGGAAATCGACGGCGAAAAGGAGGATCTGTTTCTCTGCGGCGCATTCTCCCTGCTCGATCGTATTCTTGGGATTCCCATGGGGGACGTGCTTAGTCGCGTCTCAATATCAGATGCGATTACAGACGCGCTGATGGATGGAAGCGGCGCGCTCGGACCGCTGATCGAGTTGATGCATGCTGTCGAGAATCGCGAACCAAACGAAGTTTCGAGGCTATGTGATGAGCTGTCGATAGGCCCGATGGACGTCAATCAGGCGCTGCTCAGCGCTCTCGGCAGCGCGGCAGCGTCGTCGGAAACCTAAGGCCCGGAACAACACCTGTGCGCGCAGAATAATGTGCACCGACAGTGCTTAAGAATCAACCCGTGGCGTCGATAACAATATATGCCGCAGCGCTCCGTCGGGCAGCAACCCAGGTGAGACCGGGGGAAGCTCTGATTAAGTCCATTTCGTCGCCACACGTCGTTTCCCATACAAGAATATCTCCCTACATATCAGACATGTGCCGCGTCAATATTCTCGCGTTCGCGCCTAGTCTGGCTTAGAACGAAACTTAATCAGAGCCTCCCTAGATCATGACCCACGTTGCCACAGAGTCGTCAGCCGCAGAGAACAAGGAGTACACATTTTCCAACGCTGACTTTGATCGGGTGCGGGCGTTGATTCATAGGACGGCGGGCATCAGTCTGAATGCAACCAAGCAAAACATGGTCTATAGCCGCTTGTCGCGGCGCCTGCGGTCGACCGGGCATGGCTCATTTAGAGGCTATCTGGACAGCTTAGAGGCTGGTAGTTCTCCGGAATGGCAGGAGTTCACAAATGCGTTGACGACAAATCTCACATCGTTTTTCCGCGAGGAACACCATTTTCCAATCTTGACCGAATTCTTTAAGGAGCAGGCGCAACGACCTTTGACGATTTGGTGTGCGGCCGCGTCTACCGGTGAGGAACCCTATTCGCTGGCCATGACGGTGTCCGAGCTATTCAGCACGGCATCGCCACCGGCAAAGATCGTGGCGACGGATATTGATACGAACGTGTTGGAAACTGCCGCCGCCGGCGTTTATGCAGCGGATGGTCACAAAGGGTTGAGCGAGCAGCGGCGCAACAAGTTCTTCCTAAAGGGAACTGGGCAGAACGTAGGCAAGATTCGGGCGCGTAGCGAAATGCGCAAGCTGATCGAGTTTGCGCCATTGAATCTGCTGTCAGACAGCTATGACGTTCCGCATCAACTCGACGTTATTTTCTGTCGCAATGTGCTGATCTACTTTGACAAGCCAACGCAGCACACGGTGCTGAAGCGTCTCGCAAGCCACTTGAAAGTCGGCGGGCTGCTGTTTGCCGGACATTCTGAAAACTTCTCGGATTGTCGCGACATCTTCAAGCTTCGTGGCAAGACTGTCTACGAGCGCGTCGATCAACGGCATTCTGAGAGTGGTTCCTCGTCCAGACCAATCGCGCAGCGTCTGGCAACGGCAGCCTGATCATGGCGATTCCCGGAAAAGAGGATCCAATGTTTCGGAAAGATCCGACGGCGCCGATTGGCTTCGCCACGTTTCGCTATACAGAGCGCGGCTTCGACAAGCAAGCCGTTAAGGTCCTACCCGGCGAATTCTATGTCGATAGTGACGAGATCCCCATCGTTACCGTGCTCGGCTCTTGTGTCGCAGTGTGTCTTCGCGATCCGGCAGCGCAGGTTGGCGGCATGAATCATTTCCTGCTGCCGGACGGTGGGGATAGCGGCCTTGCCGGTAGTGCCGGTCGCTACGGCGTGAACGCCATGGAAATGTTGATCAATGAACTGGTCAAACGTGGTGCACAGCGGCGTCGATTGGAAGCAAAGATATTCGGCGGCGGTCATGTGATGAAAAATTTCACCAGTCTCAACGTCGGCGAGAGAAACGCGAAGTTTACCAAGGATTTTCTTCGGACTGAAGAGATCAGGTTGCTATCCGAGGATCTGCTCGATGTACACCCGCGCAAAGTGTGCTTTCTCCCAAAGTCCGGACGCGCGTTGGTCAAGAAACTGGCCGCTGTCGATGACACTCTGGTGATGCAGGAAAAACTGTACCAGCGCCGCCTCGTTGAGAAGCCGGTTGCGGGCGATATTGAGTTGTTCTGACTATTCCGGGGTGATGTGATGTCCAAAATTCGAGTACTGGTGGTTGATGATTCGGCATTGATTAGAAACCTGATGAAAGAAATCATCGACCGGACAGACGACATGGAAACGGTCGGCGTTGCGTCCGATCCACTGGTTGCGCGCGAATTGATACGCACGCTCGATCCGGACGTGATCACACTCGACATTGAAATGCCAAAAATGGACGGGCTTGATTTTCTCGAGCGACTAATGCGGCTGCGGCCGATGCCGGTGGTCATGGTGTCGACACTGACCGAACGGGGTGCTGAGGCAACTTTCCGAGCGCTTGAACTCGGCGCGGTGGACTTTGTGGCGAAGCCGAAGCTCGGCATCACCCAGGGGATGAGTGACTGTGCGGGTGAAATTCGGGAGAAAATTCGTGCCGCCGCGTCGTCCCGACTCTTACGCCGACGGGAATTACGGTCCGTCCAAGACCATGCACACGTCGTTCAGCAGCCCGCCAGACCGACACCAATAGCAGCGCAACCGTGCAGATCAGCCACGTCTCGCGCAATGAGCACAGAAAAGATCATTGCGATTGGGGCATCTACCGGTGGTACGGAAGCCATCCGCGAGGTCCTTAGCCGGCTTCCGGCCGACAGTCCTGCCGTGGTTATCACGCAGCACATGCCGCCCGGCTTCACCAAGAACTTCGCAGTGCGGCTGAATTCGCTGTGCAAGATCAATGTAAAAGAGGCTGAACATGGCGAGCGCGTTCTGCCGGGACATGCCTATATTGCGCCTGGCGGTCGCCATCTTGCGCTTGCTAGGTCAGGCGCCAACTACGTGATTGAAATTTCGGATGCGGCTCCCGTGAACCGCCACCGTCCTTCCGTCGATGTGCTGTTTGCGTCAGTTGCGGCCAGCGCTGGTGCAAACGCCATTGGTGTCATACTGACCGGAATGGGCAAGGACGGAGCGGTGGCGATGCTCGAGTTGAAGAATAAAGGTGCCCATACGATTGCACAAGACGAATCGAGTTGTGTCGTTTTTGGCATGCCGCGCGAAGCCATCGCGATTGGTGCAGTCGAAGAGACGGTCGGACTGAAGCATATCGCCCAGCGGCTAGTGTCGAAGTTTGCCGAGGCCGGCGGCCATGTGCGCGTTTAGCCATGCGGCCGCTGCGCCAGCGATTCGTTAGCCTGCATATTTCACAGGTCGGTCCCGCTCAATGACGTTTCCGCTCCGAAAAATGCGCGGCGTTGAGAAATCTAATTTGATCTATGCCCAACGGCGGGCTTACGCGCCCGATTGCGGGCGGCTGGGCATGCGTCGGGTTTGGTTTGTGCGTGCTCTCGTTCCGCGTGGCACCTCGATTCCACTTGCGGAGTGGAGCGAAAATCCACACGCCGCGTTGCCGAAAATGCCATCCACCTTCGAACGCCTCCGCGTGAAATATGCAGGCTAGAAACGACCGACGGCGGTTGCGCCTTGCTCAAGCAGTACGCGCAACGGGCGCTCCATATACGGCAACATCAGCAGGATTGAGCACAAGCCCACGGTAAGTGTGATGGGAAAGCCGACGGCGAATACGTTGAGCTGCGGGGCGATGCGAGACATGAGTCCGAGCCCCAGATTTACCACCAGCAGAACGACGATAATCGGCAGAGCGATTGAGAGTGCGACGGAAAATATCTGCGCTCCCATCATTACCAGCTTCTTGGCCATCATGACGCTGTCTGCGTTGAGGCCGATCGGAATACGCTGAAAACTTTCTACAACGCCGGAGATTAGCAGCAGGTGGCCGTTGATCGACAGGAAAATCAGTACCGCCATGATGCCAAAGTAGCTGCTGACGGCCGTGTTGTTGCTGCCGGAGCTGGGGTCGATGTAACCGGCAAAGGAGAGGCCCATCTGCAACCCGGTGATTTCGCCACCCATTTCGATTGCAGCGAAGATGAAACGTACCGTCAGCCCCATTGCGACCCCGATCAGTACTTCCCGGCCGATGGTAAGGTAGCCTTTGTACGAGTCCACTGGATAGTCGTAGGCGGCGGGCAACAGTGGTGCGGCGGCAACGGTGATTAATACCGCTAGGGCAACCTTGACGCGAGCCGGAATTGAACGATTGCCGAGCACCGGTGCGACTGAGATCAACGCCATGATCCGAACGAACGGGAAGAAGAACTGTGCGATGTATCCGTCGAGCGCCGACAGGCTGAATGAAATCATCGCGGAACCGGCTAGCCGATGACGAACGGAATCTGCGTGAATAGCTGTTGTATGTAGTTCACCATCTTGGCGATCATCCACGGGCCGGCGATGGCAATGGTGGCGGCGACGGCCACCAGCTTTGGCACAAAAGAAAGTGTTTGCTCGTTAATTTGTGTGGCGGCCTGTAACACACTCACGACAAAACCTACCACCAGGACGGCGATGAGAAGAGGTGCCGCGATGATGAGCATGGTCTCAAGACCATGGGTGCCGATGCCGATTACTTGTTGCGGGGTCATTAGTGGGTCCTTACGTGATAAAGCTTGCGGCCAGTGAGCCCAGCAGCAAATTCCAGCCATCGGCGAGGACAAAGAGCATCAATTTGAACGGTAGCGCGATCAGCATCGGTGACAGCATCATCATACCCATCGACGTCAGAACGCTTGCGACAACCATGTCGATGATCAGAAACGGGATGAAAATCAGGAAGCCGATCTGGAAGGCCGTCTTCAATTCCGACGTCACGAACGCCGGTACCAGTACTCTGAGCGGCACCTCGTCCGATGATGCAACCTTGTCTTCTTTTGCTAGGCGCAGAAACAGTGCAAGGTCCGCTTCCCGGGTCTGTTTAAGCATAAAGCCTTTGAGCGGGTTTTGGGCAAGTTCGAGCGCCTGTTCAATGCCCATTTTGCCTTCGGCGTAGGGCTGATAGGCGTCCTTGTACATCTTGTCGAAAACCGGCGACATCACGAAAAAAGTCAGAAACAAGGCCAGACCAACCAACACCTGATTGGGTGGGGTGGACTGCGTACCAAGCGCCTGCCGAAGAAGTGATAGAACGATGATGATCCGCGTGAAACCAGTCATCATC
>Ga0226658_10000481_pt1 | contig 19801 bp, 27 predicted proteins | sample OliLak19BULKMAT1_FD_169091 | JGI IMG/M metagenome (GOLD analysis project Ga0226658, IMG submission 169091) | Freshwater microbial mat bacterial communities from Lake Vanda, McMurdo Dry Valleys, Antarctica - Oligotrophic Lake LV.19.BULKMAT1 (v2)... | ecosystem: Environmental > Aquatic >... | reverse complement strand
GGGTATGTCCCATTTGCTCCACCGCCGCGAAAAAAGGTCGCCCCCAAAGCTGAGGAAGAGGACGAGCCTGTTTTCGAGGAAGAAGAAGAGGAAGAAAAAGAGGAAGAGGAAAAAGAGGTCGTGAAAAAGTCGGCGGCGAAGGTCAAAAAGTCTCTCGCCAAGATTAAGGAAGAAGAGGACGAAGTTTCTGAGGACGACGACGAACTCAGTAAAGAGCTTCGGGATTTGGGAGTTTTGTAAAAGTTCTCCGTGTGGCGGCGGCTCGATCCGACTGCGCTGGCCTTCGGGCACCAAGTAGCAATGTCTGGGTGAAAGTCCCAGCCCGCCTTTTTTTTGAGGTTTTATGACCGAAGATCGTGTGAGTTACGCAATGGGAATCAAAGTGAACTTGGGGAATTATCAGAGTGCCGACGTTCACGTCAGCTTTTCGACCGATGTGAAAAAGGGTGAAACTCCTCAGCAAGCGCTGAATCGCGCTCAAAAATTTGTAGAAGATAACGTGGAGGAGCAACATGAAAAGCTCACCTCAATTAAAGCCTAAGTTCTCTCGCGCAAAGAAAGTGAAGCAGCCGGTCCCGGAATTTGTCGGGGACGATTTTGATGCGGACGATCTCGTGCGCGAGGCCGCGAAACATAAAATCGAGGGAGTGTTTGTCCCCAAGGCGTCCAACGCGCATCTTCTCGAAGTGACCGCGTGGATCTCGATGCCTCCCCAAATCCAGACGATTATTGGTGCGCCGGGATTACCGTGCGGACTGATTACGATGATTTACGGGAAAAGAGATAGTGGGAAAACTAGCTTCGCGACGGAAGCCTTGGTGTCGGTGCAGCGGGAAAACGGGATCGCGATCCTGATCGACACCGAGAACAAATACAACATGAAGCGCGCCAAGGCGATGGGACTAAATCCCGATAAGCTGATTCTTATTCGCGCCGGTAGCATCGAGGAGGCGTTCGATAGGTTCCAGGCAATGGTGAACCTGATCAAGACGAGGAAGAATGCGAAGGATCGCAAAGTCGTTTGCGTGTGGGATTCCTTGGGAGCCACTCCTTCGGATGCGGAAATGGATGAAACGGTAAAAGACTTCTCGATGACGGCGGCGAAAGTCATTAAGGGACGGCTGAGAAAAACCGTGCGTTACATCAAGGACATGAAAGTGGCTTTCGTCATTATCAACCAGGTGTACGCCAAGATGGTCGCGTTCGGGAAAACGACGCAGCCTTACGGCGGCTCTGGGCCGGAATATCATAGCGCTCTGATTCTGGAATTTGTGGGGATGGGTCGGATTCGTCCTCCGGGTGCGAAGGCGGGAGAACCGTTCTGCGGAATCAAAGTGAAGATCGAGTGCGTGAAGAATCATTTAGCGCAGCCGTTTAAATTCGGTGAGGTGCTTATCGACGGGAAGGGCTTCGTAACGGATCGTGATCCGGTTTATGTGGTGGAAATGAATGAAGCAAGTACAGAAGTTTCTGAGGAGAAGGCGGGAGGAGATCCTAAATGAGATCTCATGCGAAGTGGTTCCGGTCTTTACGGCTTGCTACACTTTTGTCGAGGGCCGAATAGAGGCGGCTTACGACGAAGTAACCCCGGACATGATCCGTAAGTTGGAACTTTTGGAGGCTCTCCTTTTGAGTTTCATTGATCACGGGATGAATTTGGAAATGCTGACCATGATGGACAAGGAAATGTCGCAGTTCAAGGGCCGGTCGAGGATGGTAAATTGAATGCGCCCGAGAGAGTTTCGAGTTGGCGAGATTTTAGATCTCGCCGAGAAACACGGCTGGCAAAACATCGAGAGCCGAGATTCTTCGATGGTTTCCGGCAAGGATCAATGTTTGGCACACGACGATGACGGTTGGAACTTATCTTTGTCACCCGAAGCAGGGTAAGACGCAGCTTTTTCGGCGATGGGTTACGGAGGACGAGTTGGATCGAATTTTTGAAAATCCCAGATTCCACTCCAATAAAGGCTACCGATGATTTTTTTGCTTTACAGCGATCTCCACATTCGCCCGGAAAGAATTTCTGATTGTGAAATTGTGCTGAAGGAGGTCTACCGACTGGCGAAAGAGCGCGGTGCCGTGATTATCAACGGCGGGGACACGTTCGACACGCGGGGGATGATCCGCACGCAATGCTTGGACGTGCTTCATAAGCACTACGCGAAGTGGGCGCGAGAGGGGTTGGAGCAGATTATCCTCGTGGGAAACCACGATCAGGAGGACCGGGCGGGCAACATCCATCCACACCGGGTGTTTTCCTACCCTGATTGGACGGTGGTCGACAGGCCGATGTGGATCGCGAAATACTCAATGTATTTCTACCCTTACATGCCGAAGGATAATGTCGTGGCCGCTTTGGAGTTCGCAAGTAAGAAAAAGATGGATGCCATAATCCATTGGGGAATCATGGGTGCCATGCGTAACGACCGCAACAAAGATACGGACGGAGTTCCGGTAGAGTGGCTCGCGAGATTCCGCAACGTGTTTTCCGGGCATTACCATTACCTAAATAAAATCGAGAACGTCCAGTACATCGGCTCGCCGATGCAGCAAAATTTTGGCGAAATGGATCAGGCAAAGGGCGTGCTCCTCTACGACAATAAAAAGATGACGACGGAATTTATTAAGATCAACGGCACGTCGGAGCATCACGCTTTTGAGATCGCATTTGATGCGAAAGGGCGGATGGTCCTTCCTGACGACGAAGATGTGTCGCTTAAAGAACGAGATTTTCTTCGGGTGCGCGTGAAGGGATCGGCAGAGCAATGTGCCGGGATCAGCAAGGCGAGCCTTGAGAAAACTTATCCTGGTGTCGATCTCTTCGTCGAGCGCGAGATCGTCGAGAAGGCACACTCGCGACTTCGGATTACCCCCAGCGAGGTGAATAACCACGAGGCCCTCGCGCAAAAATACGTCGATTTTGTGGATGTCCCTTTGGATCGCGCTCGCTTAATGAAAGTTTTCAAGGAGGTGTCGCAATGCCCATAAATGATTATCTCTGCCCGATGTGCGAATACTGCGAGGAGATCTACACCAAGATTGAGGAGGCGACCACGCACGTCGTACTTTGCCCGAACTGTGGGGACGCCGATCTCCACCTTACGTTTCGCAAAGCTCCGATGGGAAGAATCGGCGGGGAGAAGTCCACGCGGTCGATTGAATCCATGAAAGATTCTTTCAACCAGCGCTTTATCAAAAAGGATCTGGACGACGTTCGGCATAAGCACGGGGTTTTGTACGACGACAGTATCCGGTCGGCTGCCGTTGCCCGGCTCGCCGCGAAGGGCAAGGTTTGAGGTTTGTGAAACGCTGGCTTGCCAACCAAATGAGTGACGATAGCGGCGTTGCTATCGAATACCGTTGGAGCAACATCGAGGGGGCTTTCTATATCAATTCCGAAGCCGGACTAATCCGTTACCGCCCGAAGAGTACGAAAGAGGCAATGGAGTTCCGCAATACTTACTTAAACGAAATGGAGTTGCTGTCCCATCTTCCCAAGGTGCAGCGGCTCCCGCGTCTCTTTGCCGCTTACAGGGCGCTGAGAGGTCGTCGAGGGGTTCGGTTCAGGGGAAACATCCGAACGCGACTGAGGCACAGGTTGTGGAATTTAAAAAACTTGTTCTAAATAATTTCATGAGTTACGCGGCTCAGGAGTTTTCCTTTGAGGAACGGGCTCTTGTTTTAGTCGAGGGGGAAAATCTCGACGAGGGCGATTCCAACGGCAGCGGTAAGAGCAGCGTGTGGGATGCCCTTTCCTGGGCGTTATTCGGTCAGACAGTGCGCGGGTTGAAGGGTGATGAGGTCATACGTCGCGGGGTGGGCACCGGCTGCTCTGTGATGGTTTTATTCGATCACGGCGGGAAAAGTTACCTCGTGCGCAGGTTTCGCAAGGACGTCGCGTTTGGGGACCGCTTCATGGTTGAGGTGAAGGGCGAGCCCACGGTGGAGTTGGGGACGCTTGCTTTGACGCAGGCGTGGCTCTTGGATCGGCTTCAGATTGACTTCGAGCTTTTCCGTTGCACGGTGCTTTTCGCGCAGGGCGAGACTTTCAACTTTGTCGATTCCGGCAACAAAGCGCAGAAGGACATCCTTTCCAAAGTGATGCAGGTGGACTTCTCCGCTTCCTTGGATGCGGTCAGGGAGAAGGTAAAATATTTCCGCGAGCAATTGGAGGAGAACAATCGCGATCTCCTAGTGCTTCAGTCCCACGTTATCGACGACGTGGAGGGAGCGTTCGAGGAGGATGTGGCGTTGTGGGCGACCGCTCGCGAGGTGAAAATCGAGAAGGCGAAGAAAGAGTGCGTGTCGTTTCGTGCGATGATCCAGAAAGTCGAGTTTGTCGAGGCTGTTGAGGAGTATCGGGATCTCGAAAGTTCTATAGAAGAGATAGAAAAAAAGTTGAAGCCCTACGAGACGGAGTACATCGCGCAAACCGGGCTCCGGAATGCGGTGTGGGCCGAAATGCGCGAGATCGCGAAGTATGAGGCTACGATCCTCAGAGATTGCCCGACTTGTTTTCAGCCTATGAATGGTGCGGCGATGAAACGCGCCTACGAAAGTCTCAAGGAAAAAGCCGACGAGTATAATGTTAGGGCGGAGGTGGCGGATGCTCACATCCACCGTTTGCGGTCGGCACTCGATATTGCGCAGGGGATGTTGAATGCGTTGGAAGAAAAAGCCGATGAGGTGAATGCGATTATCCGAGGCAATGAGACGGCGAAGACCAGTCTCAGGGCGGCGATGGATCGATTGAAGGAAGCGCAGGCCGAGGAGAATCCGTTTAAAGGCCGAATCGAAGCGGAGCGGGCGAAGCAGGAGAAGATTGCCAGAAAAATTACGCAAATAAAATCCACGCTGACAAAGATCGATGGGATCTTGCCCTACTATCTTTTCTGGCAGAATGCGTTCGGCAATGAAGGGATCAAGTCTTTCGTTTTCGATCTAATCTGCTCGGCGCTTACGGCGAAGGCGAATAGTTATCTCAATGTTCTCACCAACGGTTTCGTCTCGGTATCGTTTGATACTCAACGGAAACTAAAGAGCGGGGAGATTCGCGAGAAGTTCGATTGCATCGTGAGTGTCGGGACCGAGAGCGTGCCTTACGCGGCATTCTCCGGCGGGGAGAAGAGGCGCATTTCTCTTGCGGTCGACATGGCTCTCTCGGACTTGATGACCGACTTTCGGGGAAGTGGATTTAGTATCGTCGTGCTGGACGAACAGGACGTGCATCTGGATAATAGCGGTCGCAAAGCGTACATGAAGCTATTGAAGCAGCTATCGAAGTCGCGGGGGGTTTTTGTGGTAGCCCACGACGACGAGTTCAAGTCTCATTTCGATAATGTCTGGAAGATCCGTAAACGCGGGGGCGTTTCGGCTCTGGCTTAGTTGGGGGCGAAAATGGGTTTGGAAATTACATCTGACGACGAAAAACTAAAGTGCGAAGCTTTGCCTCCGCCGATTCGGATCAGTCGGGCGGGAGTTCTTATCCCTTGCGTGAATCATGATTGGTCTCATGACGAGCGGGTGAGTATTGCGTTCGCGGGAGCGATGACCCGTTATTGTAAGAAATGTCCGGCGGAAGCGCTGTCCGAAATGATGAAGGCGGGAAGTCTGGAGTGAAAGAGCGCACGTTTAATACGGAAGTGAAAAACTCTCTGATCGAGAGTGGTGCGTGGGCCTACAAGATTCCAGACGCGCCGATCTTTCCTGGGCAGCTTACTCGGTTTACTGGCGATAAGCCGTGCGACATCGTGGGCGGGTATCGCGGGCATTTTTTTGGAATTGAATCCAAGCAGGTCAAAAAGTACGAAGCGTTTGGACTTCGGTTTTTCCGACCGTGCCAGATTGAGAATTTGGACAAGATGGTTGCCGGGGAGAATGCAGCGTTTGCCTTTTTAAATATTCGGCAAAAAAAACCGTACATAAATCGGTTACTGATTTTTGATTGGGCGGATGAAACGTGGAAACGCGAGACGATTAAAAAGCGTGACTTGGAAATTCTTTCTCTGGAGGAGGGGATTGTCGGCAAGAACGGTCTTTTTGACCTCGGGTCTTTTTTGGAGGATCTCGCGTGCGGGACAATTTAGAGGACGAAATGAATGGGCTCGCCGGTAAAAGCGATCCGCTCGCGGGATTCCAGATGGGCGAGGCGCTCACCCAAGCACTATGGGGCGCAGCGGCAACAACTACGCGGGCGTTTGGGAATGTCAGCTTAAAAATAGACACGAATTCAAATCGCATTTTTGTGGCGATTACTTTACGTTGGTGGGCACGTTCGTCTAGGTTTGATTTTTTTCATCGCAGTTGGTTGGCGCGAGCAGAGCGTCGGTGCCAAGGGCAGATGCCGTCCGGGTGGAAATTGTTGGTTTATTACGAGAGGGGTTATGGAAGAAAAAATTAAAATTTTGCAGGAAATGGTTTTGAAGGAGTCGAATAATACCTCCTTGATTTTGATGCTTGATTTATTGGCGGAGATCTCCGACCGGGTCATTAAAGTTGAGGAGGAGAATCAGAGGATTCGAGAAACTCTCGGGATTATTATGAAGGGTGGTAAGCCGGTCGATTCGGGGAGAAATTTCATTGGGTGATTCGGCGAAAAAGGTTTTTGTTCGATGGGTGCGACTGATTAATGCGCAGGACCGATACTACATCGCCAAGGCGCTAGAAATTTTTATGGAACTTAGCGCTGGGCATCAACGCGGGTTTTTAAGTTACATCGTGGAGCAAATTCCCCGCGAGACGTGGGAAAAGGCATTGCCTGATCCTACACAGTATTTGGATGTCATGCGTTCGGTCCTGTATTATTATTCGGGCCGAGAAACTTTGTCAGAGCCCAGCAAAAAACAGTTCGGTAATTTGATAAGCGAGTATTGCAACTCTCGATATTTTCGAGACGCTGATGTGCCCAAGTTGGACTTGGAAGCTCTCGGCGATTTAAAAGAGGAGAAAAAATGAAGATCCAATTCCAAATCATGATCCTGTCCGTGTTCTTGGCGCTCCCTGCGTGCGCCGCGAAAACTGTAACCGCTTCGACGGCGGTGGAGCAGCAAAAGGCTCAGCCGATCAACGTGCTCAATGATAAGTCAGAGACGATTGCGGTAATCGATCCCGTGACCGGGAAAACGACTTACCAGAACGGCGGCGATGCCGATCAGGTAATCGGTGCGCTCTTAAAGCACATTAGTCTCGTGAATAATTACCATCAACAATTCGTAAACGAATTGCTTCCGTATTTCCCCAAAGTGCGGGCGAAGATGGAAAAAGAGGCGAAGAATCTGAAGATGGGCAAGAAGGCCGATGTGAAAAAGGTCGACCCCGAATGAATCCGAAGAAAAAGGACAAGCTCCAGGGGTACATCCGGGATCTTGAGAAACAGGTGAAAGAGATCGCGACCAACAATCAGGTGAATCGCGATGTTCTTCTCCCTCTCGTGAAGATGGTGAAAGACATCGACCTTCGCTTCGGCGCGGTCCTGGAACTTATGACGGATAAGGTTTTCACTCAGGCCGAGTTGGAAGCCAAGATCGACTCGAAGCGTGGAGTTCGCCTGATCACCGCCGAAGAGGAACTCAAGACTGGTGACATCGTGTGGGTGGATTTTGTCGCGAAGGTGACGAACGACAAGGATGTGGTTCAGGATAATGTCGTCGTTCACATCGGTTCCGGTCAGGCGGTATTCGAGCCCTCGCTGATCGGCAAGAAGATCGGCGAGCGCGCCACTCATGAAGTAAAAGTCCCTCCTTCGGTGGAAGGGGAGATCGAGAGAACGGTCGCTTTTGAGATTCTGATTCACAGGGCAAAGACTATGATTGGGGATGTAAATGCCGGAGCAACTGGAACTTGATATACAGGAGGAAGGAGAGATCAATTTGACGATCTCTCTTTCCGAGCGAGACACGAAAAACGAAGCGAAAGTATCAGTAAATATTTTCTCTTCTGAAAAGACCGTAGTTCGACGCAACGCGATGCTTGCTTTGAATAACGCACTAGAAAGGTTGGGACTGTGACCGAGGAAAAAGACTTAGATCACGATCAGGACAAAACGGATCAGATCGCGAAGAGTGTCGATCCGGATCGGGACTTCATGAAGGCGGAAAATCTTTGCGTCCGTTGCCACGGGCCGCTCGTAATGTGTGACCGTGCCGATTGCCCGCAGAAGAGCGCGGCGTAGTAAATCTATTACAACAAAGTATCGTGCTCAATTGAGTACGGGAATTTTTCTACAGTAGAAACGAAAGGGTTTGAACGTGAGCGAAACCAATATTGAAGTTTGCCGTGTTGCGGATTATGCACCTATCGACAAGTTGCGCTTTCATCCAGAAAACCCCAGAGCGATAAAACCGGAACGTCTCGACGACCTGAAGGCTTCGATTATCCGTAAAGGGTTTTATCAGCCGATTCTCGTTTGGAAAAAATACGGCGTGGTGCTTGCCGGGAATCATCGACTACTTGCGGCGCAGGAGTTGGTCAAGGAAGGCTACACCTTCGTCGTGGACGACAAGAAACAGGTGCTCCCGGTCGTTTATGAGGAGTGCTCGAAAGAGCGTGCTCTTGAGATTCTTTTTGAATCCAACAACAATTACGCGGATTGGGTGGACGAAAAAGTAACCCTCGCGCTAAAGGAGTTCGAGGAGAAAGGAGCGGATCTCCGCGACTACGGTTTCACTCAAGATTACGTCGATAAACTCCTAAAGAGCGCGATCAAAGACGCCGAGGACATTACGGCGGACGACGAAGACCTCGAAGATCCGGACGATGCGACGGAGAAAGAGGCGAAGGAGGAGGAGTTTGAGACGGTAAGCGAAGCTGACCAGGACGACCAGGACGACCAGGACGACCAGGACGTAACTTGTACGGATAGTCCGCTTGACGCTGTACCGAAATCAGCCAGCGCCTCCTCCGGCGAATGTCCTCGATGCCGGTTTCGGTGGTAAGGGATGATTCACCCAAGGCTACTAAATCAGCTTTTCGAAAACCTTAAATTCAAGGTCGAGGAAGAAAGTCTCGGCTACGTAGTCCGCGATATCATTAACATGAATTGGTGGAATACGTGCGAATGGCACGCGGGGTATGTCGAGAACCGACGCGAGCAGCAGGATTGCCCGGAAAACCTAAAGCTTATCGCCGTGCAACTCAAAGAGTTTTACCGACGGCGGCAGCTTAAACTTAAAAGCCGGGGTAAATTAAAAGAAGAACTTCAGGCTTATCTTTTAAAAAACACGTCTAGCCTATTTCAATTGCGCCTCCACTCGGTTTCAACGCGTCAGAATGTATCCCAGTTTTTTCATGACGAAAACGGGGTACCGACGTGGGTTGACTGCACATCGCGAGCGACCTATGCCGCTAAATATGTTTGCCAGAACGGGTATGTCGATTTTGATGGGAGAATGCGCGTCGTGGACGGAGCAAAGGTTCCGAAAAATTCCTATAACCTCGGCGTAAATCACCTGTTCGTAAGCGGCGCGAGTAAAACGAAGGGTGAGATTTTTTCTCAGAGACTAAGTCAGCGAACCGTTAAGCAATGGGTAAGTCATTTAAAGATTAGCGTGCATCCAACGCGCGCCTGGCTTTTCGAGGCGATTAAGCATGTTCGTACCGATCCATTTAAAAAGTACGAAGCGTCTCGGGTAGTCTTACGAACTGCTTTCGGCCTGAACGAATGTTTATATGGTTTTTCTACGTCGGTTACCGCGAAGCATTTCAACCGCGCAACCGCCGCAAGTAAATCAAGCAACGTAAGCGCCGCAAGCGCCGCAAGCGCCGCAAGCAACGCAAGCACCGCAAGTAAATCAAGCAACTATAGCGCCGCAAGCGACGTAAGCCACGTAAGCCGCGCAAGCTACGTAAGCCGCGCAAGCGACGCGGGAACGACGCGCTTTCTGGGCGCAAGCTGGGCGGAGTCGAACGCGGCTATTAGAAAGCCGGAGGGGCTTTTCTATCCTCCGGTATTTAAGGCAAACGTATTCGCGCTCGCGGGGCATTGGAAAATTGATAAAAATTTAGTGCAGGCGCATCGCTTGGGTTGGTTCGATCCATTCATGGGCCACGGAGAATCCCCACTGCTCGCGAAAAAGTGCGGAATACCTTATGTCGGTATCGATACAAACACGCGGGCGTTTGAAAACTATCTAAACGATATACAGAAATGGTTACTCGGTCCGGGGGCCGAAATCCAAATGAGGAACGCCGATTCGCGTACATTTTTCCCCGAGCTAATCGAGCGCTTTGACCTTTGTTATACCTCGCCACCGTATTTTGATTTTGAGGAATACGGAGGTAACACCGGGCATTTTGAGGGTTGCCAATCGTTTAAGGAATTCCACGAAAAAATTACTATTCCTATCTTTACTAACGCCAAGAAATATCTCGTAGACGGCGGCACGTTAGCACTTCAGGTTGGGTCCAATGAGCAGCAAAGAAAGCAGTGGGTAGACGCGATTTTAAGTATCGGCGGGTTCACGTTTCTTACTCATCATTTACAGGGTCATCAGGATAATAAATACACGAGCATGGCGAAGGGAACGCAGCCGCTTTTAGTTTTTATTAAACAAACCGCTTCCGAAGAGGCCCTAACCGCAATGACGTTGATTGAGGGGGAGAAGTGAGTTGCGCCTTGTGATTTATTCACGCACAAGCGGAGGAAAACGGATGAAATGTAAGGAGCACATGCCAACGGTAACGATCAAATTTAAAATTCCTGAAGATCAGGAGAAACGCTTTTGATTAATAAGAGGAAGAAAATGACAGCGACCGGGAAATGTAACTGCGGCAAGATCTGTAACGACTGCGTGATTAAAGAGGCGCTTCGCAGGGTCGCTGATCTTGCTGCCCAAATGAGGCGCGTGATCTTAGAATCCCCGTACTCCGGCAACGTGAAGGAGAACATCGCTTATGCGAAGCGCTGCGTTAAAGATTCTCTAAAGCGCGGCGAAGCCCCTATCGTTTCTCACCTATTATTTACGAGGGAGGGAATTTTGGATGATAAGAGCCCGAGGCAGAGAGCTTTAGGAATTGCAGCCGGTCACGCTTGGATAGCTCAGGCGGAATTAATGGTTGTGTACGAGGACAGAGGAATCAGCCATGGGATGGAACTTGGAATGAAGCAAGCGACCGCATTAGGGATTCAGATTGAGAAAAGGAAGATAGAATGACCTTGTTAGACCCGAGAAAATTCTCACTTCAAGACGACGTGGAAGGTTTGCAGGATCGATTATTAAGCCAGATCGATCAGAATATTGCCCTAAGAGACAAGCTTACGGACGCAAAAGTATTTCTAGGAATAATTGCGAACCGATTCCCCTGTATTGGTCCAACTCTCTGTCACGTTGATTTGAACTGTCTGCCGTGTTTCACGCAAGCGTTTCTCAAAGGATTAGAGGATGGAAACAAAAGCGCTCCGAATAGTAAAACACTTGGCGAAAACCCAAGTCCAAGTGAAAAGACAGCTTGAGACTTTTCAGATGATCACGGGCTTTTCCGAACGCTATTTCTTTAAGTGTAGGGCGAAGGCCGGGTTAAACGATCCTAAGCAACAGCAAATCGGCAAAACGAGAGAGCTAGGCTACAAGTCCAGAATATGTTTCAATATATAGATAAGATCTTATATTGTAAGACGACGCACTTAGCTATTTATGTCAAACTCTAAAACCCCGCCTGAAAATCCACCATTAGACCCGACTACGCCCACAGAGCCAGAAGAAGAGGGCAACGTATTCACTCAAGGCTTCACGGCGAATACCGGGCCTACGAAATTCTTCAAGCGTAAAGTAAAGCCGATGGACGATCTCTTCGCCGTAACTAAGAAGAGATCATCTCTCCCAGGTGGGAAAGAGCGCTTCCGCCACGACGTGGAACTTCTTCAATTCGAGCACGCGGTCAAATACCCGCTCTACTCGATCATGTCCTTCTTGTGCGAAATAAAAGGCTACTCGACCGCGCAGGCGAATATGATCTTGCGTGCTCACCCGGCAATTGAGTGGAAGAAAGTACGCGGTGAAGTTTTAGATAAGCTCACTGAGTCGACCGTAAAGCGCCACATCGATCTGATTGCGGAAGTACAAGAGACGCACATCAAGGCGAGCAAGCTCGGTCTTGCAAAGAGCATCGAAATGCTTTCGCGAATGCAACTCACTCCCCTCAAAGATAAAGCGGGAAGAATTTTAATGGGCGACGATGGGAAGCCAGTCTACCGAGGCTTCCGTTCGATTGATCTTTTAAACTGCATGGGTGCAATCGAGAAGGCACAACAGATCTACCGGCGGGCGATGGGACTTCCCAATGAGGAAGCCGGTCTTTCGCAGGTGCTCGATAAGATCAATCAGATGAAGGAAGCTGCCGGGACGACGCTCGTGCAAAATATTCAAGTGAACGTGGAAGCGCCCGTAGACGAACTCGGTCAAAGGCTCGCGGAACTCAAATATGAGGACGTGATGGAACTGATCGAGCGACGCCGGGAACTGAAAAGATTAGCTGCCCCTTCAGATGAATCCGATCCCTCCGAAAAGGTCCATTAGCAAGACGATGTTAAGGTGGCGGGTGCAGCATAGGGCTGCACCGGCCTTTTCGCTCTACAGTAGAAACGGGGTCGGAAGTATGCCCTTAATCAATCTCGATGAGTTGTTCGAGGATCTGAACCGCTACATTGATAACCCCCAGGACTACAACCGCACTATCGGTAAGATCTTTAACGCGCTCGTTTCTAGCAACGGCGGCGATACCGTGGGTGTGAACACTTCGGGCCTTTCCAATATCACCGGCACTACACTCTCCGAGGCTCTGGCGTCGATAGATTCCCAAGTGACCGGGGGAGGCGGCGGGACAAACGATCTGAGAAAGATTATGGAAAACGGCGACGTCTCGCCCATTCCAGCGGGCAAGCCACTCGCCAAGCTCGCCAACGGCAAAGTCGTCCCTGCGGATTCGGATGCTGCACAGGGCCAAGCATTCTGCGGCGTGTCTCAAACCATCCTGCCTTTGAGTGGGACAGGAACAGTTTTGCTGCCCGGAGCCAACGTGCCGGGTGCGATTGCGGGCCTGGGTTACTTGCCCGGTCAAGATGTCTACCTGAGCGAAACGGGAGGCTATACGAACGATCCTAATAGCTTCACGGGGGGCGACGATTCGATCATTAAACTTGGAATAGCGGACTGTGCTGCGGGCGTGGCCTCAGCACTCGCGACGGACCTCGTAATGTTTTCCGAGGTGCTGATTCGACCGTAATTAGCTTGAAGAAATTTCGTAATTTAAAACAGGAGATCCTACATGAGCGCCAGAGTATTAGTCGTATTTGAAAGCGGAAGATACAAAGCCCGCACATCCTCAGCCGAGACAATTGATTTTCTCTCGATCAAAGTCGGTGCATCCGGCCTTGAGATCAAAGAAACTGCATCCCATTTCGATTTTTCCGCGAAGAAACTCCAAAACATCGCGGACGGCACGGTCGCAACTGACGCCGCATCCAAAGGGCAGTTAGATACTGCGGTTGGTCTGCGCGTCTTAAAAGCTGGCGATACCATGACGGGTGCGCTGGACTTTGGCGGCACTCAGAAAGTGACCGGCCTCGCCGCTCCGTCGTCTGCAAACGATGCGGCTCGCAAAGTTTACGTTGATGACGCCGACGCCTTACGGGTGTTGAAAGCTGGCGATACGATGTCGGGCAACCTGAATATGGGCGGCAATGCCGTGACCAACTTGGGTGCTCCTTCCGCTGCTACTGATGCTGCGAGAAAATCCTATGTCGATGCCTTAGTAAATGGGCTCGATGTAAAGCCTTCGATTCGTGCAGCGACGACTGCGGCTCTTCCCGCTTCGACCTACGCGAACGGAACGCTTGGAGTTGGCGCAACACTCACCGCGAATGCGAACGGTGCTCTCGCGGCTCAAGACGGCGTCACGCTTATCGTAAACGACCGCTTGTTGGTTAAAAATCAAGCGGCGGGATTGCAGAATGGTTTGTACAAAGTCACGCAGGTCGGTGACGGTGGAACACCTTTCATCCTCACTCGCGTTGTCGATTCGGACGAGGCTGCGGAGATCTCGGGCGGAATGTTTGCCTTCATCGAAGAAGGAACGCTATACGCGGATACCGGCTGGGTTTGCACGGTAGACGGCGCGGTCACGATGGGAACTACTGCGCTCACTTTCGCGCAGTTCTCGTCTGCCGGGGTTATCACGGCGGGTAACGGCCTTACGCAAACGGGCAACACGTTCGACGTGAACGTTGATGACTCTACTATTGAGATCAACGTCGACACGCTTCGTGTAAAGGATCTCGGGATCACGGCGGCAAAGCTCGCGGCTGATTCTGTCACGACGGTAAAGATCCTCGATGCGAACGTCACGACCGATAAGATTGCAGACGATGCGATCACTATCGGCAAGATGGCGGATGATTCGGTTTCGACCGATGAGATCCAAGACACGTCCGTCACGGGTGCCAAACTTAATAGTGATGTCGGCGGAAACGATCCGTTTCACACCGGCATTTGGCTGAATGAAACCGATCAAGCAGCCGCCTTCATTGAGGCTGTTAATTGGGAAACTTGGCAGAACGACGAGGCGTCACCCGTCACGGTCCGACAGGTTATGTACGTCAAGCCGACGAGCGGAAACGCAAATCTGGCGGGAGCGAATGAGGACGAGATCGAAGATGCATTCCTCGCTGTGGTGAAGGATGCCTCGATCAACGCGGCGGCTTCGGGTCGGATGTACTTCCGTCCGGGCGTCGTAATCCCTGGTTTCACGGGCCTCGTGCAAGGCTCACGGTATTACGTTTCGCGCACTACGCCGGGCGCGATCACGGCAGACCTCTCGGGCTTTGTGGCCGGAGAGCATGTGTACCAGGTCGGTATCGCACTAAGCGGAACGGATCTCATGTTTGATCCCAAGTACGTTATCGAGATTGCCTAATATAGGCGGGGGAGCCTTCGGGCTCCCCCATTTTAAAGGGAGGGAATCTCGCATGGCTCTAAAATTAGCTCTCTTCGACACGGTGCTTGGAAGGTTTAAAACCTCAGCATTGATCGAGGGGAATGTCGCTCGCCGTGCGGGAACTACGGATCTCGACGACGAAGATACTTCAAAGGCGATCACGTTTTCCTCGCCGTTGCCGGACACGAACTACGCTATCGCTCTGACGATGGAAAATGTTACGGACGGTACGCCGATTTATAATTTTCAGATGATTGTCACCGCAAAAGCTACGACGGGATTTACGGCCTCGTGGCCAGTCGGTGTGGATAGTGCGAACTACAAACTTAGCTGGACTGCAACGCCGAATACCTAAGAGGTCAGGATGAAACTCACTGGACTAGTTCTATTTTTGCTTTTCGCGGCACAAGTTGTCGGCGCTCCCTATGTGAAGGGTGACAATTTCCTCTGGAAGATAGACGGCGCAGGGAACATCGGCGCGGACGGTGCAACACGTCCTGATAATATTTTTCTCAAAACGAAATTAAAGATCTCTCAAGGTGTGGGCGCATCCGTCACCGGACTTGAAATGGTCCAGAACACCACAGCCGGTGGACCGAACGTTTACATCAATCAGCTAAATACTTCGGCGGCTTCCGTCGCGACAGATCTCGCCTACAACGGTGCAATCGCCACGAACTACGGCGTGATCAATAACGCTGGCACTCACCACGCTTTCTTCGACTACGGAAACGGATCTTCGGCTTTCACGACCATCCAGGAAGCAGGCACGAAGAACGTGATCATTGGCGGTGCGACTGACACCACAAACGCACGGCTCCAAGTGGTCGGGAAGATCGAACTGCGTGGAGCCTCGGGTGCCAATCTTATCTGGAATACGGATGGTGGTGGAAACATCGGCGCTTCGGGAGCGACTCGTCCAGACAATGCTTTCATCAAGACGAAGCTTGTCGTCGGTCCGACTGGAATTAATGAATTCGGCACGGTCGCGACATCGTTTATTAAGACTGGTGTTGCGGGCGCGGGACATGAAGCTGTTCAAGATAACGTCCTAGAAAACTCCGCAGCGGCGAAGAGCGGCATTGGACAGGTGATGGGTATTAGTTCACTTGTTAAACGCTCGGGGAGCGTGACGGACACGAACACGGGGGGCTATTCCGCATTTCGTGGCGCTCTTTCTCAAGTCAGTGGAACCTATGTCAATGCAACAACCGCTGGGTTCGCAACATTTCGCGTCTTCCCTTATGCGGTGAGTGGGACAAGCACAGTTTCCCACTACGCTGGTTTTCGCGTGGATGACGACGCAAGTGTCTCTGGGACGAATAAGTACGGTCTTTATATCGGGAACATTACAGGTGCGACGAATAACTATGCGATCTTTACGGGCACCGGATTGGTCAATTTCGGCGACACTGTAACGCTATCCTCTACTCTTGCTGTAACCGGCACTTCCGCATTCACCGGCATCTCCACTTTCACAGGCGGCACGGCCTCAACCTCGACGACTACAGGTCAAGCGGTAATTACTGGCGGGCTTGGCGTAAGTGGCGCGACGTGGATCGGCGGGCTCGCAAATATCGCGGGCAACGTCACTCTAGGTAGCGGATCTGGATATACACTCACTATTAATAAGTCTGGCGGCGAGCCAGTGATTAAACTTTCGAATGGCACTGCTTCTCAAGACATCCATATGTCTGCGCTAGCTGGCGTTTTCGCATAACAGACAACACGGCGTTGGTCAGTCTCCTCAGTTCGACCCAGGCTGGCCTGTGGACCCTTGGCGCAAGCGGCGGAACGCAGACGCACGCGGTGAACGGCAGTCTTGCAATTAACAACTCCGCTGGCCCGCACCTTCAACTGACAGACGGCGGGACTTTTGGATCGAACGCTAATCCGCACATGGAATTCAGAGACGGGACGCAGACGGGTGTTGTTCTAGGCTACAACAACGCGGCGGCTTCGATATTTAGATTCCGTTCGCCGGTCGATCACGCCATGTTTTTTAACCAAACCACGCTGGGGGACATGGGCGGCGTGACGACCACGGGAGAGTTTGTTTGGGGACAAACTTCCTCTGGCAATTCCAAGATGACGGTGAATAGTGCAAGCAGTTCGACGACGGACGCTGGGAACTATGTCCTCATGCTGAGGAACGGAAACTCGACGGTAAATAACGTTGAGACGCTCGCTTTCGGCAACAACGTGGCGTCACCGTCGGCTGGTATTTCGGCAGTAAACGAGACTCACTCAAACCCGGCGACTGGTTCTCTTCATTTTTGGACTCAGAATTCGGGACAGAATGCTTACGGTATTACTCTCGACAAAAACAATAAAACGTCTTTCGCGGGCGCAACGGCTTATAAGAATGCGACTTTCACTTCAATCGCGAACGCCAATACCGGCACGACGATTTTCCCCAGCGCGAAGGGTTATTATCGCATCACGGGATCGACCGCGATGGGAATTCAGGGAATAACGGCGGGTATCGACGGGCAGGTACTTCGCATCTATTCCAACTCGGGAGCGAATACGACGTTCGCGCATCAAAGCGGGACGGAATCCGTTGCTGCGAATAGGATTGTTACAATGACGGGTGCGGATGTGGCGACCACGACGGATGGTTTCGCGGAATTAATTTACGACACCACAGCTTCACGCTGGATTCTCATGTACGTCACGCCATAAGCCAACTAAGGGATAGAATGTTTGCCAAACGTGCTCAATCGGTTTCAATTCCAAACGCCGCTCTCTCGGTAGCGGTCGTCTTTTCTTCGCCGATGCCTTCGGCGGACTACGGGATCGCGGCTCAATTCCTAAATGCGTTGGGCGCTCCGATCTATCAGGAAATAATTATTCGTTTAAAGAGCGCGAACGGTTTCACGGCGGAGTGGCCAGCGCCCTTGGATAGCGGTGATTATTTCCTCGATTACATCGCCTACGTCCCCGATCTCGGTGAGACGACGGGGGACGTGGCTCGCAAGATGGGATTCAACGCGCTCACGCCGAGTGACGTTGGGAAGAATGTGATCTTTCCGACCCCTTTCCCCGACGCACTCTATTCGGTTGCGTGTCGATTTTCCAACGAGCTTGATCCTGGGCCTCAGTATCAGTCGCTTGTGGTAACATCCAAATCAATGAATGGTTTTGTGGTCGAGTGGCCTGCGCCGGTTGATTCAAATAATTATCGCCTAGAATTTTTGGCAACGCCTTGGAGTTAAGAATGCAAAAATTTCTTTTGTTGTTCCTTCTCGCGCTCCCTATTTACGCAACGACTTATATTAAAAACGGTGCGCTGCACGAGGGAGTAACCACGACGGCGACATCCGGTGGAACAACGGCTCTTAATGTGAATTCTGCAACGGTGCAGCAATATACGGGGACGCTGGCGCACACGGTGGTCTTGCCTAATGCGACGACGCTCGCAATCGGGCGACGATTCAAGGTGCTCAATCGATCCACTCTTGCGCTGACGGTGCAAAGTTTTGGTGGAGCGTTTCTGAAAGAAATTTCTCCCAACTCGTCCTCGGAATTCATCACAACTTCGGTCGGCACATCGGCAGGATCGTGGGACGCTGCGGTGATTCCTCCGACAGAGAACCCGGACATCGCAGGGCCGCTGATCTTAAGCCATATCGCCACGCCGTCAAATCCGGATGCAGGCAAGAAAAAGCTCTATTTCAAATCGAACGGTTTGCTTTACAAGTTGGACAATAGCGGTACCGAGACAGAGATCGGCGGAGGTGGGTTTGACGGCTCGCTCCCTCTCTCGTTGACGGAGCAGGGCTCGACGCCCGCGAATCCTGGTCTTGGAATCAAGAAACTTTATTTCAAGTCAGATGGAAAATTATACAAATTATCTTCTGGCGGTGTTGAGACGGAGATCGGTTCGACCACGGGGACAGTCACCGGGCCTGTTTCTTCGCTCGATAACGCAATCGCTTCGTTTGGCGGCTTGGGTGGTGCCACTCTCAAAGATAGCGGCGCAATTATTAAAGCGTCGAGTTCCAACATTGCGATTGGTGCGACGACCGTTCCCACTCTCACTGGCACTCGCGTAACGCTTTTGGGAAAGAGCGCGGGCGCTCTGATGACCAACGGGATTGATACCGTCGCAATCGGAGCAGATGCGCTGAAGGGTGGAAATAATTCCGCAACCGTTGCAATCGGTGCGAATGCGGCTCCCTTGCAGGCGGACAGTTACAACGTCTACATCGGGACTGACGTGGCGAACGGCGTGACGTCGGGTAACAGCAACGTGTGGATCGGAGCTTCCGGAAACTTGGTTCAGAACCAAAACGTACTTAGCTCGATTATTATTGGAACAGGTGCTACTCCGACCGGGAACAACCAATTAATTTTCGGAAGTCCGATTGCGGGTATTACCGACGCGTATATCGGCGAGGGCGTAACGGACACCACTCCTCTTTCGTTCACGTTAAATTCGACTGGCAGTTCGGGATTGAATGTCGCGGGATCGAATATGACTCTCGCTTCCGGTAAAGCTACCGGCAATGCCGCACCTGGTTTAATTATTTTCAAGACTTCTACGCCGGGGAGCAGTGGTTCGGCACTTCAATCACTGACGGATCGAATGTATATCGGTCAGAATTATATCCAGCCGGTGACGCAATTCTTCGGTGTTGGTCCGCAGTCACCGCCGCCTGGAATTGGGGCGTTGGAACAGGTGCCTACTCTCACTTTCAATCAGAATTTTGGTGCGGGATTTTATCATTACATTTCTGGCGCGGACTCTTTCATGGGCGCAACGCTGGGAGCTACGATCTGGGAGGCGGGGACGAACTACGGTCCTGGGAATAGTCTGGGTCTTCGTTTCGGAAAAAACCAGGCGATGCATATCTCTTTCCCTTTT
>Ga0226658_10000476_pt1 | contig 19836 bp, 26 predicted proteins | sample OliLak19BULKMAT1_FD_169091 | JGI IMG/M metagenome (GOLD analysis project Ga0226658, IMG submission 169091) | Freshwater microbial mat bacterial communities from Lake Vanda, McMurdo Dry Valleys, Antarctica - Oligotrophic Lake LV.19.BULKMAT1 (v2)... | ecosystem: Environmental > Aquatic >... | reverse complement strand
TGTGATCGCGGCTGGCAACATTGCCAGTCGGGCGCTTGTAAGCGCGCCACACTACTCGGATGCCGATGGGATCGGTAGCGCCAGAGTAAAGCCCAAGTCCTTTCGGCTTGGGTAGCTTACATCGCTCGCTTCTGCGGCAGCCGCAGAAGGATCGCATCCGCTGCCGCTTGGGCGATACCCAACTCGGCATCCGCGTATGAGGCATACGCGGCATAGTGCGCATCGCGCGCGAGGCGCGCCGCCTCCACCACCTCCCAGGCGGCAAACGTCTCACCCGCGCCCGCAATGGCCATGGCCCAAGCGGTGTCGTATTCCGCTTCGGCCGCCTTTACGACGATTTCGATGTCTGAGGCATGCGCCTCCGACACGGCCTGATACGCCGCAGCAGCGGCGCACGCCTCCGCATAGGCCATGGCCCTCTGCTCGGCGTTGCCGATGCGGTCGGCGATGATCCACGCCACATACGTGGCGGCCTTGTTGGTCGCGGCCTCCGCAGTCCATTTGGTTGCAGTTTCGGTTGTCATTGGGTGCCTTTCTGGCCTGCATCTGCGGCCTTTGTCGGTGCGACGCTGCCGCACAATCGCGGCGGCGTCAGCTGCGGTCACGAGATCCGGGGCGTGTGGGCGATCACCACACTTCCTCCACGGCAGCGCGGTGATCGCCGACCGTGGCAGGCCAGCGATAAACATCGCCTTGCGTGTGCCCGTCAAAGACGCGTATCGTTCCGCGGACGCCTGCCGCGTCCGCGACCAACGCAATCGCGGCAGACGGAGTGAGCGCGTGAACGCGCTCACTCCAGTCCGCATCACCCACCCGGGCAGGCTTCCAGATGTAGACCGTGAAATCCCGCTGTTGCGGCGCTCGCTTCTGCGGCGCGGCTGCCGCAGCGAGGATCGCATCCGCTGCCGCTTGGGCGATACCCAACTCGGCATCCGCGTATGAGGCATACGCGGCATAGTGCGCATCGCGCGCCTCGCGCGCCGACTCCACCGCATCCCATGCGGCAAATAACGTACTTCCCTCGCCCGACACCGCCAGGTACCAAGCGGCGTCTTCCACCGCTTCTGCGTCAAACGCGCTCCCCGCGCCCATCACCGCCAGGTCCCAAGCAGTGTTGTATTCCGCTTCTGCCGCCTTTACGATGACCTCGATGTCGGAGGCATGCGCCTCCGACATGGCCTGATACGCCGCAGCAGCGGCGCACGCCTCTTTATAGGTCATCGCCTCCTGCTCGGCGTCCCCGCAGCGGGACGCGACGATCCACGCCGCGTGTGTGGCGGCCTTGTTGGTCGCTGCGTCCGCAGTCCATTTAGTTGCTTCGGTTGTCATTGGGTGCCTTTCTGGCCTGCATCTGCGGCCACGGGTGGTGCGACAAAGACGCGTATCTTGCTTCCGCCGCTTCTGTGGGCGCGTCTGCCACGAAGAGGTTTGCTTGTAGTGGTGATTGGGTCATCAGTGCCTCCTATACCACAGGTGTCCGGTCGCCCGCGACACTCAGACGCTCGGCAACCTTTGCACGATGGCGCACAATGCTGGCATTCACATGCGCCCACGCAGCATCGCTGGGTGCCGTTACCGCGACACGGAATCGCTCGTAATCGTCATTGAATACCATCTCGTTGCGCACATAGAATCGCACAATCGTATCGCCACAGACGTTCTCGCCAGCGAAGAACACTGCTTCACCCTGGGCGGCGCGCACTGCAACCGACTCGATGTCATTGCAAGAGATGTCTGCACCCTGCTCATCCATGTACCACGCTCGGATGTTGTTGGCGATGATGTACGTGTTGCTGCTGCTCATGGTGTGCCCCTTTTCCTCTTTCCCTCTTCATCTGATAGTATTATAGCACATTACCCGTTACTTGTCAAGTACCAGTTTTGCGGTAACGGCTTCTGCTCCCGTTACCGCACGTTTACCGATTTGCGCCCGTTGCTTCGCGGTATGCCAAAAAGCGGTCGCGATGAGCGACCGCTTCGTATCTATGAATGGTGCGCATCACCGCATTGCCGCGGCATATATTGCCACGAGTAGCTCATCACGATTATCTGTCTGTATGCGCAGTTGCAGGTCAATTCGTCCAACGTTGAACGCTTGAATGGGATTACGCGCATACACATGCTCCGGGTAGCGGGGATAGGCACGTTGCCACACCTGCCACTCGCCAGAATCGAGCTCTGCGATACAGACGGTCGTATGCTGGTAGACAACGGTTGTGCTAAGTGTGAGTGCATCATCGCACGCAAACGACATCAGGGCAGCACATTCAGTGCCAAAGTAATGGGCGAATTGAATGGTGGCCGAATGCACGAGTGCATGTTGCTGTTGGCGTAACGCCATCACATCGGGATGTTGTTCATGTCGTTCAGCCGCTCCCCGCACCGCACGTTGGACGAGTTGTTCAAGTAATTCCATGTGCCGCTCCCACTATCTGAATGCAGGAATGCTCACTGCCGTTCCAACTGACGATCAGCCCCGCATCCTTGAACACCTGCATCAGCAGCCAGGGGTCGCCTTGCCACTGCACATTGATACGCTGGTTCGGTCGTATCGCCCCATCTAGATCGACGACATTGCGAATAGACTCTGACGTGAAGGTTGCAAATGGAGCTGCACCCCAGCTTGTACGGTACAGTAGGCCCTTCTCGTGGGAGCCACGGATAATGTGCGCGTTGATACCCTGTTGGCGAAGCGTCTTGAACGCGGCTTTCACCACATCGTAATCTGACACGTTGTTCCCTTTATTTCCATACGAGAATGAGGCCATGATTGCCAGTTGGACACGTCACACTCACCCGTAGATAGTCATCTCATGCGAACACACCACCGACAATTCGGCCAGAGATACACCATGACACAGAGCACCACCCCGCATGCGATCCAGCCGCGTTTCATGGTCGGCCAATTGGTTCACGAAATCTTGTACCACCTCCGCACGATTGATGACCCGTGGCAGCACCGTAGGGATGGTGTTGAAGTAGTCCATCACGAGGTTGGATAGGCGCTGCTCATTGGCCGCGTTTGGATTTCGACGCCAGTCAACGTGCGCCTGACCAATCTGCACGAGCTGTTGGCGACCGGTGGCGATCTGACTCAGGTTGAGCGCTTCAACCTTCACTTTAAGGAAGCTCTTGACCGCTTCACCCGCCGACCTCAAAACCCAATCGATCAGCGCCTGCACCTTGGGCGCAACGACGGACGGTGCCACTCGTGCGGTGTTCGCAGCAACGGGCGCAGTGTGCAGGGATATTTCGCGATACGGTGGGTGCTTCTTGTACAGTTTCTCATTGGCCTTCTCTTCGAGCCAATAGCTACTGACGCCCGCCTTCTCGTCGATGCGGGGCTTCGCCTCGTCACCGACCTTGCCGTACTCGCCACGGAAATCGTAGAGCCCATCCGGACGCTTCCAAGCCTTGATGATGTAGAATTTGTTGTTGCCCTGGCTGCCAACGCCACTGCCGCCTTCGGCAAAGGCGGTGCATTGAAACCGACGCAAAATATCGGGTGGTATACTCATAACAGGCGCTCCTCTCTTCTCATCTCACTGTATTATAGCACATTACCCGTTACTTGTCAAGTACCAGTTTGGGGATGTGCATGCCCGCACCAGGAAGCCTTATCTCAGCCGCTTTGCAGGCTTGCCGAATTTGGGCAATCACCAGAAACGGATCGTCCTCCAGCATTTCTGGACTAAATCTTAGCAAAAGGTAATTGAGCGTAGAATACGTGTTATTCTTCCAGCGGTCGCTGTCACTGTTGTGACGACCACCACCTACGGCCCATTGCCCGCCATCAATCTCAATCGCCACCCCGACAATACCCTGGTTGGTGGGTGGCATGATGCCCAGCTCACCCCACATGATGTCTTTGAGTATCATCCAGTCGGTTTTCCACATACGCGGCTTGGGCAGCCACTTCGCAAACTGGTATTCACCGATCAAGAGCGGGAGGATCTCGGGTGCCCAGCGCTCTAAGACACGAATGAGCATCAGCTTCTTATCACCGGACGCCTCTTTGGGTTTTCGTTTGGCAGCAGGCTTTGTCCCGTCCGCAGGCTTCCGGGCTTTGCGTTGCTTCGGCGCAGGTTTCACCAGTGCAGCGTGCGCCGTACTGGTGAGAAACCGTGCCTCTTTTGCGGTAATGCCACGTTTGTCCATACGGCCAGTCTAGCACAATACCTGTTACGCGACAAGTGCTATCCGCGGGGAACCACCTCGATGTCGCACACGCCCGCCATACACGCCAGCTCACTCGCGGCAGTGGTCAAATCTTCGGACTCGTACCGCCATACGCGACTGAAATCAATGGGCGGGAACGCTGCCACCACTCGCTCGTAGGTCTCGCGGTCGATCTCCTCGTAGGGCATTTGATCGTACGTGGCGTCGCTCTCGGGGAGGAACGAGAGACCACCAATAATGTCTCGGTTCTGCCATACCCAATTGACCACCCCAATCAAATCGTTCGGCTTGTAGGTGATCGTGGCACTGGGATTATGTTGTGTCCACTGGAGCTTGACCTGCTTCCAATAATCGAGTTGTTCCAGCGCAGTGCGCTGTTTGCGGGTAATGGCCCCATCAGGCGATTGCATCGGAAAGTGGATCACCCAGGTGGTCGCGGTATCAGCCACCTGGCCATTCTCTGGATCCATTGGCACGCCCGCGTCGCGCAGTACCTGATAGATGGGCGAATGCACACTCACGCGTACATTGCGAATATAATACGGTGCCCACCGCGCATGCAAACCAGATGAACAATTCAGTAATTGGCTGCTATTGCCACTGGGCTTCACACACGTAATCGCTGCTGCTCGGTTGATGCCAAGCAGTGGTGCATAATGCAGGTTGATTGTGGTCGCCACGTCTTGCAACGCCTGTTGTACTTCGGGCAGTTGCGCCACTGCGCTATCGAGTTGCCCATTGATGTCCACGCCCAGGAGACGTTCCTCCACCGCGTTCTGTGTCCAGATCGGACGCAAGCCCGGATACTGTGTGGCCAAGCTCTGGATGGTGCCAATAATGGTCGCCAGGCGCACCTTCTCCGCCAGTGTGGCGCGTGTGTCGTCCGGTCGTGCCACGGCAGCGGTCAGGTTGCACAGGCCAAAGGGCCGAAGCTGAATCTCTCCGCACGGGTTTGTGCCAAACGCCGCATCCTGACGCCACGCTGGGCGCATATGCCGTGCTGCCGTGCGGTTGAAGATCCCTGGCTCGCCATTTCCACTCCGATCCATCTCTGCGAATTGTTCGAGTAACCCGAGCGGTGTCATACCATCTTCTGGCCAGACAATGCTATTGTTGGCGTTCCAGCGCTGGCTGTTTTCCCGCGAGAAATCGCCCGCCTTCGCCGTCAGCATATCGCCATCACCGGGATCGAACAGACTCATGAGGGCGGTTCGTCGCACGCCACCACTGACTGCGGCATTTCCCACTTCGCACATGAGATCGTGGGCGTCTAACGTACGCAGGTGCTGGCCTTGACGTGCGAGTATCCGTCGTCGCGCAAAGGTGAGCAGGTTTTTGAGCGGTGTTGGCCCACTCGCACGACCACCTTTGACGAGCAATGGTGCCCCTGCGGGACGCACCTGGTGAAAATCAAATTGCACATCACCACCGGCGAACCACGTCTCCAACCCATCGCGCAGTGCATTGGCCCAGCCTTCCGTTGAGTCGTCGACGAGATGTGTCCGAACCGCCCGCGGGGGCATGTGCCATCCCACGGTCGGGAGCTTGCTGACATACTGCCACTCCACCGAATAGCCCACGCCACAGCCCGCCATCGAGATGATCAGTGCCTCCACGAATGCATCCAAACTATCGACGGGCATGTAGCTGCAGTTGAACAATGCGAGGTTGTTGCGACGAGCAGCCGGGCCAGCCATTGCCAAGAGTCGCATCGACGGCATGACCCGCATCTCACGAATACCCGTGCGGATCTGCTGGTACACATCGGAGTCCAGGCGATCACCCGCCAGCTCGTACAAGAAATCCGTGGTGCGATCCACGGTCTCTACCCAGGTCTCGCGTCGGCCCAGCTCGTAATTAAACCGGCTGTACTTATCAAAGAACTGGAACTGTTGGATTGGCGTCGGAAAGTAGGCCGCGCTCTGTGCGAACGCCTCCTGCACCCCGATTGGCGCAACCCGCCCACGCGCCTGGGTGCGCTGATTGCGGTAGAGAATATAGGCCTTGGCCGCTTCTGCGTCTTCTGCGAAGATGAGTTCCTGCTCGACGACATCCTGCACATGTTCCACGGTCGTCGCATCAGGAAGTCGCGTCACCACCGCATCAACCAATGCGTCCAGATACTCTGGCGCGATCGCTTCGCCGGTGCGCCCGAAACCAAGAAAACATTTGCGCATTGCCTCGTAAATCCGACTGCGCTCGAATGGGACAATCTTCCCGTTCCGCTTCATAATCGTGATGGGCATGCCTGCTCCTCTACCATGCCAGCGACAACAACTGCCCCTTGATTCTGATACTTCCCGCCCTTATCCGCGTAGCTGATCTCGCACGGCTCGTCACTCTCGAAGAACAGACATTGGGCAATCCCCTCGCCGGCGTACATGCACACCGGGGCGCTGGTGCCATTCGATACTTCAATCGTCACATGCCCAATCCACTCGGGCTCCAGTGGCGTCACATTCACAATGATGCCATTTCTGGCATATGTGCTTTTGCCCAGTACCACGGTTTGCACGTTGCGCGGCAGCGTGAAGCGTTCCACACTCACGCCCAACACATAGCTATTGGGCGGGATAATCATCTGCCCATGATCGGGTATCCAAAACGTATCAAAGGTAGCCGAGTCGGGTTGCTTGGGATCAACCACCTGCACATCTGGCCCACGAAATAACTTGAATTCGTTGCCGATACGCATATCGTAGCCATAACTGGATACGCCATAGCTGATGACTTTCTGCCCATCAACGACCTTCACCTCGTAGGGCGCGGCAGGCGCAATCATTCCCGCCGCAATCTGTGTACGTATCCAACGGTCGCTCTTGATCGTCATTCGATTTCCTTCCCCAACTCTTCGCACAAAAGACACGCTTCATCCAAGGTAAGCCAGCCAAGTTGCACCGCCGTCAACACCAGCACACGGAACAACGGTGGCTCGATCTGAAAGCGCTTCCGATTGGCAATAAAGCTCTGCATCAGGCCACCACTCGCGTGACGGGTACTGGCAGCCTTCCAGTCGGCCAACATTTCGAGCAAACTGAGGAGGCTCATCGAGCTACAGCGGCCATCAATATGCTCTGGATGATGGTCGTACCGTGCGTAGTGGTGATCGAGATACGGTTGCATCAGCGCCAGCCGAGCGTGATACTCCGGGCTATTGTAGGTGAGTGCCCGCAAATAGGGCGTATGCGCATCCAGGTACGGTTTTTCCTCCGGCCCAAGCTTTGCCAGGTCATGATGCACGCCTCGCTGGGTCATGTCCCGCATAATCACATGGAAGTTGTCCAGCACCGCACAGATATGGTCGACAGTGTCTTTCAGTGAGTCATAGGTCATGACCGCACCTCCCCAATCTTCAGCCCGTGCCACCCAATCCAGAACACGTTGGGCTGGACGTTCGGCACCAACTCCAGGGTGCAGCCCGGTGGCACCACGAGCGCACCTGCACTGGTGTGTGCCAGCAGCGTATTGGGAACCGCGTGAAACGTTTCTTCAAAGCAGGCCATCCCCGCTGCCAACTTGTCTTGGATAGCACCTTTGCTATCGTCGTACCACATCAGGTAATTCATGTTCGGATGGTTCATGACAACTCCAAAAAGCGGGCCAAGAATTGTACCTTGGCTTCGGCAGGTGACCAACACGGGAACGTCAACCCTGGGATTGGTTCTTGTTCGCCTACTCCCCACTCACGGACAAACGCTTCGGTGCCCCTCGGAAAGTACACCGCCTGCACCAACAGAAATTCACGACTCATGCCGCCCTCATTTCGTGCATATACCCCATCAAATACCCGCCCATATCCGCTTTGGGTGGCGTGCCGTCTGGCCAATGAAACGGTGCCACGGGCAAGTGCTCTGCACTCAGTCGTTCCATCAGGCGCTCACCATTCGCGAGGCGTGGCGCAGTGGCATCCGGATGTCGTGCCCGCCAATCCGCTAACATCGCCATGCGTGTCTCGGTGTTGGGCAGCCCACCAGGGAAATCGTTATCGAGCCACACCGTAATGGTGGCGGGGTGGATGCGACGAATACGGGCTGTCCATTCGTCTTTCCAGCCCGCGCTGCCCGTGGTCGATGACACCACCCGCGTATCGGTCGTTGGCAGAGTCATTTCTGCCAGAATGCAATCGACCATGTTTTCGACAATCACGACATGGCGCACGCCCGCCACCAACGAGTCGCCATTGAACAACACACTGTCGCTCCCGCCTGCGGTGAGCCATTTCGGGCAGGCGCACCCATCCGCACACGGCACCTTGCCCACTCCTGCAGGGCCATCAATCAGTCGCCCACGAAAGCCAACAATCTTGCCCGCAGCGCGTACCGGAACGATCAGTCTGCGCCGCTTGCAACGCGTCGATGGCAGCACTCCCACCCCGAGTTGCCACGACTCGAGTTGTTCGAGCCCTACGGGCTTGTAGCGACGCCACACGGCCACGCGATCAGGAGCTGACAGAAACGCATCCAGATAGGTATCGGTTTCGCTCTTCCACACCGGTACCCATACCTTTTTCTCGACGTGCGGTGCGCTCGTCTGCGACCCAACGACGGTTCCCAAATGCGCCGCTAACGCGGTGAGGCTTGTCCCATGCCCACAGACAAAACACTTGCCTCCTTTGGGGCTGAAGCTAAAATGCACTTGTCCATTCGGGAACTTCTTGCAGCTTGGGCATTGGATATGACATTCGCCCCGTTGATCGACGGTGCCGCCCGTACTGCGAACCAGGGCATCGAAGATGTCCCAATCGGCAGGCTTAACCTCCGAAAAGCGTGAGTTGCGCATGGCTATCCTTCTCTATGGCTATGCCCCAATCGGCGAGTACTTGGGCGCGGTCTGGTACTTCCACCCAGTGGATCAACGCAGGGAGATCGAGCTTGTGACACAACCAACTCGTGTGCAGTTGCGGGTTCGAGCGCTCCCAGGGCAGGTTTGGTGTTTTGTACGACAATCGCTCCAATGGCGAAAGGAACTGCAACTTATATTTCGTGATCAGTGGTACTGCTTTTCTGCCCGCAAAGAACACGCTGCTCGGCACCAGGAGCGCGAACGGCAATCCTTCCTGGCACGCCTTCTTGATCCAACGATATTTCAAGCTGAACGGAACATTGGTTACGTGGCCGCGAACACCCACGGGCGGTCGTGCCAGGAAATAGTCCATTCCACGGTCGAGATCGTCATCAACCACACCAAACCCAGCCGCAGTCAGCCACCGCACCAAATACCCCTGGCCCGCCGCAGGCTCCCAAACAATCTGCATACCCGCACGATGCAACCAGGGTGCCAATAACGCCAACGCCTCTGGTGGCGTTTGGAAACAATCCTTGGGATGCACCTCGGTTGCTTGCTCCGATCCGTAGTTCTCCATCGGTATATTCATGCGTGCCCGCCTGGCAAGTACGAAAACGACTGTGCAATCAATTGATGCGCGCCCGAGGCAATCACCTGGCCGCGCTTTGGTTTGAGTGCATTCGTCGGCTCGACTCGTCCCTCTCCTAATACATCTCCCGCCATCATCACATTCCGAGTCTCGACCGGCGCGAAGTCTAAGATCAAACAATCGTTCTTGCCCGGGGCAAGCCGTAACCCACGGCCCACCATTTGCAGGTAGGTCAGGTCACTGTGCGTGGGCCGGCCAACCATCACACAGCTAATTTCCGGCACATCCGTGCCCTCGGTAAATAATTGCGCGTTTACCAGCACCTTGATCTTCCCGCTGCGAAGGGCGTGCAACCCTGCCCGCCGTTCCTCCTGGCTCGATGTGCCATCCAGCGCTAAGGCCGGAATGCCCGCCACACGAAAGCGCTTGGCCAGTGCGTAGGCTCCCTTCACGCTCACGGTAAACGCAATCGTGCAGCGGCCCCAGGCATGCTCTTTCCAACTGGCCACCATCAACCCGAGTTCATCGTCTTGATCGAAGACACTGGCCAACTGCTTCACCACGAAATCTCCGTCACTACTGGCGACTCGCTCAAGACTGATACCCGTGGCAATCGCCAGCCAGCGCGGTGGCACCAGATACTGCGGAATGAGCGACGGCAATGTGATTTTCACGCTGCAATGTTGATAGACCTTCCCTAACGTGGCCCCTGGTGACATGGGGGTGGCCGTCACCCCCACATGCCGCAGGTTTGGGTTCTTCTTCTTGAGCGTCTTGATCAGATCACGATAGCTCCGCGCCCGATGCGCCTCGTCGATCACCAAATAATCAATGGCCCCGTGATAGAGCAGCCACTTCAGCCGATGCGGTTGTTGTAACGTCTGAATGGACGCGAACACCAACTGCCGATCTACTTGATCGTGCTCGGCCATCACCATGCCAGCCCGCTGTTTCCAGGCGGGAATGTCGGCTTTCAACCGACGCATCGGCTGCTCAATCAAGTCCTTCCGATGCGCGATCACTAACCCACGCTTTTCGCGCCCCAGCACCCCATCTGGCCCCGCCAGCAAGTGCAAAAACGTGACCGTTTTGCCGCTGCCCGTCGGCAAAACCGCCAACACATCGGTGAGTCCTGCCCGCCAATCAGCCTTGATCGTGGCAATCGCATCATCTTGGTAGGGTCGTAGTTTCATGCCACCAACATCCGTTCACTTGGCGCACTGATGGTGGCGGCCAATGGCACGGCCACCCCAACATAGCGCAGGGCCATTGGCGGGCGCCCATTCCGCTGCGTAATCGTCGTATGCTCCCAACCAGGGTAATGCAGCACCAGGAGATTGAGATATTTGCGCGCCGTCTTCCCATCACAGTCAATCGCCAACGCGACGTCGGGTGCGGTGAGGATCGGCTCGCTGGCCTTCATGCGCTCGGTCGCGAGATCAACCACCGCCTGCCACACATACGGATTAATCCGTGGTGGTGCCCCGAATAGATCACGCACCGTGAGGAGTCGTGTGGGCGGCAATTCTCGAAGCGGCACGCTGGTCAATAGCCACAGATCGGCATCACGCGTGGAAAGCCGAATACGGTGGGCTGCCTGAATAAGTTCTGCCTCGCGGTGCTGCCACAAGACCGCGCTCATATCAGCATCAGACCAGTAGCCCGCCAACAAATGGCTCCACGGTTGGCCCGCATACGCAACCTCGTCATTCGTCCAATCGGTGTTGAACGGTTCGCCACGGTCGTAATAGATCATCTTGGCAAATGCTTCCATCTCCGACGCCGGAGGCATGGGCGTGCCCGCCACCACTAACCCATCGCACTGCTCGAATTCGTTGGTGCCACGGCTGCCGCCAAAATGTCCCACCAGGGCGTGCGGGAACTCCGTTTCGATCCGTTCGCGCAAACGTTTGTGGGTGATAATACCCATCCGTTTGTACTTACCCACCCGCTGAATACGAGCGATCTGCGAGATGAGTTGACTGGCATTCGCTGTTGGGGCGAGGTCTTTGGTGTAGTCGTATAATTGTCCAACACCGTTACTCCGATCCCACACTTGAAACACTTTGCCCTGCAGCTCAACCTGGGGTGCAACCACCCGGACAGGCCGACCAAACGACGCCTCGTACAGATGTTCGTTGCCCGTCGCATCAAGCCAAATCACATGGGCGGGCATCTTCTCATTCATCGGATGGCGTAACACGAGATGGAGTTGGCCACCAAAGGCGATCACCCGTGGAATGTACTCCGCGCCGTGCATCGCCATGTCTGCTTCGCGCATCAGCTCCCGACACAGCGCCGGAAGATACGCAAATGGTGCGCTATGGGCTTGGACGGGCGACACGAGCTCCGGTGGTTCAATCAACTCATCGCGCTGATGGGCCATCGTGGCGCAGATACGGCGCACGGTGAAGGCTCCACCAATCGCCCGCAATAATGCCTCGCCTTCCAGGGGTGTCTTCGCGGTGAGCGCCACCTGGACGAGCCGCGCCAGCATTTCGGCGATCTCGGGATTGTTCACGTCATCGGGCGCAATGTGCTTGGCCGGAATACGCCAGAGCCGTAGGAAGGCCGCAATGGGCGACTCGTCGCCAATGATGACATCGAACGCCATCGGATGCCCCAGGATAACGTGCTGATGCTGGCCGAAGATAATTGGCTCTTTGCGCTGCTTCTGCGCGTGCCACACACACTGTGTATGCATGTAGGCCGCACCACACACGTCCAGGCAGAAGTTCGTCGCTCGATAGCCACGATGCAGCCAACTTGCCATGTCATCGGCATACGCGCAGGTGGCCGTGTGCGTGTCATCGCCCGCATGGCGTGGATTCCATTGATACCAGTGTTGGGGATGCTTGGCAATCTGTTGAATGTCCGTGTAGAAATTCCGGCGTGGAGCTGCATACAACACGCGCTTGCCCTCGGCTGCCAGCTCTTCTGCTAACGCGACGGCGGCAGTGGTTTTTCCCACGCCAGGCGTCACCCGCACCAGGAGCATGTGTTCGGGGTTGGGAATGTCCATGTACTCGCGCAGTTCGCGACGAATAGCCTCGCGGGCGAGTGGCACGGTCAGATCGGCAACGGGCTGGATACCCGTCGCACTGCGACGAATACCCATACCCAATGCGCCACCACCATCGAGTGGAATACCCGCCGCGCTCAGATCACCCGTGTACAGGGAAATCTCGTCGCGGCGGTCGTCTAATTCCTTGAGCCACACAAGTATCGGATGCTCGACTGGCATGCGCCGACCTTACTCTTAACGAACCGTCATTGGCATCAAGACCGCCACGAATTCGCCCTGCGCCAACCCGACTGGTCGAATGACCAGGGGATTCATCGCGGTCTGAAGTTCGAGCGCAAGCGTATCCGTCTCCATGCGACCGATAATGGCGCGGGCCAACGTGCCGTTCACCGCAATCGTGAGCGGGCCGTCCGCAAGATGCACAATGCCGTCGAGATCCGTGGTAATCGTGCCCACCTCCGCTGCATTCCCGCTCATCGTCAGGCCAGTTTCGGCGAACACCATCCGCACAATATTCGATGAAGAAGCCGCCACCAGCATGACCTCATTGAATGCGGCCATCAGTTCTTTGCGGTTCACAATCATCCGCCCGTGATACTGTGCGGGGATAACCCGATCCACATCCGGAAACTTGCCATCAATCAATCGTGTGACCCACTGGGCGAGGGGCTGAGCGGCATCGCCCATCGTCACCATGACGACGTCCTGCGATGCCTGTACCTGTCCCTCGGCAACGCCTGACCATTTCCAAACATGGCTCAAGGTACTGAATGCGGGAGCAGGGACAATCAATGCCATCGACGCAGCAGGTGCTTGGGTTAATTCCAATTTACGCCGCGCCAAGCGAAAGCCATCTGCCGCCGCACTGGTGAACTTGGTATCCGTCGCCGTAATATGCACACCGGCCAAGACCGGTCGTGTGTCGTCCGTGGCCGCGCAAATCGACGTGCGAATGATTTCGTCCAGCATCACCTGGGTGAGCTGCAATGTCGGTGCGTCTGCCGAAGGGCGACTGGGTGTTGGCATGTCGTCTGCATCCAGGCAGTTGATCGTCGCCACGCGCTTGCCACAGGTGACGGTCGCCACCAGCGTGGCCTTGTTCACCTCCACGGTGACAATAGCGTCTTTTGCATTCGCCGCCAATCCGTTGATGTAATCAATGAACAGGGGCGGAACGCAGATTGCGTACGGTTCCAGAACATCCGCACCTGTCCAGATCGTGGTGCTCGACGATAAATCCGTCGCGAACAACCGCGCCCGTCCGTCCGTCCCGTTGCAGTCCAGCAATACCGTACTCAGTATCGGCAAGGTGGATTTCCTGGCCATATTGCCGTGTGCGAGGAGTAATGCCGCCGTCAGATCCTTCGTAATGAACTTAACCTTCATGGTCTGCCTCTTCCTCTACCATCATGCCGTGGGCCGTCATCAATGCCGCAGCCGCCAGCTCACTCTCCTGACAGGCCACGGTGTAGGTTTCCGTCTCGCCCGCCTGGAGCAAGGCCAATCGTGCTTTCACGCGCTTGCCGAAGGTGGTGACTTCCTCCTCCGTCAGCACGGCCAAATCAATTGCGAGTTCATTGGGCGGCGTTGCGCCACCCAGGTCGCGCTCAGTCGCGAGGAGTTGGTAAATGCGGTTGATCATGAGCGTCAATCGAGGATCTGCCTGCTCATCTTCATCCTCCGCAATCAGTGCCAGCGGAGCAGGTGCAAGGATGTGCGCGGGCTCGGTCAGTGGCGTTCCGTCAACCATCCGCATGGAGCGCGTGATGTACGCGGCCATCAGGCGTGGAAGCGCCGTCTCACTCACCGCGACATTCAGCAACCATTTGCGTACTTTGATTCGTGCGCCACCCGCGTGACGTGGCGGCGTGGGCACCATGTACGGTCGCCGACCGAGATCGCACGCAATGCCACCAAGCTGCCCACCCGCAAAATCTGCAATGGCAGGCAGTTGGGCCGTCATCAACTTGATGTCATTCTTGCTGGTGGTCGCGACGGAGAAATAGCCCAACAAGCCCAGCGCAGGAAGATACACCGCCATCCGGCCACGCGGCTTGCATCCACCTGGGCACGGAACAAGCTGATCCCAGTCGTTCGAGCCGCGATACTTGCCGTCCGACTCCAACCGCCGCACCACATACGTGCCATCGCACCGATGATGCAGCACACCACCCACATACTCTTCCTGCCACGCGCTCCAGTTCTGATCAACCGTGGGCCAGAGGAACATGATCGAAATGTCGCCGTGAACGATGACACTCCACACCTGCTCCGCCTGGTCGTAGGTTGCGCCGGTGGTCGTGGGATAGAGATCGGACAGTTTGGCAGCAACCCGCTGGTCTTGCGTCGTGAAACGGAGATCCTCATTCAAGTCCCGGCCTGGTGATCGTGGCGATTTCACGTCGCCTTTGCGAATCTGCCCCAACTCCGGAAACATTGCGGGCGTCACGTCCGTCAGTCCATTAATCGGCATCGGTTCCCTCCAACTGCGCCAACAGTTGCGCCTGGAACTCTTCCGGCAGCCCCAGGATAATGCCCTCCACCTGCGCCCGCTGGCCTTTGACAAATGGAGCCATCTGCACGCGAATGTTCCGATTGCCGGTGTCCCACACCGCGCGCATAATCTCGTCCATCCGCTCCGTGTCGCCCGCCTGGAATTCGACCAGCACCCGTGTGCTGTAGCTGACATTCGCGTAATCGCCGGTAGGAACAGTACGCTTGATCGTGATTTCAACCTCTTTTACAATCATATGCTGGCTCCTTGCTCTCTTCCGAACCTGTTATATTATAGCACATTATACCTTACTTGTCAAGCATCGAAAATAGCACATCCGGCAGCACAATCACGAATGCGTGCTGTCACACGTTGCCATATCAAGCGCCGAAGCGCGGTCGCGTGTCTTTCGCCTTTGGTATATACGTCATGAGTGACGTGTAGAGTATGGATTATAGACGCTTCTGACGTGGCCGTCAAGACAGCATTTTGCGCGGCGCGGTTGCCGAGAATTGGTGGATTGATGTTGTCACATGTCGAGTATAATGGGACGAGCAGAGCGATTGCATGACGAAAACACACGATATAGGTCAAGAATGTCGTCAAACATCGCATTACTGGTCAACTATCTATTCATATGTGCATATTATGCACTATGTGTCAATTTCGCAGGCACAATGATGGGACGAAAATAGAGATGATGGTGGTACGCGACGACAAAATAGCATATTATCCATTATTTGTCAAGCGCCATTTATTTCGCACCTGGCCCCACGTCGCTTATTCCTGGCATGGGCACGACCTCCCGCCACGCAGGTTTGAGATCGTGATACTGTTGCATCAAATCGGTGATCCCAACCTCCACGTTGCCAACATAGTAGCGACGATAGTGCGCCACCATTTCCCGTATACCAGCGTCGGTCGGCCAGCACTCCATGATAATGTCTACTGGCCTGGTCTTTCCGTGTTCGACGAATTGACGCACGAGCCATCCTGCCGCAATGTAGACGCACAATTGGCGCTCAATGCGCTGCATGCCGTTGTAGTAGCGTGCTCCGCGCGCACTGGTCAACAGTGGCCGAAAGAAAAGATAGTCGGCGTGGGTCATGCGATCCTCCTGAATGCGAAACGCCCAACCGCGCGGCTGGGCGTGGACGCTACGTTATTTGTCAAGCATCAATGATGAACATTATTCCATGGGAAAGTTCAGCGCAGCACATGCGCCGAAGTACTGGAGTGCGGCTGCGTCCTCCGCATCAACGATGGCCACCATGTTACGGGTGCGTTCAATCTGCATCAGAACGGAAGATCCTCGTCACCCTCGATGGCCTGTGGTACATTCCGCGCCGCAGGTCGAGCTGCCGGAGCTGCAGGTCGAGTCGCTGGTGTCGCTGGCCGCATGGCCTGAACAGGCGTGGCCGGTGCTGCAGGTCGAGCAGCTCCCGGACGCGGTGGCTCGGCATCCTCGTCGGTACGGTCATCGTGCTGTTCTGCGGGAGCACCACCACTGAGCATGGTCATGTCGCTCAGAATAATCTCGGTACGGAATTTCTTCTCGCCCGACGTCTTATCCTCCCAGCTCCGCGTCTGCATCCGGCCCTCGATGTGGATACGCATCCCTTTGGTGAGGTACAAGTTACATATCTCGGCGAGTTTTTCAAAGGCCACGCACTGAATCCACTCGGTCTCTTCGTGCTGAACGCCATCACCGGTTTTCCAACTGCGTCCACTGGCGACTCGGAATGTACAGATCGCACTGCCCGTTGGCAGATAGCGCATCTCTGGCTCTGCACCCAGCCGCCCCGTCGCCATAAACTTGTTGACATCCTTGGACATTGTCTCCCTCTTTCGTGTTTGTGAGCGCCGATTGCTCTTCTGCCTTACCCGTTCATTATAGCACAATACCCGTTACTTGTCAAGCACCAGTTTCGGGCATCTGTTTCTGTAATGGGCCACGCGAACTTCTGCCGTTCGCGCCAGGTATACACCGTCTGCCGACTCACTCCCCACAACGTCGCCAAATCGGTCATTGTGCAATACACGGAGCGACGAGCCGTGAGTCGTCGCGGGCGATTGCCGACAAGGTGCTGCACCGCCGTGCGAGTCAGTGGTCGTGGCAGCAATTGTGCGCGCTGCCAGCGGATAATCGTCGCGGGAGACACCTGAAGCAGCGCACTGGCCGCTCCCATTGTTATCTCCCGATTTAACATGCGGCGTTCGGTCTTGATCAGGTGCCGTACCGTCAATGCTTGCTCGTCCGTCATCGCCAACGTATGCCCAACCTGCGTGGGCACCCCAGCCTTTCGTGCATAGCGGCGAACTTGGTACGTTGACATACCACTATCGTCCGCAATCATCCGTACCATCATCCGACTATCCTTGCACTGCGCCACGCCTTGGCTGCCGCAGTGCATGTTGTATCACACCAGACATTATGCGGGCTCACGGGATTACCCCGCTTGCCGAGCCCCGCTGAAAGTTGCGCCCGCGTGGGGTGCCCATCGAGCAGCACCCGCGTACACGAACGCAACTGGATTTTCTCGCGTGCAATGGCCAGCTTCGTCACGAGCCATTCGGGCACGTTCTCCCGTGCCCACCCATAAAATAAACGCCCGAGCGAAATGCTGCTATCGGAGGCAATCACACCCGACCAACCTTCGGGCAACACCTCAATGATCGGTCGTACCAACGCAATGAGTTCTGTCAGGTTATTGGTCACGTGCGCCACCCGTGCTGCCTCTGCCGTAATGACCCCACTGTTCTGATACAGAACGCTCGCTTCTGAAGCCGTTACCACATCAGATTCGATCAGGAGACGATAGGCCCAGGTTCCGGCTGGGGCACGACCGTTTTGGCCAATCACCCCGCCGTCTGCCACCAGCGCCTGCACACAACTCAGATCGGATATTGTGCCCATGTCACTCCGTCCAGTAACGCGCCTGCGTTGTGCTTGCCGACCCGATAGCTCAGTTCGTCGCCCAGCTCCACCGTTGGCTTTTCACCCGCGCCACCTTGACTGGCCGGTAGCCAATCACCCCATTGCTTCCAGAAGAATGGCACCCCAGTTGCGACCGTTTGATCGCGTACGTCTCGCGCCCACGCCGCAGCACACGGTCGGCTTCCGTCTTGACTCTCGCCCCCACCAACAATCCAATCCAAATGCTGCTGATAGGCATTCGCCACGCCACCACCTGGCAACCACGGGCGCAGGTCGAGCTGGCTTAACAATGGCTCAGCACTCACCCAGCGCACCCAATCGCCCTGCACGGCCAATAATTGATCGAGCCGATATGCTGCATCCGCGTGGCCAACACTTACGCCAAGCCAAACATTGGTGAGCGGCCACGCATGGTTCACCTTCAGCTTCCTGGCGGCAGGGATGGTTTCGATAATCACTTCCTGAGCTGCCCGAATGCGCTCTCGCAATCCGTCGCGGTTCATATAGCGACGCATGGCATTTGGTCGCTTGGTCAAGAGTTGATAGATATGCCGACCCTCGGTGAGCGCCATCACTGCAAAGGCCTGATCGGTGAGCGAGTCTTCAATTGAAGCATGTGCCCAATCGCTCAAGCTGTTCACGAAAATACCACTTGGCTGCTGCCAGCTCAATGGTGTCCACAAATGCGCCTCGCTCACGTTCACCTGGCCCGTCCAACGCATGACGCCCTGCTCGTCAGGAGCTGTCAACCCAGCGAACAAGGCTGCCACTTTCGCATTTGGATTACTCGCCATCCGATGGGCCAGTGAAACCGCGTAACAATGATTGCACTCGCCGTGCTCACCCAACGTCACTTCCTTACACCCACGGATGTAATTCCATGTTGCGCCCCGGTACGCACGCCCATCACGATCCACGATGGCCGTCCAACTGATCTTCGTATCGCGTGCCATAGCCACTCCCTCATTACGTTATTGTCTCCAGTGTAGCACGTTACCTGTTACCTGTCAATAGGGAGTAACCACCAGTTTCCAATCAATCGTCCATCACGTCACGTCGGCCCGCGCCTCGATCCGGCCATAGTCGTCGATACCGCCATCAGGAGGTGCCGCTGTGGGATCTTCCTCACATACGATCCACCAGCCCAAGATACGTGCTTCGCGTTGCCAGGGTTATCCTCCTGGGGTGTCGTTACCTGCTTCATCGCCATCTCTCTCACTGGGGTTTAGGGATTTCCCCTATAGAGGGTACACGTCTCTATCATACACTCGCCACAGTACCTTATATATATATCTTATATAGGGGAAATCCCTAAACCCCACCACTGGCAATTGAGCGCAGTAGGATGCCGTAAACGCAGAAAAGGCCAGACAGAATCGGTTACCCAACTCTCCCTGGCCTTTCGACGTGATTCTGGTTGTCGTGCTCGTACGGTTCGCCGCTTCATTCTGGATACGGTGGCGGGAGATCCCAATAGCTCCTGAACGCAATGAGAAGCTCTCTGCCGAGTATGCCATACAGACACACTGCTCCACCCTATTTCGTCGTACTCAGGGCAATTGGTGCGTTTCAGGAGGCATGTGCGCTCGTCAGTCATCAAGGCATCGGTGGCGAGACTGTCTTGGAGGTTCACCCGCCAGTAGGTTTCGCGGCGGTTCCGGCGTGGGCCTGAGCACCGGCGGCGATTCGGTAAGCTACCCAAGCCTAAAGGACTTGGGCTTTACTCTGGCGCTACCGATCCCATCGGCATCCGAGTAGTGTGGCGCGCTTACAAGCGCCCGACTGGCAATGTTGCCAGCCGCGATCACATCCGCAGGCCCAGCGAA
>Ga0226658_10000475_pt1 | contig 19838 bp, 12 predicted proteins | sample OliLak19BULKMAT1_FD_169091 | JGI IMG/M metagenome (GOLD analysis project Ga0226658, IMG submission 169091) | Freshwater microbial mat bacterial communities from Lake Vanda, McMurdo Dry Valleys, Antarctica - Oligotrophic Lake LV.19.BULKMAT1 (v2)... | ecosystem: Environmental > Aquatic >... | reverse complement strand
GAAAAGCTTTCCAAACACTACGGCTGGCTTCCTTTATACGAGTCGGTTGACCACAACCCGTACCTGCGCGATTTTTATGAGGACATGAAACGCTGGGCTTTTCATTTGCAGATCTACTTTTTAAACAGTCGCTTTAATCAGGTTCGGCAAATCCGCGAAAGCGAAAGAACAATTATTCAGGACCGCACCATTTACGAAGACGCACATATTTTTGCCGCCAACCTCCACAAAAGTGGCCACATCAACGACCGCGATTACCAAAGCTATCTGGATCTTTTTAACTCGATGATCACCTTTGTACAGCCCCCCGATTTGTTAATTTATTTAAAGGCTGATATTCCAAAACTTGTACAGCAAATTCAAAAGCGCAACCGCGACTTTGAGTTTAACATAAAACTAGAGTATCTGAAAACGCTGAACGAACATTATGAAAAGTGGATCGGCAACTACAAACACGGAAAGCTGCTCATCATCAACGTCAACAAAATTGATTTCGTTGAAAATACAGAGGACTTCTCGATGATTGTTGGCAAGATTGATCTAGAGATGAACAGCTTATTTGGTTAGTAACTGCCAATAATTAATTATGGCGCCACTGTCAGGCTAATCAAAGCATCTTTGAGACTTACGCAATTTTCGATAAGCTGAAGCTGTAAAAATTTTTTGCACAGGATTTTGTTCGTGTACTTCTTTTTGTTCTTTCCACATTATACCTTAATATTTGTTTCCTATTCTTTATACTTTGAAAAGGTATCTGCTAAAAAGTGAATTGATTGTTTACAAAGGCTTCGGTCATGGCATCACTAAACCAAAAGAGCGATTGGCCGCCACATGGCACAATTGGCAATGGTTTAATAAATATGTGTGGAACGAGAATGTGGAATTGCCTGTTGGAGTTGTAAAAAAGTAATTCCTAATTTTTGAAAAATTAGGAGGTTTTAGGAAATAAATATATCTTTAATTCCTAAAATTTAATAAATACAGGATATTTTATGAGATCACTCGAAAAAGCACCTTCGTACTCGATTTCCCCTGATTTAATTGAAAAAAGTCTCCAGTTCTCCATTAGAAAAGATATTACCACGGTTTTAAAGAAGATAGAATCCGATTATTTGTATTGGGATAAAGTAAAATATCTTCCTCTTCCTGCCAATGTTAAGCCAGCGGAAATTTGGCTAGTAACAAAATTTGAACGGGACAGGCAAGCGCATGAATTTTTTATTGGCGGCCAGTCATTTCACTTTTTGCAGACTATGGATATGCAAAAAAACCTTTGGGAAATTGACACCAAGTACAGCCAATCTTTTTTTGGAAATGCTTCCATAAACGATTCCGAAAAAAAGCAATATCTAGTTAGCTCTATTATGGAGGAAGCCATTTCAAGCAGTCAAATTGAGGGAGCTGTTACAACGAGAGCCGTGGCTAAAGAAATGCTTCGACAGGAAAGACAGCCGATTAGTAAATCGGAGCAAATGATTGTTAACAATTACAAAACCATCCAATTCATAAGGGAAATACAACAAGAACCACTCACAATAGATCATCTTTTAAAAATACAATTTCTAATTACTCAACAAACTCTCAAAAATACAGAGGATCAGGGCAGATTTAGAACCAATGATGACATAAGCGTTGTCGATTCCGCTGACAACGAAATAGTTTATCAACCACCTTCCATTTCTGTATTAAGTAGGCATATAAAAGACCTATGCAAATTCTTCAATGAAGATTCTCCAAGTTATTTTATTCACCCAGTAGCAAAAGCTTCCATCATTCACTTTATGGTAGGATATATTCATCCTTTCGTAGACGGTAATGGAAGGACAGCAAGAGCGTTATTTTATTGGTTTTTGTTAAAGAAAGGTTATTGGCTTACAGAGTATCTATCCATATCAAGCGCAATTAAAGATTCGCGGAATCAATATTACAAGGCATACTTGTATTGTGAGATGGATGACAATGACCTCACCTATTTTATTAATTACAAAATTAAGGTGCTTCAAGGGGCGTATAAAAAATTGAATATATATTTAGAAAGAAAACAATTAGAAAAGAAAAACACGTCACATTTATTAACAGTTGGCGGCATTAATGAAAGGCAGACAAAAATTATTCAATGGCTAATTGATGACGATACAAAGATTATTACCGTAAAAGAAGTAGAGGTTTCTCTTTTAGTATCTAACCAAACCGCTAGAAATGACTTGCAAGGCTTAGAAAATGATGGATGGATAAAATCGTCATACCCCAATAAGAAAAAGCAAGTATTTGGCAGGTCAAAGGCATTTGATAAAAAGTTGAAAAGATTTAGAGCCAAAAAGTAATATCATTCTAAAAATCGTTCCTATGAAATCACTTAAAATTATCACACTCGCTTTGGTTGTATTTGCAACGAGCTACGCCCAAACCAAATCTCCTATCGTAGCTGGCGATCTAATGAAAATTGCCACTACTAGTCAAATTCAAATTTCGCCTGATGGCAGCAGAGCGGTGATGGTGGTAAATCGAAAAGCCGTAAAAAACGAAAATGAATATTACTACACACGCCATTTGTATTTGCTAGACCTTACGGGAAAAGAAGAACCAAGGCAATTGACTTTCGGTGATAAAACCGATGGCCAGCCTCAGTGGAGCCCCGATGGAAAAACCATTGCCTTCGTGCGAACGGATGGTGACAAATCTCAAATTTGGCTATTGCCATTAATTGGTGGCGAAGCCCAGTCGATAACCAAAGCAGAGTTCGGTGCATCTAACCCACGTTGGAGCCCCGATTCAAAAAAGATTTTGTTTACCAGTTCCATTCCTTTTTATGCTATCGAAGGATCTGTTTCCTGGGCATACGAGCGGCCGGGAAGAACAGTTGGCGATGAACCCAATTGGAAAAAGTTAAAACCCGAAGAGCGCAAGAGTATAAAAGCGAGTCCGGATGGAACGTTGGAAGAAGTACGGGCTTGGCTTTCTAAGAATACTTTCGACAATAACCCACGGGTACTGAATCGCCAACAATTACAAGGCGAATTGAATTTGCAACCGGAAGAAGATTTCACTCACCTTTTTGTGAAAACCATTGGCAGCGATGAGAAGCCCATTCAACTCACGAACGGCTATCAAGATTTTGAAGGTGCCGAGTGGAGCCCCGATGGTAAAAAGATCATTTGCCACTCGCGTATTTACAAAGTAGCACCGGATGATGAACAAGACACCGACCTATGGACGATTGATGTGGAAACAAAAACCGCAAAAGAATTTTTAACATGGGGTGGTTACAGTCTGAGTAATGCAACCTATTCACCCGATGGCAGCCAACTTCTTTTCTATGCAGAAGTGCTGGCTAATCGGCATGCCACTCAAACACAATTAGCCATAATAAACACCAAAGGAGGAACACCGACCTCGCTAACCGCATTTCTGGACCGAGATCCTGGCCAAGCAGTATGGAGCGCAGATAGTAAAAACATTTATTTTTCATCGCAGACAGAAGGAGATATTCCTTTGTATATGATCGCAGCAAAGGGTGGAAAAGAAATTAAGATTTTAGGCAACGATAGTGGCGTAAACGACTTTGACCTGATCGGAGATAAATTGGTTTATGCGCTCACAGAAACAAAAAATCCATGGGAAGTCTATTTGTACACTCTAAAAGATAAGTCGTCAAACCAATTGACCAAGCTAAATGAGAGTTGGTTAAAAGAAAAGACTGTAGTTACACCAAAAGAGTATTGGTTAACTCGGCCCGATGGGAACAGAATTCAGTACTGGGTGATGGAACCCATCGGCAAAAAAGACGGACTGAAATACCCAACGATACTCAACATTCATGGTGGGCCAACGGCCATGTGGGGTCCTGGCATATTTAGCATGTGGCACGAATATCAATTAGAAAATAGTTGGGGGTATGGTGTAGTCTATTGCAATCCCCGTGGTAGTGGCGGCTATGGCGATAAATTCAAAAAAGGAAATTTTAAAGACTGGGGCAAAAGTCCGGCAGATGATATTCTTGCCTCACTAGACGAAGCGATGAAAGGAAATGGATGGATCGATAAAGATAATTTGTTTGTAGAAGGCGGAAGCTATGCAGGCTACATGGTGGCTTGGATAATCAGTCATGACAATCGCTTCAAAGCAGCCAATGCCCAGCGCGGTGTGTATGACCTTACCACCTTCATGGGCGAAGGCAATGCCTGGCGGTTGGTGCCAACTAATTTTGCAGGATATCCGTGGCAAAAAGAAACGAAGGCTCTGTTAGATTCCGAGTCGCCCCTTACCTATGTAGATAAAATCAACACGCCACTTTTGATCATCCATGGCGACCAAGATTTGCGCACGGGTGTCATCCAGTCGGAGATGCTTTACAAAAGCTTGAAAATTCTTAATAAGCCAGTGGAATACATTCGCTATCCAAAAGAAGGGCATGAGCTAACACGCAGCGGAAACCCGGGAAGAATGATGGATCACATGCTCAGAACAATTGAATTTTTTGAAAGATATGCGAAGCATCCTTAGACAAAATTATTTTTTCAATTGGGCTGCCTTGTCGCGGTACATGGCGGCCTGATCGGGATCAAGCTCTGCCAACCGATCGTACACATCGACTAAAGTTGTGTCTTGTTGAATTGCCTCTTTATAAAATGACGCGGCTTGCTTTTTCTTTTGTTGGTCGTAGTAAAAGTCTCCCAGGTTTTGTAGCAGGCCTGGATCCCTTGAGCCGAGTTCATACGCCTGCTCAAAAAAGTATAAGGCGGAATCTCTTTAATCAATGAATTTATAGTCGTCTCCCAGCAAGAAGTACGCTACAGCAAAATCGGGATTGCTTTCAATACAATACCGTGTCAATGAAATTGATTTGCGAAAATCTTTCTGTGCATAAAATACTAAAGCCCTATTGTAAAGCCCATATTGATTGGAGGGTTGAACGCGTAGAACTTTTTCGTAATTGGCGAGGGCATTGTCATACGCCCCTCGATCATAACTTTCATTTCCTTTGTCAATTAGGGAATCAAGATTTACTATTGGTTCAAGATTTGAGTCCGAATATATTTGACTTTCTGTCAAATAATTTATCGCTAGGGTAGCGCCAGTAAATACAACGACACTGAGGAAGATCAATTTTTTTCTTTCAATCTCTCTGAAAAAGGCTGAAAAGGACTGACTCGCTTCTGTCTATTTGATGCCCCCTCCCGAAATGCATGAACAGTTTTTGGTTGATGGAAATAGGAAAGAAAGAAGAAATATGAAATATGAAATATGAAATCGCACCAGCCAGTATCCAAAAAATAAAATTACCCAATGGCCAAAGTAGGGCGAGCAAAAAACAGCAGGCAACTGCCCACCTCGAATAGCGCTTCGATAATTTATCGTTTTTGCCTGTCGATTCCATTTACTAAATTTAATACTACTGTTTGAAAACGAATGGCTTCAAAAGACAAAAATCGATTTGTGGAGACGAGCAAAGACTTTGTCAACTTATTCTTCCCCAATTACTGCTTTGGCTGCAATTTATCTTTGGTGAAAGGCGAAGATACCCTGTGCACACGATGTCTACTGGAGCTGCCCAAAACTAACTATCATTTAATGGACGAAAATCCCATAAAAAATAAACTAATAGGTCGGCTGCCGGTCAAACACGCTTGGGCATATTTAAAATTTAGAAAGACGGGTATTGTACAGCACTTACTTCATCAACTAAAATACAACAATCATCCAGAAGTGGGCGTGAAGTTGGGCGCAAATTATGGTCAAGAGTTGGTTCAGTGCGGATATCAAAATGAATTTGATGTGATCATCCCTGTGCCCTTACATCCTACTCGAAAAAGAAAGCGAGGTTATAATCAGAGCGAAAAGTTCGCAGAAGGATTAAGTAATTCGCTAGGCATTCCTTGGGATAAAAGTATTTCGGTCCGCAAGCTCTCAACCTTAACTCAAACGAAGAAATCAAAACAAGAACGATGGGAGAATGTGGAGAGTGTATTTGATATTGACGCAGTCGAAAAAATAAAAAGCCAGCGAGTACTGTTAGTCGATGACGTAATTACTACGGGAGCTACGTTGGAGGCTTGTGGGCAACATCTTATCTCACACGGCTGTAAAGAGTTGAGCATCGCTTGCATTGCAGAGGCCCAATAAAAAAAGGCCACCCTATCAGGCAGCCTTCGTTTGTCAATTATTTTCTTGTTAGGTCATCTCTAAAAACCTTTGTTTTCTGCACCCTCCCTTCTCCAAAAGAGCAGGGTTAGCAGAGTTTTTAGAGATTCGCGTTAGTTAGATCCCGCTCTGATCATGGCACAACGGAAGCCAATAGTAGCCGTTGATGAATCCTCATCTAAAAATCTGCGGGTTCCAGGGGACATCCAATAAGCGACATCTTTCCAAGAACCGCCCTTGTAAACACGGGCTTTGTCAGACACTAGCGAAATAAAAGAGTTCGGGCTGTGAAGCTTTTCATAGTCATAGATACTTACAGTCTTACTCGTTCCCTCGGGTCCCGTGATAGTAGTGTCCTTTTGGATTTTCTTATAGTTACTTTTATAAGCATCAACCCCACCATTATTTCCATCCAAGAAATCATCTCTCCTGATCGGATTCAAGTCATCAAAATCTTGATGTGAAAGTGGTCTATAAACGTCCATCACCCACTCGCTTACATTACCAGCCATATTATATAACCCATAATCATTTGGAGGGTACTCGTATATATATGTAGTGATGAGTGCACCGTCATTTAATTTTCCGGCTATACCACCGTAATCACCTCTACCTCTTTTAAAATTCGCCAAAAAATAACCCATTTGTTTCCCATAAGGGTTTCTTAGTGCATGGCCATCCCATGGATATAGGCGTTGGTGTGTTTGCATTTCTTCCAACCATTGTGTTCCAATAAGTGCTTGCGCTGCATATTCCCACTCTGCTTCTGTAGGAAGGCGATATGCTGGGATGCTATAACCCGACTCAATCGGAACTCTGCCTTGTCCTGGTTGAGGAACAGGGGCGCCCGCTTCTTCCGCAAATACTTCATTCACGCGATTTGTTCTCCAGACGGCATAATTGCTTGCTTGCTTCCAATCCACCCCCACTACGGGGAAAAAGCGAAATCCCGGATATTTTAAATAATATTCTACGTAAGGATCATTGAAAGCAAGTTTAGACTTCCAAACATTTGTATCAGGGAGAGCAGCCGAATAGGCTATACCGCCATCGTCATTTCTAGTCTTCGTATTCAAATAATCCAAATATTCCAACCAGTGGATGTTGGCGATTTCCGTTTCGTCCATATAAAAAGACGCTACAGAAACAGTCCTTTCCACGTTATCACGTGTGGCCATGATATCCTCTTCAAAAGAACCCAGTACAGCTCGTCCTCCTTCAATGAAAACCATGTTAGGAGCATCCGGCTGCTCATTAAAAGGTTGAACTTCAAAACCCTCGGCTTTGTCGCGGGTATATTTCAAACCAGTGGTGGTACTCACCTGCCCAGGGTTTTGAGCGTTTGGCTTACCTCCGCCTCCTTTTAGAAAGCACGAGGACATTAAGAATGAAAGCGCAACCAGAAACAATAATGACTTAGAATACTTCATTTGTGTTGTTTTGTTTATCAAACGAACCGCTAATATAAAGAGATAAATAGATGTTTTCCAACCCTTACTGTCTTTTTGATAAATTCTTAATAGAAGTCAAAATCAGATAATGTAAATATTTAACGGGCAACGATAAATATTATTGCCAGTCCATTTTGGGAGAAACGCTCCCTTTTTAAACGCCAGCCTTCAACAAAACGCTGAAAATCAACCGGATTTTCTATTGGCACGGTGTTTCTTGTAGGTAGTAATATTAAAAAATTGAAATGATAAACATTGATGAGTTTCGGGTAGCCTCGTTTGAAAGGAAGTGCGACTTGGTGATTGTTAAGTCGAACTTTATTACTTCTCGCAAATTGGCCGATACAAAAATATATCTCTACCACACCGGAGATTTTTTTATCGAAGTGTACTACTCATCTGAATACAAGAAAGTGTTGCTGATCAATGCATTCGATGACGTGGCGGGGATGGAGCCCTACGCTGATACTGTTTCGTTGGCCGACTTGAAGCTGTAATTGCAAAGCGGCAATAACATTTCAATTGCCTTTTGAACAGAGGTGATATCTTCAATGGTTAAAATCAGCTTGCTTGAGGTGTCCTTCATTTTGCATTTCTTTGAATGCGATTGCACAAAAGCCAAGATTTTCCCGAATACATCTGATTTGAAATAATCGTCTTTGCCAGACACGAAATAACCTTTGAACTTGTCGTTTTTCAAACTTATTTTTTCAAAGCCCAGCTCTTCGCCCATCCAACGCAAGCGCACTGAATTAACAAGTTGCTCAACAGCATCGGGCAAGGTGCCAAAACGATCTTTCAACGAACTGATAAATTTCTGAAGCTCGGTCTCATTCTTAATGTTGTCCAATGACGAATACAACTGCAACCGCTCGCTAGTATTGTTAATGTATGTATCCGGGATCAAAATTTCCAAATCGGTCTCAATCACACAATCTTGTACAATCAATTTCGCCTTGGCGGTAAGCTCTTCGGCAAATAGATCCTTAAAAACTGTTTCCTTCAACTCTTGAATGGCATCGTCCAGAATTTTGTGGTAGGTATCAAAACCTAAGTCGGTAATAAACCCACTTTGCTCTCCGCCCAACAAATTACCTGCACCACGAATATCCAAATCGCGCATGGCCACTTTAAAGCCATCGCCCAATTCTGAAAATTCTTCCAATGCCGCCAAGCGCTTGCGCGAATCCGAAGATAAAACAGAAGTAGGCGGGGTGAGCAAATAACAAAAAGCCTTTTTGTTTGATCTGCCGACTCGGCCACGCATCTGATGCAGATCGCTCAAGCCAAATAAATTAGCATGGTTAATAATAATCGTATTTGCATTTGGAATATCAAGACCCGATTCAATGATGTTGGTGGACACAAGCACATCATACTCGCCTTCGATAAATTTCAACATCACTTTCTCCAGCTTATCGCCATCCATTTGCCCGTGGGCGATGCCTATTCGCGAATCAGGAACCAATTTAAAAATCACATTGGCCATTTGATCAATATCACTAATGCGGTTGTGCACAAAAAACACCTGCCCCCCTCTTCGAAGTTCGTGACTTACCGCATCGCGAATCATTTCTTCGTTGTAGGTGTGTAATTCCGTTGTAACTGGCTGGCGATTGGGTGGGGCGGTGGCAATGATGCTCAAATCGCGGGCGCCCATCAATGAAAAGTGTAGCGTTCTGGGAATCGGTGTGGCCGTCAGTGTAAGTACATCCACATTTACTTTCAACTCTTTTAATCGGTCCTTCACCTTCACACCAAACTTTTGCTCTTCATCTACCACTAATAGACCTAATTCTTTAAATTCAACATCTTTGCTTACCACCCGATGTGTGCCAATGATGATATTGACCGTTCCTTCTTTTACCTGCTTTAGAATATCCTTTATTTCCTTTTCCGTTTTGAAGCGGGAAACGTATTCAATTTTCACCGGAAAATTTGCCAACCGCTCAGAAAAAGTTCGGAAATGCTGCATCGCCAAAATAGTGGTGGGAACCAGCACGGCTACTTGTTTTCCTTCGGTGGCCGCTTTAAAGGCAGCACGAATTGCCACTTCGGTTTTCCCAAAGCCCACATCGCCACACACCAACCGATCCATCGGATGTGGCTGTTGCATATCTCTCTTTACATCCTCGGTGGCTTTCGCTTGATCGGGCGTGTCCTCATAAATAAAAGATGACTCTAATTCCGCTTGCAGAAATCCATCTTCCGCGTAAGCGAAACCGGGAGATTGCTTCCGCTTGGCATACAACTCAATTAATTCTTTGGCAATGTCTTTAACTTTCTTTTTCGCTTTTGCCTTTCGGCTATCCCACTCGCCACTTCCTAACTTACTGATGGATGGTGCAGCCCCTTCTTTGCCCGAGTATTTTGAAATTTTGTGAAGGGCATGAATGCTCACGTACATCATGTCGTCATCACGAAAAATCAATCGAATGGCTTCCTGTTCTTTGCCATTGACTTCTTTCTTTTCCAATCCCGCAAACTTGGCGATACCGTAATCAATATGCGTGACGAAATCACCGGGTTGTAACGTTTGCAGTTCTCGGAATGTAAGTGCCTTTGATTTCGAAAATTTCTCTTTGCTCTTATAGCGGTGATAGCGTTCAAAAATTTGGTGATCGGTATAACAGACTATTTTTAAGGTTGGGTCGATAAATCCTTCGCGCAATGAAAACTCTAAGGTTTGAAATTTCAGCTCAGGATGGATCTCTTCAAACACGCCATGCAACCGCTCGGCTTGCTTCGGCTGCTCGGCTGCTATAAAATTTCTAAATCCTTGCTGCTGGTATTCTAATAGATTGGCCGCCAAAAGCTCAAAATTCTTGTTGAAGGAAGGTTGTACAGAAGATTTCAGCTCAATTGTTTTCGTTGCCTCAAAGAAGAAGCGCGGGCCAAATTCAATTCGCCCAAATTTTTTGAGCTGCGCTTGAATGCCTTCGTTGGTTTCAAACAATTGGCTGGGCTCTAAAACAACTTTTGCCTGACCGCTTTCGCGGAGTATTTTATCAAAACTTTGCGATGCCTTATCAAAACAGCGACTAATTATATCGGTAGTCTGCACCACATCTTTGATCCAAAGGCGGGAAGAGGGAGAAATAAAATCAAAAAAAGACTGCCGTTCTTCTTGAATCAAGCGGGTTTGCACATTGGGCATCAGGCTAATTTTTGTCTGAGTCTCTACGGAAAGTTGAGATCCCGGATCAAAACTGCGAATGCTGTCCACCTCATTTCCGAAAAGTTCTATGCGGTAAGGGAGTTCGTTGGCAAATGAAAAAATATCAATGATGCCTCCGCGCATGGCAAACTGCCCCGCCTCGACAACAAAATCTGTTTTCTCAAAATCATAGGTGTGCAGATACTCTTCTAAAAATTCGCGATCTAATACTTCTCCTTTTTGAATGAGAAAAGTATTGGACGCCAACGATTTTTTGTTGATTACTTTTTCCGAAAGTGCTTCCGGATAGGTGATTATGATGTTGCCCTCCGGATGGTTGCTGAGTTGGTTGAGCACTTCTGCCCGCATCAAAATATTGGCGTTTTCAACTTCATCATACTCATACGCCCTTTTATATGACATGGGGAAAAGAAACACTTCCTTTTCGCCCAACAGGTTTTGGAGATCGTTCACGAAAAAGGATGCTTCCTCGCGATCGTGGAGAATAATCACATGGCTGGCTCGTACACTTTTATAAACGGCTGCGACAACCACACTATCTAAGCTGCCGTGCAAGCCTTTTACATGAATAGTGGATGAATTGAGCGTGCGTATCCCATCGGCTAGTGTCTGTATGTAACCATCCGCACGATAGAGAGAAATAAAATCAGCTGCCTTCACAAATTAAGAGCGCAAATATAACTGCTTAGATGGTCTGTTCCATTAATTCTTTTGGACGCGGAAAACTCATCAAAAAAAAATAGTTTTGACTTTCGAAATTCATAAAATCTTTGCTTTTATTCCCAAACTTGGCAACCCTACTGTAAATAGAAAAAAATGACCCAAGACACACCGCGCGAACTTTTTGAAAAGGGTTTTATAAATGAGGAGCAGTTTGGCAAAATTGAGGCGATCACTTCTGGCAAAATCGTATCCGTATTTTACGAGTTAAAATCGCTTTTGTATTTGGGCGTAATGCTCTTTACTGGCGGTGCCGGAATTCTTATCTACAAAAATATTGGCGAGTTAGGCCACCTGATTAGTATCATCGCGTTAAGCATACTGACGATAATTTGCTTTTGGTATGTGATGGCACATGCAAAAGCGTACTCTCATAAATCCGTTAAACCCTCCACGCCCTACTACGACTATATTACTTTGCTAGGCTGTCTTTTGTTTGTGTCCGTTCAAGGATACTTGCAATTTCAATATGGTTTTTTGACAGACAACTTAGGATATATCACTTTGTTAACAACTGGTTTGTTTTTCTTTGTAGCGTACCGGTTTGATCACTTGGGTATCTTGTCGTTGGCCATCACGGCACTTGCTTCGTTTTGGAGTATCACCGTTTCACCGCAAAAATGGTATAGTGGCGATTTTTTTTCAGGATCCCATCTTTATAAGACGGCCATTATTTTTGGTTCCGTATTGTCCGTCATCGCCATTGGTTTGGACAAAAAAGCCATCAAAAAACATTTCACTTTTACCTACTTGAATTTTTGTATGCTTATTTTTTTTGTGGGCGCCATTGTCGGTTTGTTTAGCGGAGGTTGGTGGGGCATTTATGTGTTGATTATTTATGCCGGTTGTGCATTTGCCTACTACATGGCCCGCTGGGAAAAGTCGTTCTTGTTTTTGCTTTATGCGTTTGTTGCCGGATATCTCGCTACTACCTTTTTGCTAGCGAAAACCGCGCTTGCCGAATCCATCGAACTCTGGTCGCTGTATTCCATTGCGTCCTGCGGAGGTTTTATCTATTTTATCATCAAGTACCGCAATCACTTTAAGCAAAATGACTAGCGCATATAACCCAATTAATATATATAACCTGACTGTGTTGAAAGCAGCCAAGAATTGGTGCAAGCACGGCTTCATTGAGAAAGATCAATTGGGCGCTATCCGGCAAACCTATGCGGTGCCGCTCTATCACCCCAATAGTTTAATTCGGATTTTGCTTTTTGTGGCTACTCTTTTTGCACTCTCTGGTGCTACGGGCTTCTTTACACTTATTGTGGCCGATAGCGGCAGGATTTTCATCAGCCTCGCCTGCATCGTGTACGGGCTGGCTTCCTTTTATGCCGTGGAGAAATTCTTTATTGCAAAAAATCATTATAAATCCGGAGTGACCGAAGCCATTATTTATCACAGCTGTGGCTTCGTGATCGGAGGGCTGGGCGGCATCAGCGATTTCAATACTCACATTTTGCTTTGGAGTTGCTTGGTAATCTTTTCATTCGCTGCTTTTCGCTACTTAGATTTAGTTTGCACCGTTTGCGCAATTGGCTCGTTGGCAGGGATTCTTTTCTTTGAGTTTTATAGTTTGGATGGGATATTCAAACAAATTATTCCATTCGTGTTCATGCTTGGATTTGCCCCCGTCTATTTTATTTCAAAAAAATTATCGCAGCGAGTTGATTTAAAATTGTGGCGCAATAACCTGTTGATTTTGGAAGTAGTAAGTCTGTTGTTGATCTACGTGGGTGGAAATTATTTGGTCGTTCGTGAGCTAAGTGTTGAGCTGATGGGGTTAGCTATTGAAGAGGGCGCGGATATCCCGTTTGCCTTTATCTTCTATACAACTACTGTTCTATTTCCTGTGATCTACTTGTTCTTCGGAATTAAAAATAAGGACATCATATTGTTAAGGGTAAGCTTGATCCTGATTGCCTTCTCTGCATTCACTTTCAAATACTATTTTAGCCTGGGGCATCCTGAAATTACACTTACCGCAGCCGGAATAATTTTGATAGTCACCGCCATCAGCGTAATGCATTACCTTAAAAAAATGCGGAACGGCTTCACGCGCGAAAACCTTCTTACGGAGCGATGGGGAAATATGAATGCTGAGGCGTTCTTGATATCGCAAACAATGGGAGGCAACCAGACAAGCCTAAATAAGTCCGACCTGCCGGGAGGCGGACAGTTCGGTGGAGGGGGGTCAACAAATGATTTTTAATTTTTGCTTTTCAGCAACGCCTGGAAATCCTCCTTCAACAAAGGATCGCTGGGTCGCTTGGCTTGCAAACTAAACACACTGCCATTGCGCGCAATCAAAACAAATGCAGGAGCATCTTTTACAGAAAAAGATTTTGCCAATTGAGAATTACTACCGATCCGATAGTTGATGATGCCATCGGAGTAAAAGCCATATCGCGAAGAAGTCAATTTCCAGTTCGCATTGTCATCGTCCAAGGAGATAAAGACAATATCAATTTTGTTTCGATATTGCTTTTGTAATTGTTTGGCTAGTTCAAGATCCAGCAAATAGGATTTAAAAGTAGGTGACCAAAAAACCAAATAGAGAATACGCTTGCCTTTGCTTGCATCTCGAAACCAATTGAATTTTTCTTCTCCATTATTGCCACCATCATTCAGGTTAACTTCATATTGTTGGTACAGCAAAAATTGTTTGTTCAGCGAAACGCCATCGCCCAAGTCGCGAATGATTTCGTCCTCGAGCGGGGTGGTTTTTAAAACCGTGTTGTCGTTCCAATAGGCGGAGTCATAGGAAATATTCAATAGTTCTTCTTTGTTGGGTTCGCTACCAACAAATTTATATTTCTCATCTTTTTTCAGTTCTACCGACATCAAGTCGATGCGGAACGAATGAGTGCTGTAATCTGATATATAACTTTTGCCTTCCCGTATCAGGTGGTAGGGATAATATTGGTTATCATATTTTCTATAAAAGGCAGTGGTGCGAAGGGTATTACGTCCGTATGTTCTAACATCTAAAGTCTTTATAAAAGCGTAGGTGTCGGTAGTAATAAACAAAGAGCCTGTTGCTTGGGTCAGCTGCAAATAGGCGGCTGAAGTGGTGAGTACAGAATCTTTTTTGTAGGCATAGCTTACTTCGTAGACTTCTTGACCATCGTAATAAGTAATACCATTAAAAGTAAATGTGTATTTTTCAAAGTCTGTGTTAAGGTTGCTCACATCGCTATAAAATGAGAGGTGTTCGCTGGGCAACTTTGCCTGATAACCGACTGCGTCTGCTTGTAAAATATTGTTTACTGAAATTGGCTCATGGCCTTGAGCCATCACGGTTTTGTCTAAACTCCTTCTTAATTGGGTGACACGAATCTCATCATTTTCACGCTCGGAAGCTTGTGCTACACTGTATCCTCGGGGTTTCCAAACATCTACCGAAGCCTCTATCAATCGTCCATAAGCCGAATCATCTTTACAGTAATGCCGATAAAAGAATTTTTGCAGGAAGGGTTGATTGATGTAATTTTTTTCAATGGCGCTAAAAGCCTTTCGAACAATTTTTCGTGGATTGAGTGCTTTGTCTATGATAACAATAGCATTTAGCTCTGTTGAAATGGGCTTGAGTTCAATTTTTTGCAGGTCTGCTGCCGAGTTGATTTCCTTTGACTCGTATCCAACGCAAGTTATTTTTAATGCAACAATTCCCGACACAGAAACCGAAAATTGACCATTGAGATTGGAGCTGGTGCCTTTGGAAGTACCCATCACGCCAACGGAAGCAAAGGGCACGGGTTTACCGGTTTCTTTGTCAACTATTGTTCCTTCAACAAGCTGTTGACAAAAAGAGCCAGTGCTAACGGTTAAAAAAATAAGAAGCCACCTGATCATGCCAGTCATTTTATAACAATAATCTTACGCAAGTTGAAAAATGTTTGAGAAAAATAACAGCAAAAACTCTACTCTTGTAAATACAGTTTTGTGCCTGTACTTTTTTGATGCCGAGGATTACTCTGCCTTCCTCCACATTGGCCTGGTCAAGCACGTAGGGCCGCCACCGCCTTTGTAGCTGATTTCTTGACCTTCGTATTCCAACACAGTGGTACCAGCATCAATCAATCTTGATTTGGTGACCTCATTTCCTTTGACCATCATGCATTGGCGTGGTGCAATGGCCAACACATTACAGCCCATCGATTCAAATTCGTGATCGGGAACCTCCACTAAAACATAGCCGCGATCAATCAATTCTTCCCGAAACAGAATGGGCATAAGTGGAGAATAAACCACTGCCAGATCTTTATCGACAGGGCTGAAAATAGACATCAAATGAAAAACATCAGATGGCCCTTTGTAATGTGGGAGTTGAACTTCCATCACTTGAATTCCCGAAGGCATTAATAATTCTTTCAACTGGCGGATGCCTTCTTGATTTGTGCGATAGGTTCTTCCTACCGCCAAAGTTTTTTCATCCAACCAAGCCACATCACCGCCTTCTACCGTACCGGGGTTTTTTATCTCGCCCAAAATTTCCACGCCAAGTGATTTATAAATTTTGGCGGCTGCGGCTGGTTCGTTTATTCTTCCTGCTTTGCCCATCGTGCATAAAATCATTCCCTTGTCGGTGGCAATACTTGCGTCTCTACAATAGATTGAATCCATTGATACAGAATCGTCTTTTTCAAAATGCTTTATCTCGGCTCCACTTGTTCGCAAGAGTTTCTCAAAATGATAATATTCATTTTGCGCATTATGAAAATCAGGCTCGCCTAAGAAATTCAATTCTTTCCATTGGTGACTGATCGTAGCTTGATCAACAAATGCATCATCGGCTTTTTTAATAAACACACTTTGAAGGGTTCCGTATTCGGATTGGCAAGTTGTCTTCATGAGATCTATTATTTATTTATTTTTCATTTGGCCACAGGCTTCAAGCTGAGCGGTCTGTAGCTTGAGCGTGAAGCCGTTACTCATGCATTTGCAAATCACCTACCATCTACTCTTTCCATCTTGCTCCTCATCTTTAATCCACAGAAAAATCAGCGTGAAGCTTGAGGCTTGTAGCATGAAGCCATTATACTTACCAAACTCCAAATCCACAGACAAATCAGCTTGCAGCCTGAGGCATGAAGCCGTTATTCTTACCACGCTCTAAATCCACAACCAAATCAGCCTACAGCTTGACGCTTGTAGCAAGAGGCCATTAATTACTTCTCATTTTACTCCACGCATACAGCGGTACTCCCGCCATTAGCAATAAAAATCCCCAATACACAGATTCTTCTCCCGATCCGCCCAACGCCCACATCGAATAAAGAAACGCAATCAATGCGATGGTCAACTTCCCTCCATTGTTCCAGCGTACATTTTTTGATTTGATCGCAATAATGGCAAACGACACGGCTGAAAAAAGATAGGCCACTAGCACTGTCATGGTAGAAAGCAAAATAATAAACTGATAGGTGTCGGCTAAGCTTCGGCTAAAATTCATCATGATCAAGCACGAGACCAGCACGCTTGAGACAATCAAACTAATGGAAGGCACGCCAAATTTATTTTCCTTTTTTAAGATAGTTGGAAATAATTTGTCTACGGCTGCTGCCGAAGGAATTTGACCTTGCATCAATATCCAACCATTCAACGCGCCAAAGGTTGACATCACCGCACCTGCTGCCACTAGATAGCGCGCCCAATCTCCCCACATGCTGGCAGCTGCATCTGCAAAAGGCGCTTTTGACATTTGCAAATCGGTAGGAGAAAGCACACCCATAATCACAACCGTCCCAAATATATAAAGAGCTGTTACGGCTAATGTTCCATAAAGTGTAGCACGCGGAATTGTCTTTTCCGGATTTTCAACTTGCCCCGAAGGAATGGTGGCGCACTCCAAGCCTAAGAATGCAAACAGGGTGAGCGTGGCGGTGGTCGTTATGGCATTGAGGTCAGATTTTCCGCTGATATTAAAAGGAAAATAGTTTTCAGTATGGATGTAAAAAATCCCACCGATGGTTACCAGCAGCAGGGGAACAATTTTTAAAATAGTAGTTACTACTTGTACATTACCCGCATTGCGAATGCCGCGTGAGTTAACCCACGTAAGAAGCCAAATGGCTGATAATCCGGTAGAAATTGCCAAAGCCGGGTTTGTACCGATTGAAGGGATGAACACGGTAAGATAACTGAGAAAGGCGACAGCAATGGCTGCGTTGGTACTCCAAATAGAAATCCAATAACCCCACGCAACAAGAAAGGCAGCGAAGTCGCCAAGGCCCTCGCGTGTGTAGGCATACGGGCCACCATTTGCAACAGGCATGAGTTGGCTGAGCCAACTGTAAACAAGTGCCAGACAAATGGCACCAAAGCCCGAAACAATCCAACCAATTAAACTGATGCTCCCGTAAAATGAAAGAGTGGCGGGCAGCATAAACATAGCAGAGGCAATCATGTTCCCCATCACTAGCGAGGTGCTGGTCCATAGGCCGATGCGCTTGGGTGAAGATACACTCATGCACTCAAGCAACTAATTTGGCATGGTAAATCCAAATCACACTATTCACGATTCAACCACAAGACCTGATGTTTATCATTTTTTGCGACTGGATAAGTAGATAGTTTTGTAATAAATACCACGATTATGAAACGCATGTTAATCACAATCAAAAAGAAGGTAGACCCTTCGCACAAGCTAATTGCTACAGAATACATGACAGATGATGAGCTAAAGGAAATCCGAAAAAAATATGCAATCCGTTCGACCCTGATGAACCTATTGTGCAATATCTAAGCGACCAGCTCGTGATGGTTTCTTTCGTGGTGTGGGTGCAGGAGTGAGGTTTTATTACACTATTCTGACCTTAAACTATTCACCGGATTCGCCAGCGCTGCTTTGGTCGTCCTCGTCACTCACACTTAAGCGTCTCTGCCGGATTGGTCAAAGCAGTCTTATACGTTTGCGATCCAACGGTTGCCAAACCCATAATCAAAAGAATGATAAGGCTTAATAGCACATCCCAAAAATTAATAGTTACATGATAGTATTGCATGTTGGAGAGAAATTCATCAAGCAGTAAAGTTGTGACAGGTAAAGCGAATGCCGCGGCCCACAGCATTAGTTTGAAGTAGTCTTTCGAAAGTAGAACGATGATGCTGGATGTGCTGGCACCCATCACTTTGCGAATGCTCACTTCTTTAGTTTTAGTTTCAGAAGTATAAACTACCATCCCCAGTAATCCCAATAACGAAATAGAAAGAGCCAATAAGCCTAAGAATCCCACAATCTTCAATAGCACTTTATAAAATGAGTAAGCCTCATTCACTTCATCATCAAAAAACCGAGCAAAGAATTTTTTTCCGTTTTTCAATTTATTCCAAGCACCTTCGATTTCAGCAATGGTTCCATTGGCTGCTACAACTTTTAGGTTCGCGTAGGTAAATCGGCTTGGATCCATTCGGAATAGAAAGCTTTGGATAGGCGAGCGAAGAGAAGTATAGTTAAAATTTTTAAGCACTCCGATCACTTCCAGTTCGTTTCCATCTATTAAAATCGTTTTTCCAATCGCATCAATAGGCGCAGTAATTTTTTGAGTCTTTAAAAATTCTTCATTCACTACTACGTACTGTTCTCTTTTCCACTCTGCATCGGGGAAATTTTTACCCGACAAAAACTTGAGCTTGGTATTTTCAATGTATTGGCCGTCCGCAAAGAACTGATTAACTTCTGTTGAATCATTAGAATCTGTTGAATGGACCCATGTACTGGAAGAAGACAATCCCAATATTCCCGATGACATACTGACGGATTGAACAGAAGCAATTTTTGAAAACTCGGCTTTGACAGTAGATGGATCTGCACCTTGAAGCTCTACATCCAGAATGTTTTCTTTTTGAAATCCCAAATCGAAATTTAAAGAGTATTTGTATTGCCTGCTGAATACGATGAGGGAAATAATAAAACCAAATGAAAGGGCAAATTGAAACACGGTTAGAACCTTGCGTACACGCAGCCCTGAAAGTACGCGAGTAGAGGATTGACTTTTCAATGCTTGGATGGGATTAAGCCCTGCAAAATAAAGCGCGGGAAATACGCCTGCAAAAAAACCGGTGAAGAGTGCAAATAGCAAAAACAGAGTAATGGTTTTCCCAGTTAGGCTCAGGTCAAGTGCTGAAGACTCTACTAGCATGGTTTGAAATTCTGCCCGGATAAAGAAGAAAATAATTATCGCCCCGACCAGAGAGATGAGGGTTATCAAAATGGTTTCGGTGATAAACTGAAGGAAGATTTGATTTTTTACTCCGCCAAGGGTTTTGCGTAGGCCTATCTCTTTAGAGCGTTTGAGAGAGCGGGCAATAGAAATATTGGTATAGTTGAAACAAGCGGGCAA
>Ga0226658_10000462_pt1 | contig 20024 bp, 20 predicted proteins | sample OliLak19BULKMAT1_FD_169091 | JGI IMG/M metagenome (GOLD analysis project Ga0226658, IMG submission 169091) | Freshwater microbial mat bacterial communities from Lake Vanda, McMurdo Dry Valleys, Antarctica - Oligotrophic Lake LV.19.BULKMAT1 (v2)... | ecosystem: Environmental > Aquatic >... | reverse complement strand
GGAGGGAGGGCACGCCCGAAAAATAACACCAAATATTTACATCTGATAATCAAGTAAGTATAAATAATTTAGTGAACATTTTTTTTAGGGCTATAAATCGAAACATTGGGAGTATTAATACGTACACGCGGGTAAAAACTGTCTCCTATGATCTTCGAGAAGTACCTACAACCATTATCCCAAAATTGGATCTTGCTCGCGTTTTTGGTGATCTTGCCGTTTGGTGGCAATCTTCGGGCTGAAAACTGCGATAGCGATGCATTCAATCCCTGCTGCGGCATCCCTCATAACCTGACGGTTGCCTGCGCCGATTTACCTTACAGTTTTAATCCCTACAACATTCCTCAGTTGAGGCAGTTGTTTGGGGCGGCTGCACCGAATCCCTATTGCCAGGGGTACTACTACACGGAACTGACGCCGATTGTTAACTTGAACACCTGTGAAATTGGTACGATTACCCGCCGTTTTGAGGCGTACAATCCCGGCGCAGGCTGGGGGGAGGTTTCCACCTACCTTTGTGAACAGGTAGTGACCATTGCGGCGCACCACAATTACGAAATCCGCTTCCCGCGGGATGAAATTGCGTATTGCGCCGAACCCGAACCGGAAGATATTTTGCTAAATGAGATCGGCTGCGACTTGCTGGCGGTGAGCGTATCGGATGTCAATTTTGCGATTTCCGGAACCGCCTGCTACAAGATTTTCCGCACTTACCGGGTACTGAACTGGTGTGAATACGATGGGTATTCGCAACCGATTGTGATTGGCAGGGACGAAGATTGCGACGGGGTGCCCGGCGACGAGGCGGTTTGGGTGCTGAGAAGACCCACAAATGTCGCTTACATAGACCGGACGAACAGCCATACCGACAACAACCCTTCTGCCGGACAATTGCAGCCTTCCTGCGGCCATGACGGCATCTCGGGGTACTGGCGTTCAATTTTGCTGACGACCGGTTATCCGCAGTACACCCGGCGCGGTTTTTGGCAGTACACCCAGCACATCAAGGTGGCGGACGACATCAAACCGGTGATCAGTTTTCAGCCGCCCGCGCCATTTTGCAGCCTGAGCAGCAACATCGCAGCCGGTTGTCCGGGGTTGGTAGAAATTCCATTTACGGTGACGGAAGAGTGCAGCAATGAGGTGACGGTGAAGGTGTTTTATTTCCCGTTCAACTAACCGGTGCCTCTGACGCCCGCCAACAACATTGCAGCGCAGGTGTTGAGCGGCACTTATCCGAACTATAAATTAAAAAAGACTTACCCGCTCGGCAGCCACAGTTTTGAGGTTCATGTGACCGACGGTTGCGGGAATACCAATTCCAAATTGATCCCTTTCATGGTGGTGGATTGTAAAGCCCCATCGCCGATCTGCATCAACGGGTTGTCTACACGGCTGATGCAAATGGAACCCAATACGGACGCAGATGGCGACGGCGATATAGATGTTGCGGCGTTGGCGATCTGGGCTTCGGATTTTATTGTCAGTCCGTCGGGCGACTGTACCGGGCCGGTGCGTTATTCCATCAGCAGGGTAGGGGCACCGGCGAACATCAACCAGACCGGTATCGTGCTGACCTGCGCCGACGGCGATTCGGTGGCGATTGCCATCTATGCCTGGGACAGTGCAAACAATCCTTACGCGGTGCAGCCAAACGGAACAGTTGGCGGGCCAAACTATACGCATTGTGTGACGTATATTAAACTTTCGGATGCGCTTGCAGCGCCTTGCCCACAACCACCGCCGCCGCCGTTGACGTCGGTAGACTTGGACGGTCAGATCCTCACGCACAACGACAGTGCTGTTGCCAATGTGGCACTCCTGTTGAGCGGCGGGGTTGGCGATACGATTATCAATGGGGAGGATGGACGGTACGCCTTCAGCGACCTGCCGCCTGCACTGGATTACACCATTACGCCTGAAAAAGATGGCGACGACCTGAACGGCCTGACGACCTTCGATTTGGTGAAGCTGAACATGCATTTAATGGGCGCACAGCTCTTGACCTCTCCTTATGAGTATATTGCTGCGGATATAGACGCTTCCGGCATCCTGGATACCGCCGATCTGGAGGCGATGAAACGGCTGCTGCTGATGATGGATACTGTTATTGCCAATAATTCCAGCTGGCGGTTTGTGGATGCGAGCTACGTGTTCAGCGATCCGGCCAATGCATTATCTGCAACTTTCCCGGAATCTATTTCGCTGGATTCTGTGATCGCCAACCGGAGCAACTTAGATTTTATTGCCATTAAAGTTGGCGACCTGAACTTTACCGCCAATCCAGACCTGGAGGGTTCATTGGTGACGCGCAATGCCCTGCCCGGGGTCGCTTTTCAGGCACAGGATGTCGCTTTAAAGTCTGGTGAGATGACCACCCTGTCTTTAGTTTTACCGGAAAACAGCGCGTTCAGTTCCTGCCAGTTTGCGCTGCAGGTAGATGAGCAGGCTTTAGAATTGGTGGAGGTTCAGGGAACGGGGTTGCAGTTGGATTACCACCGCCTGAAATCCGGTTTAGTGACCGTGATTGCATCCGGCGACCGACTGAACACCGTAAAATTGGTGGTGCGCGCTAAAACCGATATCGCCCTGAGCGAACACCTCCGCCTGACTTCGGCTGGCGTGGCAGCCAAAGCGTTCAAAGCAAACGGCGAAGAAGCGGCACTCGATCTGGTATTTTTGCCTCGAAACTTCAAGCAGGGCGAAGTGCTATTGCACGCCAACAAGCCCAATCCGTTTAGGGAGCGCACTGTTATCGCGTTCATGCTGCCCGAAGCTATGTTTGCTACCCTGTTTATTCAGGATATGAATGGCCGGGTGGTGAAACGCATCGAGGGGGCTTACGAAAAAGGCTACCACGAAGTCGTGTTGCAGGCGGAAGACCTGGGCGTGGAAGGCGTATTGATTTATACCCTGCAAACGCCGGGGTCTGCGAAGACCGGAAAGATGGTGGTGTTGCGGGATTAAGGGGGAATACCTACAATTATTCAATAAAATAGAGCGGTACTATGGCCTCGAAGTCATAGTACCGCTTTCGGTTTGATCTATCATCAATCATTCCAGTTTCGTTTTTACTCGCCCGCTCGCGCCAAAGCTCCCTATTTTCCAGCCGCTTCATTTTAAATACGGCGCTGCTCGTTGCAGTCTGTGGCTGCACTTCGTTCTGACCGCTGGCCGCAAAGAGCGCAAGATGTTGACGGTTCGGGAGGTTGGTCGCGAGCGGTTAAATCCGACCTAGTCTCCTGGAGAGACTTCCCGCCAAGGCCAGTAACATCTCACCCAGTATGAAAATACACACAGCGGTATTTTCTGTGCTACACAAAATGCTTTCTGCGTCTGGCCGCTCGGGTGCTAAGCCGACACCCGACCAAACATCTCCTCCTCGCTCCGGTGCTTCTTTTTCCTTTGATGGCACCTCCTTTTTTGACACCGCAAATATCGGGATTGGGAGAGATGCTGGAAGATGAGGTTAACCGGTTGCTTACTCTGGAAAAGTGGCCAGTTATTATTTCAGCAAGCTTTAGCTACGCTAAATCGGCGATTTAGCGCTGCTCCCTTTTATCTCGCTGACTTACGCTGGCTATTCTATTGCACGACGATTTGTTTAGACTGCATCTTGCCATTTGAAGGACGAATAAGAATAAAGTAGGTTCCGGGAGTGCATTGATCTAAATCAAAAGTAGTAGCAAAACGCCCACCACCGTTACTACTTAATTTTTGCTGGTTTACAATAATAGTCCCCCATAAGCTGGTTAAACTAATATCGGCCTCAAGGGCATCAGGGTAGGTGAATTCAATATTTAGTTTTCCGTTTGACCTCAACGGATTGGGGGAAATTTTCAAGTCGCGAATCGCTAAAGAAACCTCAACATTTTCAGAGAGGTGGCCAAAATTTGGCGCGATAGGTGTTAAATCATCTGTTGAATGGTCATACAAAAAATCGAAATCATAGTCATGAACCATGAGTAAGCCTTGCTGGTTTTTAATTGCTTCGCTTAGGTAAGCAGGAATTTTAATTTGCTTAGATTCAAACGTTTCTCCGACAACATTACAATCAGCGTTAGATATTTGAGTGATAAATCCGTGAGTAGAACTAAATTTCGGACTTTTAAATACAAATTTGAACTCTTTGCCAAAATCATCAATAGGCATGCCGGGGGAAATTGCGACGCCTCTGCCTGAGGACTTGTCGATAATTATATTGTACCTGATTCCATTAAAATATCGTTCAAAAATAATTTCTTTTTCGCCAACCAAGTAGTCTATAATTGGCATTTTTTCATTTACAGCAAACACTTTTTCGATGTTTGGTTTACCGCTTTCATTGCTGGCGGCAAGAACGTCATTCAGCAATTTTTTTTCATTTGCTCCAGGAAAAATCAATATCTTTTTATAGGTTCCATCGTATGACAATTCAAATATGTCGCCTGTAAGAGGAGGATTAAAATAAGTTTTGTCCCCTGATTTTTTAAAAGCGTTTATATGAATAGGAAAATTCTTTGAGTAAAGATCGCCCAATGGAAACAGACTATGTAGGATTTCCATGTTTTCGTTCAAAACCAGTATCGTATTGTTATGAGGCAGCTTGATTTCAGCCGATTGCATCGGGCTGTAGAAAATGAACTTATTTTCTTTTGAAGAATAGTTGAAGTCTAAAAAGTAAAATCCTACATGGTACTCTTTAAGGACTTCCCCATCGTTATTTATTTTTATTACTTTTTTGTTGCCAGAATCTCCAATGTAAATGGCATCGTTTATATGATCTATTGCCATTGACACAGGGAAAAAAACCTTGTCAGATAAATCCAGCGTAGTTGATTCATGCTGGATGTCGTTATGAATTTTTAATAGTTTACTTTCTGGAAAAGCATGGCGGTATATTTTGTCGAAATAAGCAATGTCTTTGGAATTGCTCTTTTCTTGAGTTGGAATAAATTCAACATTTGAATAAATATTAGCCAAATCAATATTGCCTATTTGGCTTTCCCAGTCAAAAAAACGAATTTTTATGGAATCAACTTTTAGTGGTACTTTTGTTGGATATGAGTTCTTGTTTATGAAAAACCCAAAGGTTAATGTTGAAGCCAGAAGCACTCCTGTAAACGAATACCAAAGTACTGAATTTTTCATGATATCAGGTTTTTTAAAAATGAAGTAAAGGGCATGTTGTTATGCATTTTTATGCCTGTATTGTATAACGACATTTTAGGGAACAAAACCCATTGCAGGTTCAAAATAATCGAAAGCATGAATGTGCTGTATTAGAAACCAGCACAACAACTTGCTGGGTTACACAGAAATCCCTTTAGCAAGTAATGCAACAAGCACTACAGTTTGAGGGATTGTCCATGCAATCGCCAATATCTGGCGAACATTCAAAAGACCCTCCGAAATAACAACTGAAAGTTGCACCGGGTAAATTGCAAAAACGTTGAGTATCAGCGCAACAACAAATTGTTGTTACCGTTTCACAGGAAGACATTACAAGCGTAAATATTGGTAGAATAGTAGGATCCTCTTTAGAAATTGGGAAAGATTTGACAATAAATACGTTCTGTTCAGGCTGTATGTTGGATGTTGAATATCCACTAAAGCAGTACAAGCAAATAGAAAACATTATTAATAAGCTTAAAATTATAAAATTTGGTTTCATAATTTATGGTTTTAAAGTAAATTAGAAAATGATTCTACAAAAAAGCATTCTTTTTTTAACTTTTTTAACTTTTTTAACTTTTTTTTTTAACACTATAAATAACATACAAAATCTCGCTGGCATGAAACTCCTTAGTAAGGGGGGTAGTAAGTCTTCACTACTGCTCAAACGCTACCTTTTTTTAGGAACGTGGCATAAATAAGTTACCGTTCGTGCCAAAGCTCCCGCAGCTTTAATCCGTTCCGGCCGCTGGCCGGAACGAGCGCGCGATGTTGATGGTGCGGGAGGTTGGTCGAGAGCAGGGGCTTAAAATTGCCTTTTCCGAAGGAACTGGCTCCGCTATTTTTCCGCTTAAGCGTTGTCTGATCATCTATATTTTTTTGTAAAAAATCACATGCCTTGCTTGTATCGTAACTATCCAGCCGCTTTGAAATGCTTTTTGCCATACGACCTCGGAGAGGTCAGAGGTTTGTAGAAATGTAGCATTTCAATGTTTTCCCGACCTCGGAGAGGTCGAAGGTTTGCAGAAAATAGCGTTGAAACAAACGTTCGACCTCTTCGAGGTCGGGAATTAAGGTCAACCCGATGCATTTCTACAAACCTTTGACCTCTCCGAGGTCGGAAATCATAAGTATTTAGGGGCGGCTGGATAGTTACTTAAAATCTAAGTCAAACAAAAAGGAATTAAAGTTTTTTTTACGCTAATTTCCTGCTGGCACCAAGTGTTTGTCATTCAAAATTCAAAAATCCAAATTTAATCCCAACTTTGCTCTGCCACTTGAAACGTGCTGTATAGTAAGCCCGCTCGCGCCAAAGCTCGGCTGCTTTCCAACATCTTCATTTTAAATACGGCGCTGCTCGTTCCGGCCTTTACCGCCGAGCTTAGGCTGTGCATAACACATCATCAGTTGTTACTTCCGTCCGGGAGTCTGCAACAGAAGCAAGGCTGTACGCGCTTTTGCTGACTCCCTGACGGGAGTGACAAAGCCAGGTAGGTCATGAAAACAGGGATAACAGTCAGTAACACAAATGCGCAGACAAAATATGCATAGCAGACCAGCAAGGACTTGTTTTTTAACACTCCCTGTTGTTGAGTATAGTTTAGCGTGCCGTAGGTGCGCTATGTTGATGCTATATTGCGTACCTACGGCACGCTAAACCGTGCGAAATGTTCCGTGTCTACCGGCATTAGGTTCCGATGGAACCACAGCGCGCTCGCGCAAAAGCTTTCCTACCTTCCAGCAGCTTCATTTTAAATACGGCTACGCCCGCCTCACAGCTCCGCAATATATTTCACAATGCCTTTAATGTCGTTGCGATTCAGGTAGCGCAGGTATTCTTCTGCATTTGAAGCGGTGGCAAAGCGGCCAATGACAATGGAGTAGGTTGTTTTGCTGTCTTTTTTTCCAGAGAAGATGTTCACCGGCTGATCAAACTTTTTTTCTAAGCGGGCTACTTGCTGCACGGCATTGTTGTAATCGGCATATACCCCTACTTGCACCCCATAACCAAGGTTGGCGCGCGGGGTTTGGGTATCTGTTTGAGCAGGAATATTGGCTGTAGCGGTCGCCCGAACCCTGTTTGGTGCCGGTGCAGCGTGGGCATATTCTGAATCGAAAGCCGCGCTTTCTTCCGGGATCAATGCCGGGCGACGCAGGGCAAATTGTGGCTTGGGACTGTCAAGAACCGTTGCGTCAGCGGGGGCATTGTTCGCAAACTGTATGCCGGCAAGGCCCTGGGAATGGTGTTTTTGCAAAATATTTAGCAGGGCAGGAGCTTCCAGCGATTCCTCAAAACGGTCGAGTAATACCCCGCGTTCGTCAAAAACAAGGATGGAGGGCAGCGCAGTAATGGAATATTGCGCTTTGTAACGGCGGCCTTCTTCGTTGTCAATGTCAATTTTGACGGGAAAGTAATTGGCGTTGGCGTAGCGGGATAAGGCCGGATCGGCGTAGGTGTTTTTTTCCATCCATTGGCAGGGCATGCACCAGCTTGCGGTGAAATGGACGAAATAGGGTTTCCCTTCGCGCGACGCCATCTGTCTCACTTCCGAAAGGGAGGCATTTAAAAAGTTGACGTTTGCGAAGGCGGATTGAGCCGGCAATAACAAAATTGCCAACCATGCGGTCGTGATACGCTGCTTTGTAATCATGGGACTATGAAATGTGTGGTCGTTACTTAAATCGTCTGTTCAGCGTATAAAAGTAGGCCGAAGGGACATACCGATCAAGGGCAGCCGCGACAGAAGTGTGACCCGATTACGTTTCGGCGTATAATGCAAGGTAACCGGCGCAAAAGAGCGATGGAACGGTTTATTTTCCTTTGATAAATTCGAGCAGAGACTGGTGCTGGCGTAGCAGGGTTTGTGCAGCGTCGTAAAGTTGTTCAAAATGCTGGAGCAGAAACTTCATGTCCTGGGGCAAAGTTTCTATGTTTTTGATTTTGAACTCGTGGCATTTGTGAATGCCTTCAAAGACGCCCTGGATTTCATCGGAGCGCTTCATGAATGCCACGATGGTTTCCAGCTCATTGTTAAAGGTATTGGAGTGGGTCTTCTGAATGGCTTTTTCGAGCGCCGTTTCTTCGCTCAGATCAAGCTCAGTGATGTCCAGAATCGAAACGCCAAAAACCTTGCACAGGCGCAACAGGTTACAGATTTTCGGCTCAGCGCTGGCATTTTCATAGGAAGCGATGTTGCCGCGGTTGAGGCCAACTTTTTCAGCCAACTGCTCCTGGCTCATTTCCAGCCGTTTGCGCAGGTGGCGTAAATTCTGCTGCAGAAAGCTCGTAGAAACATGCGAGCTATCGTGTATTACAGGATGGTGTTCTTTTCCGTTTAACATAAAGCGTGTGCTGTAAAAGGAATAATCATAACTGTTCAATTCCATTGAGTGGAAAGGATTCCGGACAATGGAGTTCACCCTGCTGGATCAACAGTGGTGTATACTATACGCTCAAAGGAGCAATTTGGTTTAAGATTGTTAAATATTTTAACGTTTCTACCCGGAAATGCCACAAAACTGTCAAGATCGCTACACTTGGCACTCAAAACTAGTCTAAATAGAAATTTTCATTTGCAAAAGACAATAAAATCCCATAGTTTTGTAAAAAATAATTACAATTTTCAACCATAAAATCACCGCGATGATCACATACGCAATAGCAGCAGAGCCAATGCAGGCGCAACTCGACAGAATCAGTCAGTCGCTCCGGGCATTTTCCCTGAAACTAACGGGAAACAATGATGATGCGGAGGATCTATTTCAGGATACGGCGCTTCGGATCATCACCAATGCAGACAAGTATAATCAGGGCACCAACTTTAAGGCTTGGGCGGTGACCATTATGCGTAACATCTTTATCAACAACTACCGCAAAAAAGTGCGCAGGGGGTTGATTATTGATCAGACGCCTAATAATTATTACATCAACTCAGGAGCGGATACCCTGACCGGTAACGAAGGCGAAACTTCAGTTACGTTCCGGGAATTGGCGCGGTTAGTGGATACCTTGCCCGATGAATTTCGCAAGCCGTTCATGATGGCTTTCGAGGGCTACAAATACGATGAAATCGCTGAAGAGCTGGGTTCTCCGCTCGGCACCATCAAAAGCCGCATCTTCTTTGCAAGGAAAAAGTTGCAAAAGCTGTACGAAGATACTTACCGCGAGCGGGCCTGAAGCTATAAAATTGCCATGAAAACATAAAACAAAAGGCAGACCGGAACTTCCGGTCTGCCTTTTTTCGTGATTAGGATTAGCCGGGGCGAACCCCGCTTTTTTTTATTTCAGTTTGAACGTTGACTTGCCGGCTAAATAGCCTTTGTTGTACAGTTCAATCTGGTAGTTGCCACGCGCGAGTTCCTGACCGGAAGACCAGGTAGTGCAAAGCGTATTGGCATCTTGGTTGTAGTCGAACTCTTTGGTCGTTGTGAATTTGATTTCATCTCCATTAGCGCTGCTAACAAAGACGCCAGATCCCAATGACTCAACTGCCAGCGTAATGCCTTGCGGATCAATGACACGGATGTGGTAGAGGTCGGAACCCGGATCAGCGACTTCATTCACCGTCGTGTTGAAACAGATTTTGAGCTGATCTACGTTTTTAGCGTAGCTCTTTTTTACCGCTTTACCGCTGTCTTTCATTTTCAGGCCGCTGACTTCAATTTCGCTCACTTTCACAACCGAAGCTGCCGTCACTTTTTTGCTAAGCTTGGCTTTTTCAGTTTCGATGGCTTCTTTTTCGCTAACCAGCATGGCTTTTTCGTTGGAAAGGGACGCTGCATTGGTGCGCTCTGTTTCCAGATCAGTAGAAAGCTTCACCTTCTCGTCGTTCAGCGTTATGTTTTGAGTCGTCAACTCCTGGTTCTGCTCACGCAGTTGATTGACTTCAGCTAAGTATTGCTGAATTTGCGACTTCATGCTGCCGATTTCCTTTCTTGCTTTGTCCAAGCTGCCTTTTGTTGCCAGCAAACCATCAATTTTTTCTTTTTGAGTGGTCAAATCTGCTTTTTGCTGTTCGATCAGGGCATTCAATTCTTCATTGCTTCCGCGCATCTGCTCTAATTCAGCCAATGCGGTCTGGTATTGCTGTTCGGCTTCTGCTTTCAGTTGCTCAGAAGTTTCCAAATTCTCCGTCAATTCTGTTTTTTTGTTGTTGCTGGAGATCCACATGACAACAATTACGCCCAGTAAAGCAACGACGATGGCCGCTGCGATAATGGTTAGTTGCTGCTTGGAGCCGTCAGGTTTTGGATTGGTACCGTAGGTTGGAGGATTCGTGCTTGAACCGTAGGTGCTCATGTTTGTGTCAATTTTGATTTGATAATAAAATTTCTTCTCACCGTCCGCAAAACGAGGTGGGGTTTGAAAAAATTGCCTTTCTATATACAAAATTAGCCATTTCTTCTCATATTGTCCTTAATTTACACACCATGATAGAACAAGTAGAACCAGGGAATGTACTTTTTTTAGACATCGAAACCGTATCAGACAAACCGGCTTACGATGCCTTGAGTGAAACGTTTCAGGAACTTTGGCGCATCAAAAGCAAATCGGTTCGCAAAAGTGCAGAAGAAGCGGATGAAGCTGAAATTGCAGCGTCTTACAAAGATCGAGCGGCTATTTTTGCCGAATTTGGCCGCATCATCTGCATTTCGGTGGGGAGTTTGCGGCGTGAAAAAGAAAGCGGCAAATTGACGTTGCGGCTCACTTCTTTTTACGGACACGACGAAAAAGTGCTGCTCGAAGATTTTTCCAAGCTCATACAGCAGCACTACGGTGATCCCAACAAACACAGTCTGTGTGGGCATAATATCCGCGAATTCGATATTCCATACATCTGTCGCAGGATGGTCGTAAACCAGTTGCCTTTCCCAGCCATGTTAAACCTATCGGGGAAAAAGCCCTGGGAAATGCGGCATTTGCTGGATACGATGGAACTTTGGAAGTTTGGCGACGGCAAAAACTACACTTCCCTGAAACTATTAGCGGCTTTACTGGGGTTCCCATCTCCAAAGGACGATATAGACGGCAGCGACGTGGGGCGGGTATACTGGGAGGAAAACGACATTGAACGGATCGCCACGTATTGCGAAAAAGACGTGCTGGCAACGGTGCAACTTTTTCTGCGCTTCCGCCGGGTGCCGATTCTGGAGGAGGGGCAGGTGTCGTTCGTTCGGCAGTCGTAAACACAAGTACAATATGAATATCATCCTGGAAACGGAACGCCTCCTATTGCGTGAATTCGAGGTGGCCGATGCGCCACACTATTATGAATTGAACCAAGACCCGGAAGTTTTGCGCTACACCGGAGATGCGCCATTTCCAACGCTGGAATCGGCTGTTGATTTTCTGCGCAATTACGACCATTATCAACAACACGGCTTTGGCCGCTGGACTGTAATACTCCGGGAAACCGGTGAATTAATCGGGTGGTGCGGCTTGAAATATCTGCAAGATGTGGATGAGGTGGATCTTGGTTACCGCTTTTTTCAAAAACATTGGCGCAAAGGATATGCGACCGAGTCCGGGAAAGCCTGTGTTCGATACGGATTTGAAGACCTGAAGTTGCCGTTTATTGTCGGGCGAGCCATGAAAGGCAATATCGGTTCCATCCGCGTGCTGGAAAACTGTGGCTTGATCTGGTGGAAAGATTGTCTCTTAGAGGATCAGCCAAGCGTTTATTACCGCATTCCGGCAGCGCCATCAACCTAAGAGTGTATATAAAAATGGGCGAACAATGACTGCGCCTGGTTGTTATTCTTTTACCTTTGTAACAAATTTACCCTAACTCATAATACGTACCACAATGACTTTGGAAGGACAATTCCAGGCGAAAATAGACGCCGAGGTCAAAATAGAGCCAAAAGACTGGATGCCGGATGCTTATCGCAAAACGCTGATCCGGCAGATTGCGCAACACGCCCACTCCGAAATCGTAGGCATGCTTCCCGAAGGCAACTGGATTACGCGCGCACCGTCGCTGCGTCGTAAAATGGTGCTGCTCGCCAAGGTTCAGGACGAAGCCGGACACGGTCTTTACCTGTACAGCGCTGCCGAAACGCTGGGGGTTGAGCGGGAAGACCTGATCGAGGAACTGCACGAAGGAAAGGCCAAATACAGCAGTATTTTTAATTACCCCAGTCTCACCTGGGCAGATATGGGGGCGATTGGCTGGCTCGTAGATGGTGCTGCCATCATGAATCAGGTGCCTTTGTGCCGCTGTTCTTATGGCCCCTATGCCCGGGCAATGGTGCGCATTTGCAAAGAAGAAAGTTTTCACCAGCGCCAGGGTTATGAAATCATGCTAACGTTGTCTCAAGGTTCTGAAGCACAAAAACGCATGGCTCAGGATGCGCTCAATCGCTGGTGGTGGCCTTCGCTGATGATGTTTGGGCCGAACGACAAAGACTCACCGCACACGGAGCAATCTATGAAATGGCATATCAAACGCCTGACCAACGACGAACTACGCCAGCGCTTTGTAGACGCCACAGCGCCACAAGCAGCTTTTATTGGCCTCACCATTCCCGATCCCGACCTAAAATGGAATGAAGAAAAAGGGCAGTATGATTTTGGCCCCATCAACTGGGATGAATTCTGGGATGTAGTGAAAGGCAATGGCCCTTGTAACCGGCAACGCCTGCAAGCCCGGGTGAAAGCCCACGAAGCGGGTGCCTGGGTGCGTGAAGCAGCGATGGTGTATGCGGAAAAGCGGAGTGCGCGGGAAGTGCGGGACAAGCAAGAGGTAAAAGTGGCTTGATTCTTGAACTGAATTGGCCAAAAAACTGATTATGGTTAGTCGCGATACCCTTTGGAAAGGCATCATCGAAGACTTAATTGATCACATGTTGCGTTTCTTTTTTCCAAAAGACGTACATCTGATTGATTTTGAAAGAGGCTTCGAGTTTTTGGACAAAGAATTGGAACAACTGCTTCCAGCTTCACATGCTCAATTGCGACATGCTGATAAATTGATAAAAGCCTGGCATAGAAGTGGAGAAGAGCATTGGTTCCTTTTTCATGTAGAAGTGCAAGGCTATGCAGACCCGGCTTTTTCGAAACGTATGTTTCAAAGTGCTTATCGCATTCAGGATCGGTATGAACGACCAGTTACGGCTTTGGCGATTTACACAGACAGCCAATCGAAATTTCATGTAAATGAGTATCGTTACGAATTCTGGGGGACAGAAATCGTTTATCGGTTTAACACATTTTCATTACTTGACCATTCATCGGCAGAATTGGCGCTGAGTGATAATGTTTTTGCTATTGTATTGGAAGCGGCTATAATGGGGCTTCGTCGTTCTGTGAAGGACGATGTACTTATGAATAGGAAGCTGTCTATTGTCCGGCGTTTGGTCGAAAGGGGCTATGATGCCAATACAATAAGGAAATTATCGAACTTTATCCGGTACTACGTTCATTTTGCCAAGCCGGAAAATTCCGTTAAATTTGAAAAGGAATTGGATTTGATTTATAAAAACAGGAAGTCTATGGGCATCGAAGAAGCAATTTTGGCTGAAGTCAAACAGGAAGGCCGCCAGGAAGGCCGTCAGGAAGGCCGTCAGGAAGGCCGCCAGGAAGGCCGTCAGGAAGGTCTTGAAGGAGGCATTCAATTAGCCAAACGGAACATTATCGCCAATGGCCTGAAAAACGGCATATCAGAAAACCTGCTTGCAACACTCACTGATCTTTCATTGGAAGAAGTTCGGGGCATCGTACAATCCCTCAAAGGGGACAATTGACAATTAAACAAGGGAAATAAAAATGCACAAAAAAAACTGGCCGCTGTGGGAAGTTTTCCTTCGCAGCAAAAGCGGCCTGAGTCATAAACACGTCGGCAGCCTCCATGCAGCAGATGCGCAAATGGCCATCGAAAATGCCCGCGACGTCTATACGCGCCGTAATGAAGGAATCAGCATCTGGGTTGTGGAATCCGTCCACATTACCGCTTCCAACCCCGACGAAAGCGAGTCGCTGTTTGACCCGGCCAACGATAAAGTGTATCGCCACCCGACGTTTTACGATTTGCCGGATGAGTTGAAACACATCTAAGAGGACCACCACTTCCTATTTTGCTTTAAAATTAGCGCTATGCGACACCTGTTTTTTGTACTTTGTTTTCTGACCATTGTAGCCTGCGAAAATTCGCATTCCCAAACCAATCCCAAACCCGATTCGCCCGCTGTCAAACCCAAGCTTTCTGGTGATTTACACCGGCAGCTTTACGATAAATACAATCTATACCAGGAACCTGCCATAAAAGATCGTCGGTTCAAACACGCAGATATTGTGCCGTTGGTTCAAAAATTGAAGGCACCCTTCCGAACACAAAAAGCCGGAAAATCCATGGAAGGCCGGGATATTTATCAGGTTCAAATCGGAACCGGCCCGGTGCAGGTGCTGCTGTGGTCGCAAATGCACGGCGACGAAGCCTCCGCCACAATGGCCATCGTGGATATTTTTAATTTTATGACCCGCGACGATCAGTTTAACCCTTTGCGGGAACGGCTGATGAAGGAGTTGACCCTGACGTTTATCCCCCTCCTGAATCCCGATGGTGCAGAGCGTTTCAAGCGCCGCAACGCCATAGACATTGACCTCAACCGCGACGCCGCCCGTCTGCAAACGCCCGAAGCACAATTGCTCAAGCGCGTGCGGGATGAGCTGAAGGCCGACTGGGGTTTCAACCTGCACGATCAGAACCGCTATTACAGCGCCGGTAAAGGCAAAACGGCGACTTTTTCCTTCCTGGCACCGGCCTACAACTACGACAAAGACATCAACGCCGTGCGCGGCAACGCCATGCACCTCATCGGCGTAATGAATAACATTCTGCAGGAGTACATTCCCGGACAAGTCGGACGCTACAGCGATTCCTTCGAACCCCGGGCCTTTGGGGATAACATTCAAAAGTGGGGCACCAGCACCATCCTGATTGAGTGTGGTGGCTTGGCGGAAGATCCTGACAAACAGGAAATTCGCCGCCTTCACTTCGCTATGCTGCTGGCTGCGCTTGATGCTATTGCTACCCAAACCTACAAATCGGTGGGCATGGATGTGTATGAATCCATTCCTTTCAATGGCAGCAATGAATTCTTCGACCTCTTAGTTCGCGAAGTGGAAATTGATTTCAAAGGTGAATATTATACCGTGGATATTGGCTTCCGCAATGACGAAATCAGTTATAATGGCAACCGCGACTACTACTATCGGGCACAGATTGCCGATATTGGCGACCTTTCTATTTTTCATGCCTATGAATCGGTAGACGCGCGCGGCATGCAGGCTTTTCCAGGAAAAACCTATGCAACGACCCTGAGTTCGGCATCGCAATTAGCCAGCCTTGATCCACTCAAGTTGCTGCGGGAAGGCTATACAGACATTTTTGTTACCGGACTTTCTTCCAAAGCTCGTTTCGCCACCTTGCCTTTTCGGCTTATCGAAGCGGGCAAAGGCAAGGAAAATAACAACGTGCGCATGAGCGGCAACCCCAGCCTTTACATCCAAAAGGATGGCGTAACCCGTTACGTAGTCGTAAATGGTGCCGCTTACGACCTGGAACGCGACCGGGATAAAATTTTGAAGCTGGTGAATAAACTCTAAGCGTTTATTGTAGAAAGCTATATCCAGGCTTACAATGCCTTTGATGTGGAAGGTATGTTGCGGCATTTGCACGGGGAGGTCATCTTCAGGAATGTTTCAAATGGCGAACATTTTCGTTTTGCGCTTGACCAGATTATTCAAATAGATGATGTGAGTTGATTCTTATAACCATCGGCCTATTGCTATCGCTATCCTTGTTGCTCAACCACCCGCCAAGTACGGTGCAGGAATTGCACTCCCCGCTCTTAGTGGAAAAGGGAATCCGTTTGCTGGTCAAACGCGACGACCTGCTTGCCTTGTCTGAAACCGGCGGCTTCTGCGGCAACAAGTGGCGGAAAATGCAATATAACCTGATTGAAGCTCAGGCGCAGGGCAAAAAACGCCTGCTCACATTCGGGGGCGCTTTTTCCAACCACATCGCCGCAGTGGCCGAAGCAGGGCAATTTTTTGGGTTTGAAACGATTGGTGTCATTCGCGGAGAAGAACCGGCAACACCAAGTCATACACTCCAATTGGCTGCATCCCGCGGAATGCAACTGCATTATACCAGCCGAAGTGATTTTCGACGGAATAACGACCCGGAATGGATTGCCTCCCTGCTCGAAAAATACGGCGATTGTTATGTATTGCCGGAAGGCGGTACCAATCGGTTTGCCCTTGATGGTTGCCGAAGCCTGGTGGAAGAAATACAGGAACAATGCACCGAAGCCCTGCCCCGTTATTATGGTGTGGCCTGTGGCACCGGGGGGACTTTGGCGGGAATCGTTGCTGCATTGAACGGAGGGGCTAAGGCGATTGGTTTTTCAGCGCTCAAAGGCGGATTTATGCGCGATGCAGTGGCGCAATTGCTGTTGGAATACGGAGCAGGCGCCTGCAACCAGTGGGAAATTCAGGACAAGTACCACTTCGGAGGCTACGCCAAAACCACGCCCGGATTGTTTTCGTTTGTGGATGCTTTTTACAACGAATACGGTATTCCACTCGACCGGGTCTATACCGCCAAGTTATTTTTTGGCCTGTTCGACCTGATTGAGAAAGGATATTTTGAGTCGGGCAGCGTCGTTATGGCGATACACACCGGCGGGCTACAGGGCAGTGGCCGGGAAAGTACCTAAAAAAGATCTTGTGCGGAGATAGTCCCCCCAGTTACTGGTAAAATAAGGTTGCCAGTTTTGTTGACTAATTTTCTTGATTGATAATCATTGCCCACTGGCTCCGTATGCACTTCAATTTGCTCTTTTTCCAAATTAATGAGCTAGTATTCACGAATACCAGCCCCCGCATAAAGTGGTAATTTAACCTCTCTGTCGTATGAAATGGAAGTATCGGCTACTTCAATCACCAACAGAACCACTTCAGGCTGTGGATGTTTGTTTTTGTAAAAATCGGGTTGATATTTTAGAATGGAAATATCAGGCTCCGGTTCTGAAATATGGTTAATCCCGATGGGATTTTGCACCCGAATAATGGCTTTTCTGAATAGCAGGTGGGTCAGCAGGTTGCTGATTCTATCCACCGTTGCAGCATCGCGACTACCTATCGGACTCATCTCAATGATTTCTCCGTTAATTAATTCGATCCCCCTTTCCGGCAGGATTCCCGCTTCCCCCATTTTGTGATAATCCAAAACGGTGATCAATCTTTTGGAAACCTGAACTGACATAAGCTTTGTATAAATGATCGCCTTACAAAGATACGGTTTAGGAGGCATATTTGCCGAATATACAAGCCTTACTGCAAAAATTACCTTACGTTTGGGGGGAATTTTTCAAATTATGGGTCGCTATCTTTTTTTCTTATTCATCTTTCCTGTTTTCGGTTTAATATTTCAGGGTTGCGAAAAGGACGCCTCTCAGCGCATTCTTTTCCTGGGGCATCCTTATAACTGGCGCGTCGGCGAGCGGGTAGATCCGCGCGTTGAAGCCCTCGATTTTTCGGAATACGACCAAATCTGGCTGGGTGGCGACGTTTGTGGGCAAACCACAAAATTACCGGCTACACTGGATTATTTAGACCGCCTTTTTCACTTGCGTTCCAACCAAACGCACTGGGCCTGGGGCAACCACGATGTGCTGTACGGGAACACGGACAGTATCCGGGCGCATACCGGCAAACCGGATTATTATGTTAGCTGGCAGGATGGTTATTGCCTGCTGGTACTGAATACGAATTTATTCTGGTACTATGCCTCGCCCCCCCAGCAGCAGGATTGTGAGGCCAAAGCTGCCCAGATTGCTTTGATAAAAACGGTGGCGGATAGCATTCAGAAAGCTTCTCATTTGGTGGTGCTGCACCATCACGCGCTGCTGAATGAATACAAAACGGACTTCCCCGGCAATCCCGCTGATGCGTTCAATGGTACTACGATTCCCATCAAGCCTACATGCGATTCTACTTCCGACTTTACCCGCACGGTTTATCCCTGGCTGACCGCCGTGCAGGGGCGCGGGATTCAGGTCGTGCTGATTGGCGGCGACCTGGGCATGCGCACCAAAACTTTCGCCCAGCAAACTCCGGAGGGCATCTGGATGCTGGGGTCGGGTATCAACAATAGCATGGATCCGCGCTATGTGCCCGAATACGTGACGACTTTTGCGCCGGATCAGGTGTTGATCCTGAACTATGATCGCAATAAAAGGACTTTGGATTGGGGGTTCGAATCCCTGAATGACCTGTTGCCGCGCCGTTGAGGAACGTGTCGTAAATAACTTCCCAGTTTGGGCGGCCTCTTTTTTCACCATGCTGCATTGTATCGAAGGTCACTTAGCTTAGGCTATGCTCCCTTCTTGCGCCTTGCCTGTTGAAAAAACAGCCTCGCCGAATCCAGGTAACTTATCTACGCCACGTTCCTGAGCGCTATGCTTCGTCCTCGGCGCCATTGTTGCTCACCGATAAATAGATGATTACAAAACCCGCCAGAATCATGACGATTTTGACGACGAATCCGAACAGGCTTCCAGGCGCGTCTATCCACGTCAGGAAAGAAAATTTCAACCCGATCATGCTCAGGATGATGGACAAAAAGCCGAGACCGGCCATTATGAATCCTGCTAAGGCTATAAGCCCTTTATACTTTGTCATTTGAAAATCATTTTACGATGAAACGCCAGGAGCGCACGATAGTTTGAGCGCCGGAATTCCCCGCAAAGTTAGGCGCTTTCGGGCGTTTAAGGTGTCAATTTTATAAATAGGCAGCAAAACAAAGCGTAGCAAAGTATCCAAAAAGGGCTATTTTTGTCCATATCGGGCTGATTGGAAGCCTGCACTCAAATCAGTACTCGTTTATGATCAAGCTGATAGAATGCCCACGCGATGCGATGCAGGGCATCAAAACATTTATTCCTACGGAAGTCAAAGCGGCTTACATCAACCAACTGCTAAAAGTGGGATTCGACACCCTTGATTTTGGCAGTTTTGTCTCTCCCAAAGCCATTCCGCAAATGCAGGATACGGCTCAAGTACTGCAGTTGTTAGACCTGAGCGCTACAAATTCTAAACTCTTAGCGATCATTGCCAATGAGCGAGGCGCTGCCGATGCCGCCCAATTTGAAGCAATCACTTACCTCGGCTATCCGTTTTCAATTTCCGAAACCTTCCAGTTGCGCAATACCAACGCTACCATCGAGGAATCGGTAGAACGGGTGAGGGCGATCCAGGACATTTGTCTGAAACACAACAAAACGGTTGTGCTTTACATTTCGATGGGCTTTGGCAATCCTTACGGCGATCCCTGGAACGTAGAAATTGTGCAAAAATGGGTGAACCTCCTGGTGGATATGGGGATTCGGATTTTTCAGCTTTCCGATACCATCGGTGTTGCCAATCCTGAAAGCATCAGCTATTTGTTTGCCAATCTGATCCCACACTACCCGGATATTGAATTTGGTGCGCATTTTCATACCCTGCCGCACGCCTGGAAAGAAAAAATTGAAGCAGCCTGGAAAAACGGATGCCGCCGCTTTGACGGCGCGCTCAAAGGCTATGGCGGCTGCCCAATGGCCAAAGACGACCTCACCGGCAATATGCCTACCGAAAATATGATTTTTTACTTTCAGGAAGAAAACCAACCCACCGGCATTGATCTGGATGCGTTGATGCGTTCGATGGAAATGGCCGGGGCGGTGTTTCCGCACGATTGATTGTTTAGTTTTAGTTGTTTAGTTTTAGGTGTCGGGCACTTTTGGAGGGGGCCGACACCTAAAACTAAACACCTAAGCACTCCCCGATCTACAAAAGGATGTATCGCTTTTGGGGCTGTTTTGCC
>Ga0226658_10000448_pt1 | contig 20322 bp, 18 predicted proteins | sample OliLak19BULKMAT1_FD_169091 | JGI IMG/M metagenome (GOLD analysis project Ga0226658, IMG submission 169091) | Freshwater microbial mat bacterial communities from Lake Vanda, McMurdo Dry Valleys, Antarctica - Oligotrophic Lake LV.19.BULKMAT1 (v2)... | ecosystem: Environmental > Aquatic >... | reverse complement strand
CAGAAGTGGTGTCTGCCCGCAAGCTAGAAACCACAGGCCACGATGTAATCAAAACCGTCCACCCTCACCCGACTATGAGCGAAGCAATCATGGAAGCAGCTGCGGCTGCGTATGGCGAGGTGATACACCTATAAACCAATCGCTAAATGCAAAAATATCTTCTCAACTTGAAAGATTTTTTGTCTGCGGAATTTTTAGATTCGATGATTAAGGTATCATCACAGAATCAATCACTTGGATAATGCCATTGGATTGATTCACATTCATGGTGGTGATTTTAGAAATATTATCTGTAGAATCTGTCGTTACTATTTCTTTACGGCTCATCATAGCAGTTAATATTCCGCCTTGCACCATTCTAAATTCCGATTATCGATTTCCTTCTTTAATTCCCTTAGCAACGTCTTTACGTCTCATTCTACCGGCCTCCAAATGGTAGGTTAAAACGGATTTTAACAGAGCCTGGTTTTCAGGCCTCAATGATTTTCGATGGCACCTCCATACGAACTTTTTAGCGTGGCGTATACTCAAGAGCAAGAGCAGCTATTTCTTCAACCGGGCAAAGCCGCGCGAAGTAGTAAAAGCCAACTTATTTGAGCAGATCCAAAAAAGAAAATATTCTTGTTAAGCTAATGCAAAGGCTCCAGACTTTAGCTTGGTTGACATTTTTGGCAGAAACATCGAGCTAAAAAATTGTAAAGGGAAGAGGTTTTTCATTGCCTTCCTCCGTTTCGAGGGTTGTCCCTTTTCTAATTTGCGCGCGCATTCGATGATGAGTAGCCGTGGCAATAATTGGTCAAAGTTACTGCACACCGGATTCACGGTTTGCCCGGGTAGAAAAAGGGACGCCAAAATAATTTTGATTTGTTTTTATACCATTAATCCGCGCTCAACCCTTTTAAAGTATTTTTTATATTTTCAACTTTTTGTTGTTGAATCAAGTACAAGGGTTTTTCGACTCGCTCTTTGCAGTCTGAAGCTTGGCACCGCTCACACGTTTTACCCACCATACGGATTGGAATTTGTGGATCATTCCAAAATTTTACTTTCTTTTTTAATTGATCGGTGATGAGTAATCCGATAGAAACGCTATTGTGTTTATTGGATCCGAATACCATCGGTTTTGCAAAGCTGATGATCAAATATTCCTTGTCTGTGCCAATGTATTTGCTGCGTTGCACTCGGCACAGGGATTGTTTGTAATCGCCTGCTTTTATTTCAGAAGCCAACTCCTTTAATATTGTGAGGCTTACCCATCGCCTGCAATAATGCTCGTCCAGCCGGTTGCTGTGCGCACTTTGCAAACCCGATAAGTGCATTTCTTTGGTTACCTCATAAACGTCTGACTCTTGTAGCGAGCTGAAACGTAAAAAGAATAGCTCGTTAATACCAAAAAACCTTGGCAAGATGGTGGTGAGGCGATGCATCAAGATTTCGGGCGATACTTCAAAACGGTCCATCAATTCCTGAAATGAGCGCACCTGAAATGTAGGTGAAGACAGCGTTTCTTTCAGCCAGGCGGTCAGGTTTGAGCGATTCAAAAAAAGAGCGCATGAAAAATAGGAACCTTTGAAATTGTTGATCACTTCATCAAATGAATCAAACGACACCCACGAGGTAGTAAACGATCGCTGCTGGATATTCATAAAACAAAAACCAACCTCGCGCCCCAAGATGAACGATCGCTGGGTTTTGCTCAACGATTTATTGAATAGAAGTTGCGGTTTCTTTCCAGGCAACAGCACAGATCGCAATTCTTGTAACTCGGGCTGTTGTGATAGCCCATCTTCTACGATCACATAATTGTACTCCTCCATTAAGATCTTCTCAAGCAGTTGGGCTGGTACCGATTTAGCCGGATCTAGGTTATATTTTTTCTGAAACTCTACGGCTGCCTTTTCGATGTCTTCAAAATAATTGTCATGCATCTCTAGATAAGATCTGAGCATCGAGAAATACATATCTTCTAGGCGCATTCCATAGTTGCGACTGATCTCGCTGAACGTGTTGACAAAAGCGTTGAGTTTCGCTGGCGCGCTAGATAGCAATTCAAATAGCCGCGACCGATCGATTCCAAAAACATCCAAGGGAAGTTCGCGCAACAGTTTGCTTTTAAGCAATTCAGTTATCGGGGCAAGTTTTTTGCTGAGTTGCAACGAAACCAGCCAATCATAACTCACATCGAGCGCCTGTGCCAGCCCGGCAATCTTTTCTCCTTTCGGATATTTTTTCCCTTTTTCAATTTCGTTCAAGTATGAAGCGGCAAGCCCAGCTGAGGCGGCTAATTGTTGCAACGAAAGTCCCTTTTCGGTGCGCAGCTGTTTCAGTTTCATGCCGAAAATTAGCTTAAGGTCGGAGCCATGTAAAGGAGTTTTTGTGGCCATATCTTTAATTAGTGGATTGTTCGCGCAGCAGCGAATGAAAATATTTTTTATCAATTAAAGAAAGATAAATACCACATTCCAACCAAAATACGCATCCGCTATTGACGGGAATTTGGCGAATAATCTTGTTTAGCGAATATTCGCTTGTTTTATATTTTTCGTTAGTGTACGTTTGATCCATTAAAACACAAAAAAATGAGCACTGTAGCTTCAACTGAATTACTGGATATTACGGAGATTTTCCCTGGCGTGGAAGTAGTGTTAAATGCTGAAGCAATGGAGTTCATTCTCGAATTGCATCGCGCGTTTGAGCCGCGCAGGCAGGAGTTGCTGGAGGCACGGCAAGCGCGGCAAACACTTCTTGATCTAGGGCAGAGACCGGAATTTTTGACGGAAACTATTTCTATCAGGTCCAGCGAATGGAAAGCTTCGCCTGTGCCTCCAGCACTTCAAAATAGGCGAGTGGAAATTACCGGGCCCGTGGACGCCAAGATGATGATCAACGCCTTTAATTCGGGTGCGAACGTTTTCATGGCCGATTTTGAAGATTCCAATTCGCCCACGTGGCGCAATTGTATAGAAGGCCAACTCAACTTGATGCAGGCCGCGCGCGGAACGCTCGCATACAAATCAGCTGAAGGGAAATCGTATCAACTCAATCCGTTACCAGCGGTTTTGAAAGTGCGGCCGCGCGGATGGCACTTGCACGAAAAGCATCTGCTCATCGATAATGTTCCTGTTTCAGCTTCGTTGTTTGATTTTGGATTACACTTTTTTCACAATGGTGAGTTGTTGGCAAGCCAAGGACGAGGCCCGTTTTTTTACCTTCCAAAATTAGAGAGCCACCTAGAGGCGCGGTTGTGGAATGATGTCTTTGTCTTTGCTGAAGAAAAGCTCGGGATGAAAACAGGTACCACCAAAGCAACGGTACTGATCGAAACAGTCTTGGCTGCATTTGAAATGGAAGAAATCATATATGAACTGCGCGAGCACATTGCTGGCCTCAATGCGGGGCGATGGGATTACCTTTTCAGCATCATCAAAAAATTTAGTCGCGATCCAAAATTTATAACGCCAGATCGCGCACAGCTCACCATGTCAGTGCCGTTTATGAGTGCGTATGCAAAGTTGTTGGTTCACACCTGCCACAAAAGGGGAGTTCACGCCATGGGTGGTATGGCAGCGTTCATTCCCAGCAAAGATGAAGAAACTAATCGCCAGGCATTTGAAAAAGTAATTGCCGACAAAGTGCGCGAAGCCCGCTTGGGGTATGATGGTACCTGGGTGGCACACCCTAAATTAGTAGCAGTTGCAAAAACTGAATTTGACAATGTGCTCGGCAGCTCGCCAAATCAGAAACAAATCATGCACCCCGACCTAAAAGTAAATGGCAAAGATCTTCTCGATGTTGAGTCGGCAGGAAAACTCATCACCGAAAATGGAATCCGGCTAAACATTAGGGTGGCCGTACAATATCTAGAAGCATGGCTCAATGGCACCGGAGCCGTGGCTTTGTACAACTTGATGGAAGATGCCGCGACAGCCGAAATATCGCGCGCACAACTTTGGCAATGGCTTTATCATCAATCGACCATCGAGGGAGGCGAAAACTTTACGGAAGAAAAATTCAGCCTATTTTATAAACAAGAAATGGATTTGCTCATCCTTCAATTTCAAAAAGAAAATCGTGACTTAAAAAATTTGAAACAAGCGGGAGACTTACTCAATCAACTAGTTCTTAATAAAAATTTTGAAGAGTTCCTCACCCCGTTAGCCTACGAATATCTTTCTTAATTAAAAAAATAAATCTTAACTATTTTGCTATGAATACTGTACAAAGAATAAATGAATTGATTGTCGATTGGAATACTAACCCCCGCTGGAAAGGAGTGGAGCGGCCTTACACGGCCGAACAGGTCGTTAAACTTTCCGGCTCCGTAAGAATAGAATATTCATTGGCCAATTTGGGTGCTGAGCGGTTGTGGAACTTATTGCACACCGAAGAATTTGTAGGCGCTCTTGGTGCGCTCACGGGAAACCAAGCTATGCAGCAAGTACAAGCTGGTTTGAAAGCCATCTATCTCAGCGGCTGGCAAGTAGCAGCCGATGCGAACCTTTCGGGAAATATGTATCCCGACCAAAGTTTGTATCCTGCTGATAGTGTGCCGGCAGTAGTGAGGCGAATCAATAATTCATTGTTGCGTGCCGATCAGATCCAGTCTGTGAGTGGAGAAAGTAAAATTCATTGGCTCGCACCAATTGTTGCTGACGCGGAAGCGGGCTTTGGTGGAAACCTCAATGCTTTTGAATTGATGAAAATGATGATCGAGGCGGGCGCTGCTGGTGTTCACTTTGAAGACCAACTTTCATCAGCAAAAAAATGTGGTCACTTGGGTGGAAAAGTTTTAGTGCCCACCCGCGAAGCCATTGACAAACTGGTGGCTGCACGATTGGCTGCCGATGTGATGCGTACATCCACGTTGGTGATTGCTCGTACGGATGCCGATGCGGCCAATTTGATTACGAGTGATATAGACGACCGTGACGTACCATTTATTTATGGCAACCGCACCATCGAAGGTTTTTATCGAGTAAAGAATGGATTGGAACAAGCCATCAGCCGTGGACTATCCTACGCCCCATTTGCCGACTTGATTTGGTGCGAAACTTCTCATCCTGATCTTGGGCAAGCTGCGGAGTTTGCTGCGGCCATCAAAGAAAAATATCCTACAAAAATGTTGGCCTATAATTGTTCGCCTTCCTTTAATTGGGCAATGAAGTTGAGTACAAACGAAATGTTTGAGTTTAGAAATAAACTTGCCGAGATGGGCTATAAATTTCAGTTCATCACATTGGCCGGGTTCCATGCACTTAATGCAAGTATGTTTGAACTGGCTGAGCTTTACCGCGACAAAGGGATGGCTGGATACTCACAGCTTCAGGAGAGAGAATTTTCTATGCAGCAACGCGGGTTTACTGCGGTGAAGCACCAATCTTTTGTTGGTACAGGTTATTTTGATGCGGTGCAAGAGACGATCACTGCCGGAAATATTTCCACCATTGCCCTAAAAGGGTCAACAGAAGAAGAGCAATTCAGCGCACCGTATTAAAGTTAAAGGCTTGTATTGAGGAGGCAGATATGTTTAGGAGTTCTCCTAAAACGAAACTGTTTTTAAAGAATCCCTTTGCGGTTCAATTCCATTCTCAATTGGTTGGGCGATTGGAAGAGAATGGCAGGCAGAGCCATCTGTTCAGCGGCCAAAACATTTGTATGGTTATCGTCAATAAAGATTGATTTGGCAGGGTCAATCTGGTAGCGATCAAACAATATCTGGTAAAACTCAGGGAATGGCTTCCGCGTTTTTTCGATGCCAGATACAACAATGCCATCAAACCAATGGAGAAATTCAAAATTTTGCAATGCCCACGGAAATGTCTCGGCCGACCAATTGGTGAGCGCATAAAGTTTGTGTCGTTTCAATTCTTTGATCTCTCGAAGAATCTTTACCGTGCCTTCAATCGGGCCTTGGATGGTTTCTTGCCACCTGCCATACCACGCACGGATAGCCAATTCATGATCAGGGAATTTGGCTGCCAATTCTAGTGTGGCTTCTTCAAACGCTCGCCCAGCATCTTGTTGTTCGTTCCACCCGGCCGTACAAACGTTTTCTAGAAACCAGGTGACTTCTTCTTCGGTATCAAAAATTTTTCGATACAAGTAGCGCGGGTTCCAGTCGATGAGCACTCCCCCCAAATCAAAGATTACCGTGTTGGGCACCACTTCTCTGGTCAAGATTTTAAAAAATTTATGGTTGGGAAAATTTAATTGTCACCCTCTTTTTTAGTTATGGTGATGGGGAAGTCGCTTCCGTTGATAAATCCAGTCGGATACTGTGATTCTCCTCCGTATTGTTTTGTAAGCTCTGGCACGCGTTGATCCATGTAGGTTTTCAATTCAATCACGGTGACTTTGCCATCATTGCCTCCCTTGCCCTCCATCCCTTCCAGTAATGCATAGGTAAAGGCACCATGTTTCAATTCTTCAAACTCCGCAGCGAATTGTTTTGACCCAGAAGAGGCGATTACAACTACGCCAGAGCTGCGCGCCAACTGAACGATGGCTTTCTCATCGCCACCTGCGGCCCGTACTTTCATGGTCTTCAATGCCGCCCCAGAATGGCAAGCGTCCATCAATACAATTTGTTTAGTAGCCTTGATCTTGGTGAGGGATTCTTTCAGCTCTCCATCCGAAATTCCTTTCGCCAATAATTGTTTGGCATCTCCATACAATTTAGTCACATCTGTTGGAATGAAATAAAACGGACTGTCCCCGTCCTTATCTTTTTGTTCTTCATCCAAACTGCCGTGGCCTGCGTAAAAGAAAACAAAGACATCTTGTGGCTTTGCACTCTTGGCAATGGATTTGAATCCATTCATAATTTTTGCTTTCGTTGCATTTTCGTCATACAACTCTATTTTGTTTATGGATTTGAATAATCTTCCCTGCCCTTGCGACAATAATTTTTCGGTAAATGACTGGGCGTCAGGCTGTGCGTAGTTCAAGTTATATTGGGGGTTTTGATATTTATTGATACCAACGGTAAGTACGTGTAAAGTGGCATTGAGAATAACCTTTCCAACATATTCAATTTTCAAAAGCTCTGGCCTTGATTCAATCTTTTGATAGTTAACTACCACTATTTTAAATTCGTTTGCTTCATTGAGCATCTCCACATTATAGCTCCTTACCGCCTTATCATTTTCGCCTTTGGTCTGTATGAATGTCGTGTCATTGATGATGAGTTTATCGTTTTGATAGATGTTCACTTCTCTGATGCCGCTTCCTCCATCATACACCTCTACATCCAGCGTTAGATTTTGTTGGGTGGTAATTACCTTTCCACCTTGGTAGTCAATTGAATTACTGGCATACAACGCATCGGTGGAAAAGAAGCCCGCAGACGGACGGTGCAATTTGGAGAGGTCAAAAATACGCTGTCCTTCTTCGCGCAAGATTTCTTCTACCCTTCTCCCTTGTACAATGCTTTTCTGCATCTCGGTGGGGTGAAAAAGAATACCGAAGTATTGCTCGGCCGCATAAAAATCAGCCAGTTTTTCGATGCCCCTGTTGATGTGCCATCCAAAGTATTGACTTCCGGCAGATGTGCATGCGAAGTACCCTTTGTAAGCCCAGCATACCCATTCATTATCTTCCGTAACAAAGAGAGTTGCAAAGGGCAAAACTGTTTCTCCGAGATTTTTGTACACCTCTTCAATTCCCCGATAGTTTTTGTCACCGCTGGCTTTTAAATAATCTATGATTGCTTTCCACGCCTTTTTGGATGGTTCTTTTGTTAGCGAGTCAATGGCCGGCATGGAATCAAAATACTTGGCCCAATTTTCATTATTGAATTCGGGATGTTGGCGAATAGCGAGAGCAGCTCCCGTCTCATTCAATTTCCAAAGCACGATCGTTTGATCTTCGCCACCCGATGCCAGGTATCTTCCGTCTTGGCTGACGGTAACGGCACGCACACCGCCCACATGGCCAATAAATTCTTTTTGAAAAAAGCCATTGCGGTCATACATCTTCAATGAATAGTCGCTGGCCACTATTACATCGCCTTCGCGGGTCGCCTGATAATCTAAAATCCGGTCGTCTTCACCGGGAATATTTTCAATCTTCTTTCCTTTGGGTAAACTCAACTCCATTTCGGAGACTTGCGTAACGCCCTTATTAAAATTTTCAACGGGAGGTGAAAACTTTAAGGTGTTTGCATTGAGCTTCATCAGGCCAAAATCGAAGCTACGTTGAAAATCGTTGGGCTTCGCGTTGACGTCTTGTGAAATAAATAATTCCAACCCTGCACCGAACGCCAAATCCTGAATCGCGTTGCCCTTCCCCTTTACTTTGCGAAGGGCTTTTCCATTAATGGGATTCCATAGGAAAATTTCGTTGTTGATGCCACCCGCTGAGGCGACTACATAACTGCCATTGTCCAACGGTGAAAAACAAGCTGCAAATACGGCCCCGTTATGACCGTTAAAATCGGTAAACTTATTACCTTCAGGAACTCCATAACTAAAGCCTTTGCCCGCGTTGTTAAGGCCTACCAATATTTTAGCATCGTGCGAAAAGGCAATTGCGTTAATGGTTTCCTCCTGCCTCCATTCCTTAACAAATGACCCATCAGCCCGCCATAGAATAAACTCATGTGTGTGCGAGCTTGAAGCCAAATAAGTACCATCCTCCGCATACGCAATTTTGTTTATAGGGCCTTTGTGCTTGCTCCAAGAGCGGGGTTTTATTTTGTTCCCTGTCTTTTCTAAATTGGCCAATCCGTACACTAAAATGTTATTATTACCATCCAAGGCCAAGGCTACATCCATTGTCACAAGGTTAATTGACAAATATTTGATGGGTGCGCCCGCCACTATGGTAGTTACTTCTTTGTAAATTGGAGTGGTGGCATCTACTGCCCACACTTTCAAGGTGCCATCGTCACTTCCGCTCACCAAGTACTTTCCATTGCCAGAAAAAGCCAAGGCATTGATGACATTTGTATGCCCAATCGCAGTAGCTACTTGTATTCCCTTGTTGATATCAATGATGGCGATGTACACCTGGTTGTCTGGGGCTACTGTATATCCAGCGACAGCCAGTAACGTCCCGTCAGGAGAAACGGAGGAGGCATAGAACATTCCCTTACTTCCATCTCCAATTTCGGATTCGAATTTCTTAAGCATTTCGCCCGTGTTTGCATTCCAAACACGAATTGTTTTATCTTCTGAAACCGAAATTATTTTTTGGCCGTCCGGGGTAAAATTCAAGTTTTGAACTTTGGCTGAATGCCCCATTGAATTTATAAGAACCCTTGGGGCGCTAGACTGGCCCATAGAGGTGATATTGAATAAGCCAAGACAGAGTAAAAAACCGATGAGTTTTTTCATTTACTGATAGTCATATTTAAATTTAAAGATACTCATTTATACACTGAACTTCTTGATTAGTAATCAGTTTAAACGTAATGGCCGAAAACAACGCGTTTTGCGCCTCACCCGATGCCAATAATGATAACAGGGCTACTGCTTTCCAAATGACCATTTTAAGAATTCGGGCATCGCTTTCGCCCATGTTTCTGTATCGTGCTTGCCGCCCGGCATTTCATAGTATTGAATATCCCTAAAAGGACGATATCCTTTTTTTGTTAATTCGGCAATTAAATCCAGGGTGTCATCAATCGAATCAATCACGCCATTTCCGTTTCGGTCGCTAAACTCGTCCTCGGTGCCAGTTTGAAACCAAAACTTCAGATCTGGGCGAAACTTTCCATGGCGGATATCCTGATGTATGATTCGATCTCGATGATCTGAATAAAACATACTCTTGGTGTCCCGTTTGCGCCACCACAATGAGCCGCTGAATATGCCTACTTTTTTGAAAACACTCGGGTGGTTCCAGGCAATATCCAATGCACTAAGCCCGCCCATGGAATAACCCGCGATGGCGTTGGTCTCTGCATTTAAATCTATCGGGTAGCGGTATTCCAAATAAGGAAGTAAGTGGTCAATGAGGTATGCGGCATAGGCTTTGGCTTTACTTCCACGCTGTTTGTAGTCCACTTTGGAAGCCACCCCATATTCTTGAAGCCGATCCCCGGCAACTACTGCAGCTATCGCAATTTGCGGGATAAGCCCCCTCTGGGTAAGTGATTCCACAGCCTCGTGCACTCTCACTTTGCCGTTATCCTGCCCGTCATTCAACAACAAAAAGGGGTATTTATCAACAGTATTTTCAAAGCCTTTCGGCAAAATCAACTCTACGTCCACATCTCGGTTCAGCAATTTGGAATGGATGCCAGTTATGTTTTTACACGTATAAATTGTGTCTTTTGATATTTCTTCCTCCACTGTTTGTCTTTCAGGTAATATTTGTCAATTTTAATGCATTCAAAAATACAGAATTCAATTTTGTGATAAACATGATGGAAGTCCTTGTTGGTCAATAATTGAAAATAGAACCTTTGCCTATGCCGCATGAACACCTCCATCGTTGGTACTCTCCCTGTCTTAGCCGGGATATTGAAGTATTGACCTTTGGCCATCAGGGCTATCCCGTTATCCTGTTTCCAACTTCCATGGGGCGGTTTTATGAAAACAAAGATTTTAAGTTGATCGAGAGCGTCAATTGGTTTTTGGACAATGGTCTAGTAAAAATTTATTGTCCTGATGGAATTGATTCAGCCAGTTGGTACAATAAAAATATTCATCCGGCCGATCGGGTGAGAAACCATATTTGGTATGATCAAATGCTGCTGCAGGAATTAGTTCCGTTGGCGCAGCGCGAAACTGGTGTTGGCAGAGTGGCTACAGCAGGTTGTAGCTTTGGCGGCTACCATGCTTCTAATTTTGGGTACAAGCACCCCGAAGTTGTGAAATACATTTTCAATATGGGTGCCGCTTTTGATATTAAAGATCAATTGGATGGATATTATGACGACAGTGTGTATTTCAACAATCCTCCGGATTTTTTACCGAATTCCAACAATGCTTTTCTATGGGACATGTTTACCGTGCTAGGCACCGGCACCAATGATATGTGTTGGGGTGCGAACGAAAAAATGGCGGGTATACTACGCAACAAGGGAATGCACCACTGGCTAGATGTGCGGCACGGGGCAAATCATGATTGGCCAGCGTGGAGGGAGATGTTTCCACATTATTTGTCTTTGATCAAGTAACTACGAATGGTAGAAGATTATATCGAGCGGCAAATTGATCAACTAGGTAAAGCATTGCGAAAATGGTTATCTAAGATCATATTACTTCGAGAGCAGGGAAAGGAAACGAATTGGGTGGAGAATTCTATTCAATCGGAGTTGAATTTAGACTTTAGCGAAATTATTCTGCAAGATAAAGCCGATGTTATTCCTTTTCTACAAAAGAGAATGATCGACAGAAATCTCGAACCTATTGCCGAAATTATGATCGAGCTTGCCAAATTCGGCCTAGCCGATTCAGATAAAGCAAATAGACTGAATCGAACCGCACTTGCAATCTTAGAATATCTTGAAAAAACCAGCGTGACGTTTTTTTTAAGTAGAAATGCTAAAATTGAAGAACTCAAAAAATCAATTGAAACTAACCTATAACCTCTATGAAAAAAATCGGAGTACTACACGGCATGGAACGCTCTTTTCCACAAGCGTTTGTGGAGCGCATTAATAAAATGGGTTTAAAAGATATCAAAGCCGAACCCGTGATGATAGACATGGTGTCACAAGCCGAAAGCGATGAATATGCTGTCATCATTGACCGCATCTCGCAAGATGTTCCTTTCTATCGGGCCTTTTTAAAAAATGCCGCGATCTCCGGCACGGCCGTTATCAATAACCCTTTTTGGTGGAGTGCCGATGAGAAATTTTTTAATAACGCGTTGGCTGTCAAATTGGGAGTGCCTGTTCCTAAAACGGTAATCCTTCCTTCGCATGAGCGCCCAACCGACACCAGTGATGCTTCTTTTTCGAATCTCAAATTTCCACTCAGTTGGGAGAAAATATTTCAACATATTGGGTTTCCTGCCTACATGAAGCCACACGCTGGCGGGGGTTGGAAGAGTGTGTACAAACTCGACAACATGGATGATTTCTTCAAATCATATAGTGAAACAGGTCAGTTGGTAATGATGTTACAGGAAGAAATCATTTTTGACGATTACTTCCGTTGTTATTGCTTGGGTGGCAAGTATGTGCGCATTATGCAGTATGAGCCTCGCAATCCACATCACCTTCGCTACCAAAGCACCAATGGCCCTGCCTCCGCAAAATTGTTAAAACAGGTTCATGATTATGTCTTGCAATTATGTCAGGCACTGGGCTACGATTTTAATACCGTTGAAATGGCTGTACGCAATGGCATACCATACGCCATTGATTTCTGTAACCCGGCACCTGACGCAGAGGTAACTTCGGTAGGTCAAGAAAATTTTGAATGGGTGGTGGAGCATGCCACTAAAATGGCGGTTGAGCGAGCACAAGCGCAAAAGCCGGGAAAGGATAATTTGACATGGGGCACATTCGTGCGCGATGGAGTAGCTGGCTTTGAAAAGTCAATGGCCGCTGCCAAGGCTCCCGCGAAAGAAGTAAAGGCTAAGGCCGAGGAGAAAAAGGAACTTAAGGGCATCTCTAAAAACTCCGCTCGCCCTTCTCTCCCGATAGCTATCGGGATGAAGAAGGGAAAGGGTTGAGGTGAAGAAAATAAAGGTTTTTAGAGATGCCCTTAAGCAAAAAGCAAAAAAATAGAAATTGAACTAAACTCGTTTTGTCTGTCCAAATCTGTTAGAGGACCATTTTATTTATGGAGAAATTTACGTTAGGCGTTGAAGAAGAGTACATGGTGATCGATCCCGTCACGCGGGAACTGAAATCGCATGACCAAAAAATCGTTGAGCTAGCAGCACAGGCTTTTGGCGATCAAGTGAAAGCAGAGATGCATCAGGCCGTGGTAGAAGTAGGCACAGGCATCTGCAACAATGTTGACGAAGCCAGCGCAGATATAAGGAAATTGCGAAGGCATGTGGCTGAAGTAGCAGCGAGTTTGAATTTGAAAATTGGCGCGGCTGGCACGCATCCCTTTTCAGATTGGAGTACCCAGTTGATTACCCCCAACCCGCGCTATGATGCCATCGTGAACGAGATGCAGGAAGCGGCCCGCTCTAATTTAATTTTTGGTCTGCACGTGCATGTGGGTATCAAGGACAAGGACACGGCCATTCATATAATGAACACGGTAAGGTATTTTCTTCCGCACGTGTATGCACTTTCCACCAACTCGCCCTTTTGGGAAGGACGCAATACCGGCTTTAAATCTTTTCGCACGAAAGTGTTTGATAAATTTCCGCGCACGGGCATTCCTGATGAATTTGAAAGTTGGGACGTATTTAAAAATTATATCAATCTGCTTATCAGAACTAATTGCATCGACAACGCGAAGAAGATTTGGTGGGATGTGCGAGTGCATCCATTCTTCGACACCATTGAATTTAGAATTTGCGATGTACCCTTGTTGGTGGATGAGACTATTGCCATAACGGCCATCTTCCAAGCGTTGGTAGTGAAACTATACAAGCTACGGATGCAGAACATGAGTTTTATTTTGTATCGAAGGGCATTGATTAACGAAAACAAGTGGCGCGCTTCTCGCTACGGCTTAGATGGCAAAATGATTGACTTCGGCATTCAGCAAGAGAAAGACACGCGCTCGCTTATTGTTGAACTATTGGAGTTTATAGATGACGTAGTAGATGATTTGGGAAGCCGAAAAGCAATTGAACATGTATATGCTATTTTAAGAGACGGAACAGGAGCCGATCGACAGTTGGATGTGTATAGTAAAAAGGGGAACTTGGTAAGTGTGGTTGACTACATCACGGAACAAACTTTGGTAGGGGTTTAACCTAGGCTGGTAAGTTTATTCTGCAAATTGCCTTTTTTCAAATTCTTGCTGGCTCAACTTTATCGTAAATTTGGTTTTGAATAATTGAATACCTTGAATCACCATCCTTCATTCTTGCGCGTTGCTATTTTAGACCTCTATGACGGGGCCGCTAATGAAGGCATGCGAAGCATCCGTCAATTACTTGAAGAAATGAGCACTAATTTTCACATGCCGTTGAAATACGATGTTTTTGAAACCAGGCTAAAAGGAGATGTACCAGATATAAGCTACGATGCTTTTATCTCCAGCGGTGGCCCGGGTAGCCCGTTAGATAGTGAAGGCTCGTATTGGGAGGGAAAGTACTTTGCGCTAATGGATTCTATTCAAGAATATAACCATAAACATCCAGATGGCAAGAAACATGTATTATTAATTTGTCATTCATTTCAGATTTATTGCCGATACTACGGTTACGGTTTAGTGACCAAGAGGAAGTCAACTTCTTTTGGAGTCATGCCAATGCACAAAACGTTTGAGGGGCATCATGATCCACTGTTGAGATCATTGGGCGATCCATTTTGGGCAGTAGATTCAAGAGACTATCAAACTACCGAACCTGACGATGAAAAAATAAAACAACGAGGAGGATCGATCCTATGCTTAGAAAAGTATCGGCCAACGGTGGATTTGCAACGAGCGGTGATGGCCATTCGGTTTGATGATGCTTTTGTAGGCACACAGTTTCATCCTGAAGCCGATGCCGTAGGCATGCGTATGTACTTGCTGCGTGATGACAAAAAGCATTTAGTAATTGAAAAGCACGGAGAGAAAAAATATTGGGAGATGCTGGATCACCTGAACGATCCCGATAAGATCATGCAAACTAACCACGCGGTGCTTCCGCGTTTTATCATGATGGCCATGCAACACCGTTTGAACTCCGTGAATGTATGATCGCTCTTGCCCGCGACCATTTCAATCGTCAGTTTTCTGAAAAAAAGTATCAGGAATTTCTAGATGATCTGAACGGTAGCTACCAGCACACGATTCCCTTTCGCGTGGCAGAAACGCCTGTGTTCATCGGAAATGAATTCAAGGAAAAACTTTTAAAGGGAGCGAATGAAATTATCGACTTCATCGTTCGGCCTGACTTTAACCAGAAAATGGCGGGGGCTTTGCCAGCTTCATTGGCCGTGCCAAATGAAACGAAGCACACATTATTTTTGGCGCTTGATTTTGCCATTTGCACCACCGAAAGCTTAGAACTGGTTCCCAACCTAATAGAAATGCAAGGCTTCCCTTCTTTGTTTGGCTATCAAGATTTTTTGGGAAATAAATTTCGAGAACACTATCACATTGAAGACAAATGGGATTTTCATTTTGGCAAAACATCTGCTGAATACTGGGATCTTTTGAAAAGAACTATTATTGGCAATCATGCCCCCGAAAATGTAGTGCTACTAGAAATAGATCCGCTAAAGCAAAACACGACCATCGATTTTTTGATCACGAAAGCGCATATAGGCACGCCATTGGTACACATCGGTGATGTAATCATTCGCGGACGGAAGTTGTTTTTCAAAAACGCTGGAAAGGAGATTCCAATTCACCGGATTTATAACCGCGTCATCTTTGATGAGTTGATTCAACGAAAGGATTTGCAAACTAACTTTCATCTTACCGAGGATGTGGATGTAGAATGGGCGGGGCACCCGAATTGGTTTTTTAAAATCAGTAAGTACACGATGCCTTTTTTGAAAAGTAGTGCCGTACCAGAATCCCAATTTCTTCATCAGGTAAAAGACATCCCGTCAGATTTAGAAAATTATGTCTTGAAACCCTTATTTTCTTTTTCGGGAAGTGGCGTAATCTTTCATGTGAAGAGAGAGGATATCGAGAACATTCCAGTTGATCAACGGCACAATTTTATGCTTCAGCGAAAGGTTCACTATGAACCAATTGTGCAAGCCATTGACGGACTGGTAAAAGCAGAAATACGATTGTTGTATGTATGGGAGGAAGACAAACCACGACCAGAACTAGTGACAAATCTCGCCCGCTTGAGCAGAGGAGACATGATTGGCGTGAAGTACAATAAAGACAAAACCTGGGTTGGGGGCACGGTTTGTTTTTTTGAAAAGTAAGGATTTTTAATTTGTAAATCGTACTTCTAAAATCTGCAATCAGACGTGTCGTCTCATCATTTTGTAAAAGAAGACCAAGAGCCCGCGCTATTAATTTTAGATGCTCGCGCGATTTCATTTGAGAAGGTTCAGGAATTATTAGAATGGAGCCCCACTGTTATTGTTTCTGAATCTGTGTTGGATGAAGTAGTGGGTTGGGGAATAAAAGTTGATGTGGTTGTCTGCACTCCAGCAAGCTTAGAACCTTTGACGAAGTCATTGGTTGATCAGGCTCCGCTGAAATTTCTATCTTGCAATCAGTCCGAGGAGTTTCTATCAACCGTTCTTTACTATTCCATCGCTGCAAAATATAAAGCAATCCATGTCTTGCTCTCCGATCAAAACCTTTTTGAAGATATTCAAAAAATTACGGGAATAGATGTAGAGGTTTTTTGTGAAGATAAAAAATGGTCATTCGTTCGGTCGGGATGTTTTGAAAAATGGGTAGCCGAGGGGATAAAGTTTTTTACTTCACCTTTATTTTCGAATGACAAATTTCAAACGCAAGGGCTCGACTCTCAATTGTACAGCCTGCAGGACGGAAAGATTCGTATTGAGCGTGGTGAACCATTCTGGGTGGGGGAAGCATTATAACGTTGGAATTATTCTTTACATTTGGGATATGAAATGCCGATCAGCATAAGCGAGCGCAAGGCATCCTATCCGACCGTTAAAAAAGCAATACAAAACAGATGAAACTCGAAGATAAAGTAAATCAGCTTACTGAATTGATGGCGGGTCTAATTCCAGCGGTGGATCGGCTTGCAAAAAATCAAGAAGAAACGACCTCTCAGTTGTCTGATCTTAGAATCATGATGAGTGAACTTAGGCTATCAAATATGAAATTGGCTGAATCCATTGATCGGTTGTCCACTAAAATCGATAAGATCGATGAGTTTCAAGTGCGATTGGAACGCCTAGAAAAGATTGTTTTAAAATAATTTCCTGATTACCGTTAAGGCTTGATCGCGCAAACAATTCGATCCTTTCCATTCAGATCCTCAAATATCTTAATTTCTTCGTAGCCATTTTCCGCAAAAATGCGAGTAACCTCTTTTCCGAAACGTTCATTGATCTCAACGATGATCTTTCCCTTGGAGTTAAGTAACGTGTAACCTTTTTTTACTATCGCCTTGTAAAATGATAACGGATCATGGTCGGGGACAAACAAGGCAAGTGCTGGCTCAAAATCTAAAACATTTTTTTGCATCGCTTTCTTTTCACTCTCTGTGATGTAGGGTGGATTGCTTACGATCAAATCCAATTTTGCAATGGGAGGCATTTCATCCAAAATATCAGATTGAATAAAATTTACATGGGCGTTCAGTCTCAATGCATTTTCTTTTGCGACCGCCAACGCATTTTCGCTAACGTCCAATGCATAAACGTTTGCGGTTGGAACTTCTAGCTTTAACGAAATAGCAATACACCCACTGCCTGTGCCGATGTCTAAAATGCGAGCAGCGTGTGAAGCCACTTTTTTTACCATTGAAACAACCATTTCCGTTTCAGGCCTGGGAATCAGAACAGAATCATTCACGTTGAACTTCCTTCCAAAAAAATAAGCTTCTTCTAAAATGTATTGTATTGGCTCGTGCCGATTGAGCCGCTCTATGATTTTATTTAATTTTTCGTTATCAATGTTCAGAATGGCTTTTTCAGCGAGAATGTCGGTGGTGGTTAACCCGAACTCTTTTTCAAAAACGAGGTGTAGCACGGCCTTGATCTCATCTATGTTTTCATCCTCCAACACGATTTTTTCTTGTAGTTCGTGAAAGAGTCTTTTCGAGTTGGTCATGCCCATCTTGGAAGGATCGTTACATTTGTAAAAGTAAATAAAACCAATGACCCCTGACGAGCTTTTCATACAACGCACCTTTGAGTTGGCACTCAACGGAGTTGGCTATGTAAGTCCTAACCCTCGCGTGGGCTGTGTGATTGTGCGCGATGGAAAAATCATTGGCGAAGGCTGGCACCAAAAATTTGGCCAAGCCCATGCGGAAGTGAATGCGGTGAATTCAGTTGGTGATGTTTCCCTGTTGAAGGGAAGCACCGTGTATGTTAGTTTGGAGCCTTGCTCGCACATTGGAAAAACACCACCGTGTGCAGACTTGTTGATTCGCCACCAAGTAAAAAAGGTGGTGATCGCCAACGTAGACACCAATCCGCTGGTGGGTGGCCAGGGCATTAAAAAGTTAACGGAAGCGGGCATTGAAGTAATAACTGGAGTTTTAGAACGAGAAGGCCGTGAACTAAACAAGCGCTTTTTTACTTTCGTGGAAAAGAAACGGCCTTACGTTATTTTAAAGTGGGCGCAGACAGCAGATGGTTTTGTTGCCCAGTCAAATTATGAATCAAAGTGGATAAGCAATGAACACTCGCGGCAATTAGTACATCGATGGCGAGCGGAAGAAGATGGAGTGTTGGTAGGCACTGGTACAGCCGCGCACGATAATCCGTCACTCGCTGTAAGAGAATGGTCGGGTCGCGATCCCGTGAGGATTGTGATTGATCGATTTTTGCGATTGCCAGAAAGCCTACATTTATTTGATCGATCTGTAAATACAATCTGCTACAACCTGCGCAAGCACGAAGGGCATAAGAATCTATCCTGGGTACAATTAAATGAGGCGGAATTCATCAGCCAACTGGTGAACGATTTATATAAGAGAAGTATCCAGTCGGTAATTGTGGAAGGAGGGAGGCAGACGCTACAATTATTTATAGATCATGCGTTGTGGGATGAAGCGCGGATTTTTACTTCACCTCACAACTTTGGAGCTGGTATTGCAGCACCTATTATTCATGGTTGTGTTAAAATTACCGATGATATTTTAGGTGATAGTTTGTCAATACTATTGAGAGCATAAGGAATATTTATCTCCTTCTTCGCTTATAGCTGCTGCTTTTTTTCTTGTATTGGTTGTAGCTGGGCTTTTTCCGCTTCGAATAAGTTGGCCTCTTGTTGTAGGTTTTTTTGCCCATCGAAAGCTTTTTCGTGTTTTGGTAGCGGCTATTGGGTGAGAACGCAGCTACGCGTTTTTGCGCTTTGGCTAATTGTTTGGGCGTATGTCCACCCGGTGTTTTTCTTACCGAGGAAGTATTTAGTGTTTTACGTCTGTAAGCGAGCGATTGTTTGTAATCGGCCCTAAATTTCTTTTGATAATTCTGATCGTTAAAATCATACCGAATAGTAAATTCATTGGAAGTACCTACAAATCCACCCACTGGGGAGGTGATCATTTCGTTGGAATATCCTACCAACAAGTATTGGCTCAAGCGATAGGCAAGTGTGAAGTTAACCACACTGCCCGCACGGGTGGCGGCACCGGCAGTAATCTTATTATCGTATGTATAATACAAACCGATATCATAGGTGTCGTTGGTCTCTGAGAATTTGCGAAAAGCAAAATAGGGTTCTAACAAATCTTGACCCTCGCGAATGGGAATAGTGCCCTGGACAAAACCAGTATAATAATCGGAGAGCGTTCTCTTGTCGGGCGATTCGAGCCAAGCAGTTGCCAAGCGGTTGGCAGCGATGCCCATTTTCATAAACCTGTTTTGAAACGATAACCCAGTCGAGAAATCGGGCTTTCCTGCATTTGCGTAGCGCTGGAGAGTAAGGTCGTCTAGGATGTAGTTCTCATTAGCTGGATTGATGTTAAGTTGGTTATATTCGGCACCTACGCCCATGGAAAGGCGACTGAATTTATTGAATGGAAGATGGTAGGCGAATGCGGCCGAGTAATACGTGTTCTTTATAACAGAAACTGATTCCTGATAGATATTTGCTCCGAGGCCAAAACGGTGGTTGGCAAAAGGAGTGTGCATGCTTATGAAAATGTTTTCTGGTGAATCGGCTACCCCCGAGTAGTTGTTTCGATAAGAAGCCGTGAGCGATCCAAATGTATTTCCTGCCGTAGAGGGATTATACATAAATGAATTTGTCAGCTTTTGGCTAAACAGAGGGATGTCTTGCGCTTGGGTAGCAATGGTAAAAGCAATAAAAAACAGGAGTAGTAAAAGTCTCTTCATGCACTTGTCATTTCAACACAGAGATCATTTGTTTTTTATTCTTACGAACGCCCCGATCATCATACTCCGCTACGCAAATGTAGTTTCCAATCGCAAGCTTAGAAAAATCAATATCTTGAATAGGTCCAGCGGGCTCAGGATAATTTTTGAAGCCTTCCCAAACCTTCACAGGCACTCCCCAACGATCAATCAATGTTACTTTATTGTTGGGCGATGAATCGATTCCGTCAATCACCAACACCTCGTTTGTCCCATCGTTGTCGGGGGTAATAAGCTTACGGATT
>Ga0226658_10000428_pt1 | contig 20697 bp, 14 predicted proteins | sample OliLak19BULKMAT1_FD_169091 | JGI IMG/M metagenome (GOLD analysis project Ga0226658, IMG submission 169091) | Freshwater microbial mat bacterial communities from Lake Vanda, McMurdo Dry Valleys, Antarctica - Oligotrophic Lake LV.19.BULKMAT1 (v2)... | ecosystem: Environmental > Aquatic >... | reverse complement strand
GGGCGTGACCAGCGGCGCAATCCTAGAGGCGCTGAAAAATATCTATGGCGCGTCGGAGTTGCTCGCGGAGATTCGCGGCCGCTAGCCGACCACCGTCGCCAGCGGCAACCGGACGTCAGGCTGGCGGGAACGTTGACAAGATGGCGTCGAGCCCGCCGTCGTTGATGGCGATGCTTGCCTGCGCCTGCACCACGGGCTTGGCGTAGTACGCCACCGAGCATCCGGCCTCGGCCATCATCTTCAGGTCATTGGCGCCGTCACCGATGACTATGATTTGCTCGCGGGTCGCACCCAGCCGCGCAGCCGCCTCGCGCACGTGGCGCGCCTTGGCGTCGGCGTCACACAGCGGCCCGATCGCCCGGCCGGTCAGTTTGCCGTCGATGATCTCCAGCTGATTCGAAAACGCCGCGTCGAGATCAAGTCTGGTCTTGAGGCGGTCGGTGAAGAATGTGAAACCGCCCGACACCAGCAGCGTAAATATGCCCGCCTGCTTGGCTGCTGTGATTAGTGATTCGGCACCCGGGGAGAGTCGCAGCCGTTCGTCGAAAACACGTTGCAGCACCGATTCATCCAGATCCTTTAGCAATGCCACGCGCTGTCGAAACGACGTCGGCCAATCAATTTCGCCGCGCATGGCAGCCGCGGTAATGGCGGCGACTTCTGTTTTCTTGCCGGTGAAGTCGGCGATCTCATCGATGCACTCGATGGTGATGAGTGTCGAGTCCATGTCCATGGCGAGCAAACGAAAGTCGCTGAATTTTTGGCGCGGTGGGTGCATGTCAGGCGGCCACCTTGTTTTGACCGGTGATGGGTGTCAATTCATAAAGCACAGCCTTGATCGCCAGTACGCGGTCGTGCAGCTTGGCCATCGCCTTGTCAATCTTGAGTTTGTCAGGCCCGGCGAGTTTGAAATGCTGTTTCTGTTGCACCAGTTGAATGACGCGATGTGGATGGATGGGCGTATCCGGGCCAAATTGAATGGTGATCGATACCGCACTCGCGTCGATCTTGATGAGGTCGAGCGGTTTGCCGAGTATTCGCAGCGCATGACTGTCGAACAGATTTGCGGTGGCGTCTGGCAGCGTGCCGAAGCGGTCGATCAACTCTTCCTTCAACTGTTCGAGCGTGTCGTCGGATTCGCAGTTGGCGAGGCGCTTGTAGATGACAAGGCGTTCGTGTACGTCGCCGCAGTAGGTGTCGGGCAGCAACGCCGGCGCATGGAGATTGATCTCGGTCGAAATACCGAGCGGCTTTGATAGATCCGGCTCTTTGCCGGCCTTGAGCGACTTCACCGCGTGATTGAGCATGTCGGAGTAGAGCGTGAAGCCGATATCTTGGATGCCGCCGGATTGCGAATCACCCAGCACTTCGCCCGCGCCGCGAATCTCCAGATCGTGCATCGCCAGATAGAAGCCCGCGCCCAAATCCTCCATCGCCTGGATCGCTTCCAGACGTCGTTTGGCGTTGATGTTGAGCGCCTCTTCGGGCGGCGTGAGCAGGTACGCATAGGCCTGATGGTGCGAACGACCGACGCGGCCACGCAACTGGTGGAGCTGTGCGAGGCCGAACTTGTCGGCGCGGTGAATGAGGATTGTGTTCGCCGTCGGCACGTCGATGCCGGTCTCGATGATGGTCGAGCACAGCAACACATTGGCCTTCTGCTGATAAAAGTCGCGCATCACGCGTTCCAGCTCACGCTCCGGTAGTTGCCCGTGCGCCACCGCAATGCGCGCTTCGGGTACCAGGCGCTCGAGGCGTTCGAGCTGGTTTTTAATGGTCTCAACTTCGTTATACAAATAGTAGGCCTGCCCGCCGCGCTTCAATTCGCGCATGATGCCTTCGCGGATGGTGCCCTCTGACAGGGTATGGACGAAGGTCTTGATGGCGAGGCGCCGTTGTGGTGCGGTGGCGATCACCGAGAAATCACGCAACCCTTCAAGCGACATGGCGAGCGTGCGGGGAATCGGCGTCGCGGTCAGCGTGAGGACATCGACTTCCGAGCGCAGCGCCTTCAATATCTCTTTTTGGCGAACGCCAAAACGGTGTTCCTCGTCGATGATCACCAACCCAAGATTCTTGAACACCACGTCCTTTTGGATCAGCTTGTGCGTGCCGATGGCGATATCGACGGTGCCGTTGGCGATGCCTTTGATCGCCTCGGCAGTTTCCTTTGGCGACCGAAAGCGCGAGAACTCAGACAGCTTGACCGGCCACTCGGCGAAACGATCCGAGAAGTTGTGAAAGTGCTGCTCGGCGAGCAGGGTGGTGGGCACCAAAATGGCAACCTGCTTACCGGCGTTGACGGCGAGGAACGTCGCGCGTAGCGCCACTTCTGTCTTGCCGAATCCGACATCGCCGCAAATGAGGCGATCCATCGGTCTGCCGGAGATCATGTCTGCCGTGACGGCAGCGATGGCGGCGGATTGATCGGCTGTCTCTTCGAATGGAAATCCCGAGGCAAAGGCGTCAACCTCGTTGGCCTTCATGGGAAACGCAAAGCCCTGGCGCGCAGCGCGACGTGCATACAGATTTAATAGCTCGGCCGCCGTATCACGGATTTGCTCGGCCGCTTTGCGTTTGGCTTTCTCCCACTGACCCGAGCCTAGTCGGTGTAACGGAGCGCTGTCAGGATTGGCGCCGGTGTAGCGCGAAATCGCCGAGAGTTGCGATACCGGCACGAATAGTTTGTCCGCGCCATCGTAATGCAACTCGAGGAATTCCATCGCGCCTTCGCCCAGATCCATGGACGTAAGACCCATGTAGCGGCCGATACCGTGCTGCTCGTGTACCACGGGGTCACCGATCTTCACCTCGGCCAGATCGCGCAGCATGCCCTCGGCGTTGCTGCGGCTTTTCTCGCGGCGGCGTGATTGCTTGACCTCGCTCGCATACAGTTCGCTCTCGGTGACAATGGCGAGTCGGTCGGACAATGAAATGAATCCGCGCTGAATCGGCGCAATGGTGACAACCACGCTAACCGGCAAACTCGAATCGGGCTGAGGTGTTTGAGACAGAATTGCCTGAAAACCCTCACCAGCGCTAGTGTTTAGTTGGTGATCGCGAAAAAAGGTGAGGATCGTTTCGCGCCGACCGAGGCTCTCGGCCGCGACCATGACGCGACCGTCAAAGCTCGCAATCAGTTGACGCAATCGCGCCAGCGGGTCGGCGGCCTTGCGATCCACATCGATCGGTGGCAACGTCGCAATCGGTTGTGCAATGTCCTCGAACGCGAGTTTGCTGAATCGCCCGATGCCGCGGAACAACTCATCAACCGGAAGGAAGACGTCTGTCGGGGGAAGTAGGGGATGGTCGCGATCACCACGCATCAAGTCGTAGCGCGATTTCACATCGCGCCAGAAGGCGTCTGCAATCGACTCGACCTTTCCATGCAAAAAAACGCGGGTGGCAGGCGGAACGTAATCGAAAACCGTCGCTGTGGTCGCAAAAAACAGCGGAAGAAAGTACTCAATGCCGTTCGGTGCCATACCCGAAGACACATCCTTGTACATCCGCGACTTCGACGGGTCACCTTCGAAGCGATCGCGGAACTGCTCGCGGAATTGATGTTGCCCTTCCTTGTCCAGCGGAAACTCGCGTGCAGGCAGCAGGCGGATGTCATTGACCGGATAAATGCTGCGCTGCGTATCAACGTCAAATGTGCGGATCGCCTCGATCTCGTCGCCGAGCAAATCGATTCGGTACGGAATGGTGGAGCCCATCGGAAACAGGTCAATGAGTCCGCCGCGAATGGCGTACTCGCCAGGTGCCATGACTTGCTTGACCGAGGCGTAACCGGCGAAGCTGAGATCGTTGCGGAACCGCTCCAGATCCAGCGCCGTTTTTACACGCAGGAAGAACGCCCGGCCTGCCAGATATTCGCGCGGCGCGAGACGTGACATGGCGGTGGTGACCGGCACGATACCGACGTCGAAATCTGACCGGGAAAAGCGGTACAGCGTCGAAATGCGCTCAGAAACCAGATCTGGATGCGGTGAGAAATGGTCGTAGGGCAGGGTTTCCCAATCGGGTAACCGGCAGACCCGCAGCGACGGCGCAAACCACTGGATTTCGGTGGCGATACGCTCGGCGTCGGCGGCGTCGGCGGTCAGAACCAGCAACGGTTGGTTGGTCGCCGCATTAACCGCGCGGGCAAGCAACAGCGAATCCGCAGATGCCGAAAGTGCGGGATGCAAGATGGGCTTGGTCATCAGATCGGCTTCATACGATGTCGGCAGGATGGCGTGCTAACCGGCGTGTTCGTCAAACGACGCGAGTGCGGCAATGACTTCGGCGGCACTCTGGTAGCGTTCGTCGGGGGACTTCGCCAACAACCGATCGACAATAGGCTGCAGCTGACGAATTTTCTGCGGCAGCAGCGGCACTTCATCGTGAAGGTGGTGAAAAATAGTTTGCGCGGCGGAGTCGGCGCTGAAAGGTGGCGCGCAAGTCAGCATTTCAAACAACATGATGCCGACCGAGTAGAGATCGCTGCGTGCGTCAATCGGGTGCCCCGCGCCTTGCTCCGGGCTCATGTATGTTGGCGTGCCCAGCGCGTCGCCGACATCGCTGCTACGGACAGCGCGACCGAATAGCGTCGAAATGTTGAAGTCGATCAACACCACGCTTTGGTCGGCGCGGAAAAACACGCTCTCTGGCTTCAGGTCGGCGTGGCAGACGCCTTGCGCGTGCAACGCAGCCAAGGCTTCCATCAGACGGCGCATGGTTTGGATGGCGGTGGTCTCGGAAAACGGATTTTCCAAACGTCGACGCAGGTCACCCTTCGCAAGAAACTCGAGCACCACGTAGGGGAAGTTTGCGGCAATCCCCGAATCGAGCTCGTTGACAACGGCCTTGCCGCGCAGCGGTGCCAGCCGACGTGAAATATTGCACAGATCGGCGATGCCATGAGCGTTGTGCAGCGGTGTTGCAGTGAGTAACTTGATTGCCGCTTTGTTGCCGGTTTCAATATTCTCGGCAAAGAACACTTGTGCCATCTTCCCGCTCGTAAGGTGGGACAAACAACGATAGCCGTCAATCTCCACACCGGCACGCTCGCCATTCTCCACGAAGAGGAATTTTCCGTACGATGGATGGCTCGCAACTGCACCGGCAACCGCCCCGGCAGGACCTGATGAGACCGTGCCGCTGATACCTTGAGCCAGCGCGAAGGCACGCTGCAGCACGCCGCGCAAGCGCTGCCCAGACAGCGCGTCTTTGCGCAACACTTCGAGCGCGCCGGCCGCGAGCAACGAATCGCGCAGCGTCATCAGATTGCCGGCGACCAGCATGATGATCGACGGACAATTTTCCCGACTGCGCAGGCGTTTCAGCGCATCGTTTGCCTCACCCTCGGTACCGAGGCCGCCGAGCACGATCGCATCCGCAGGCGAACCAAATGAGAATCCCGCGCCGCGCATGGTCTGCGAGAACGGATCGACGTTCTCGATCGCCGCGCTCGGGAAGTATTGTTGGATGATGGTGGCGATAGCCAGTCGGAAACCGGTGGAGCCGTCGATGACGGCCACCTTGAGCGGAGCTTCCGGCTGGGTGGGTGACATTGGAGACATTTTGCTGCTTGGCGCTGGTTGATCGTCTGTGGTGACTTGATTGCCCGGAGAAAAAAGCGGTCAACAAAATCTGACGGTGGTGGCTGGACTCAAACCACCACGACCGGGATTTTGCCGATCTTGCCACGCCATTCCTGTGGCCCGGTGCGATGTACTGCGGTGCCGGTTGCGTCAACGGCAACAATCACCGGCATATCTTTGACGTCGAATTCATATATCGCTTCCATGCCCAGGTCGTCGAAGGCCACCAGCCGCGATGCCTTGATCGCCTTCGAGACGAGATAGGCGGCACCGCCGACGGCGATGAAGTAGGTGGCGCCGTTCTTCTTGATGTTGTCGATGGTTGCGGTGCCGCGCTCGGACTTGCCGATCATACCGATCAGGCCGGTTCTTTCGAGCATGTCGGCGGTGAACTTGTCCATCCTCGACGCGGTGGTCGGCCCGGCCGGCCCGACTACTTCGTCGCGGACCGGGTTGACTGGTCCAACGTAGTAGATGATGCGGTTGGTGAAATCGACCGGCAGGCTTTCGCCGCGATTCATCATCTCGACGAGGCGCCGGTGCGCGGCGTCGCGCCCGGTAAGGATCTTGCCGGTGAGCAATACCCGATCTCCCGATTTCAGCTGGCCGAGTTCGGCTTTGCTGATGCCGTCGATGTTGACGCGCTTGGAGGTCGAAAAATCCAGCGTCAGTGTTGGCCAGTCGTCGAGCGATGGCGGTGTCAACGTTGCGGGCCCCGAACCGTCGAGCGTGAAATGCGCGTGGCGGGTAGCCGCGCAGTTGGGCAACAGCGCCACCGGTTTGGACGCGGCGTGCGTTGGGTAGTCAACCACCTTTACGTCGAGCACCGTTGTCAGCCCACCGAGCCCCTGCGCGCCGATACCCAGCGCGTTGACCTTTTCAAACAACTCAAGTCGCAATTGCTCGGCACGGGTTGATGGTCCGCGCGCTTGCAACTCGTGGATATTCATCGGCTCCATCATCGCCCACTTCGCCATCAGCATGGCTTTTTCCGGCGAGCCGCCGATGCCAAGCGACAGCATACCCGGCGGACACCAATCCGCGCCCATGGTCGGCACCACCGACAGCACCCAGTCAACGATGTTGTCGTTGGGCAGCAGCATGGCGAATTTCGATTTGTTTTCCGAGCCGCCGCCTTTGGCGGCGACGATCACTTCAACCTTGTCGCCGGGAACGAGTTCGACGTGCGTCACACCCGGCGTGTTGTCCATGGTGTTCTTGCGCTTGCCGTCGGGATCGACCAGCATCGAGCCGCGCAGCGGGTTGTTGACGTCGGTGTAAGCGCGGCGAACGCCTTCATTGACCATCTGTTCGAGCGAGAGCGGCGCGTCCCCGCTTCTGTCCCACTGCACGTCCATCCCCACCCGCACAAAGGCGATGCAAATTCCGGTGTCCTGACAGATCGGGCGATGGCCTTCAGCGGCCATGCGCGAATTGATCAGAATCTGCGCCATCGCGTCTTTGGCCGCCGGTGAGGCTTCCTTCAGATAGGCTTCGTGCAGCGCCTTAATGTAATCAACCGGATGGTAGTAGCTGATGAACTGGAAGGCATCTGCAACCGAGGTGATGAAGTCTTCCTGTTTGATGACGGCTGGCATTGCGCTACTCCTTGTTGTATGCGCCGGGGTGCCGAGCCGGTTGCGGCATGATGCGATCGCATGCGGCGATCGCCATCGCGGAAAACAGGAAGGCCATGTGGATGAGTGTCTGCCAAAGCAGAACCTTTTCGTCGTATCGTTCCGCGCTGATGAATGTCTTTAGCAGATGGATCGAAGAGATGCCGATGATGGCGGTGGCGAGCTTGACCTTCAGCACCGAGGCATTCACATGTGAAAGCCACTCGGGTTGATCAGGATGATTCTGCAAACTCAGACGCGAGACGAACGTTTCGTAACCGCCAACGATGACCATGATGAGCAGGTTCGAAATCATCACCACGTCGATCAACGCTAACACCACGAGCATGATGACCGTCTCGTTGAGCTTTGGCGCGACAAACATGGCGTTGCCTGCGGCGTCGAGAACCGGCTGTTTGGCGGCGTCGAGCAACGGCGCTGCTTTATAACCAACAGAGTCGATTAGCTGACGCAGGGCATCCTGATTGCCAAAAATCGCCTCGACCAAGTGCACCAGCTCCACCCAAAAGTGGAACACATACACCGCCTGCGCCACGATCAGGCCAATGTAGAGCGGCATTTGCAGCCAGCGGCTCCAGAAGATGAAGTTGCCCAGCCCGCCGAGTAGTTGGGAGCGTGGTTCGATGCGCGGCGGTTGGGGATTTGAATTGGACATAAAAATAGATAAACCCGCCAAATCTGCATTTGCCGGGAAAAAATGGTCAGGGTCGCCAGTTTCAGCGTGATTCAAGACATGCGCGTTACAGTGTTGGGGCTTGAAACGTGAGCGTTACAGCATTACCGCTGGAAAACACTTCAAGCCTCTCCCGCGTGGCCGACAATTCAAGCAGAACGCGTATACGACATGTTAGGCGCGATATCTCGTCGCAGAATTTTACCATTCTTGGTGCGCGGGAAATCCTTGGCCAGATAGATGCGCTTCGGCGCCTTATAGGCAGCGAGCTGGGTTTGGCTCCACTCGAGCAATTCATCTGCAGAAGTTGTTTGGCCAGGTTGCAGGATCACGTAGGCGACGACGATGAGTTTGTCCTTGTCGACCATCTCCCCGATGCAGGCACAGTCGGCGACGGCGGCGTTGGCCTTCATCACGCGCTCCACCTCGTAGGGCGAGACGCGGTAGCCAAAGCTCTTGATGATGTCGTCTTTGCGACCGAGGAACCACCAATAGCCGTCTTCATCGATGCGTGCGTGGTCCCCAGTGAAGAAATAGCCATCGTGCCGTAGCTTGGCCGTCTCCTCCGGGAGTTGCCAGTAGCGCAGGAATAACCCCGGGTCGCTCTCTGGGATGGCGATCATGCCTTCTTCTCCCGGCGCAACCGGCGCAAGCGTTTCCGGGTCGAGTAGCGCGACGTTGTGCCCCGGCTGCGGGAAGCCGGCCGAGCCGGCGCGTATCGGCCGATGCACCGACTGTGACAGGTAATAAGAAAATTCGCTCATGCCAACCGCCTCGAAAATGTCCATGCCAAAGCGATCACGCCATTGACCGAGCATGTCATCGGAGAGGTGTTCGCCGGCGCTCATGCAAAACCGCAGGGTCGGCACGTCGGCCTTGCCGATGCGCGTCTTTTGTACGATCTGGCGATAGATGGTCGGCACACCAATGAAAATCGTCGCCTCGTGTTTGGCGATCAGTCGTGGCCACAGTAGCGCATCATTCTTTCCTTCATGAACGATGACCGTCTTGCCGCGATAGAGCGGATCCATCAGCGCGGAGCCGAGCACGTAAGTCCAGTTGAATTTGCCCGAGTGAACAATCCTGTCAACCTGACTATCGCTGAAGTTGAACCAGTACTGTGAAGCCGGTTCGCGACCGATCATCGCCCGATGCGAATGCAGCACACCCTTGGGGTATCCAGTGGTGCCACTGGTGTAGACCAGATAGGCCGGGTCATCAGCGCGTGTGGCGTGCGGCGCGGAGAACGTCGTGATTTCAAGCAGCGCGGAATTGAGGTCACGCACGGTCACGCCATCGAATGCCGCATGTTGCCCTTCACCGGTGGTCAATACGAGCTCGATGTTGCCGCGCTCGTTGAGTGTGCCGCACAACTGCGACCAGCTGGCTTTGTCGAGTACCAATACGCGCGCCCCGGAATCTTTTACCAGATACTGCACTTCTTCGGCCGTCAGTAGAGTTGAGGTCGGTACCGCGATCGCACCGATCTTCATGGTGCCAAAGAAGGCGATTGGATATTCAAGACTATTAGGTAGGCGCACCAGCACCCGGTCTGCGGCCGCGATGCGGTGCTTGCGAAGTAGTTGCGCAAATTGATTGCTGCGTTCGGCCAGTTCCCGATACGTGGCAGTGGAAACGCCCGTGAGGTCATCTTCCACAATCATTGCAGTACGTGATTCAACTGCGGTATCGAGGTGCGCATCGGTGCAGGCAACGCCGATGTTGAAAAACTCGGGGACGTGCCAGGTCCAGGTTGGAAATGGCGGCAGCGAGGCTTTTGCGTTCATGCGGTGGTGACGTAGGTTGCGCAAGATTGGCTTGCCGGAATCTGGGGAAGTCGGCTTCGTCGGCAATTACAGAATGACGCCATACGGCCAGTTTTCGCGGATGACTTGTTCCGGAAGTTTGCGCAGCACTTCAATCGCGAACGCGGTGTCAGCATCGGACAAGGCATGCAGCGCGTGGGCGCGCAGCAAGGTTTGCAGTGCCTTGCCAAACATTGGCGGGTCGAGCATCTCGCCGTTGAACTTGATCGCACCGCCCAACAGTGCATCGGCTTCAATGGCAGCCTTCAGGATTGCGATCTTGGTTTTGGTGTCAGTCGGCGAGGGCGTGTAGGCGACCTTGCAAGGGTGGATATGAAACGGGTGGATGACCTGTTTGCCGGTCATGCCCATCGCCGCCTCTTCGCAGGCGTGGCGATACACCACACGCGACTCTTCATCTCCGTGCAAGTCTAGCCATCGCCTCACATCGTCCGGTTCAACGCTCGATTCCGGCATGGCGGACTGTCCAATCAGCGTTTCGACACCGCCGATCACGCCCTTGCCGGCGATGCGCGCTTCAAACAACACCTGATTCATGAAATAGGCGAGTTCTTTGGTCCAGTTGCGCGGGGTAATCTGGATACCCATCGCTTTTGAGAAATCGTGAATGCCAAATACGACGTGCTTGACCGTCGCGTACTGCATCAGGTCAGGTGCGATCTTGAGTGATTTGGGGTGCTCGATGATCGGCTGAATCGTCATGCGATGGTTGAGCCCGACCAGCACCGCAGACAAGTCGCGGATTTCGGCCGAGCCATACGCTTCGCCCGCCTTCGCCAGCATCACAACATCGATGTAGTCGGCCAGATCGCGGATCAACAGCAAATCCTTTTCGTACTCGTCGGTGCGAAACGGGTTGATGCGGATGGCGATCTGCACTTCCTTGCGCCTAGGCATTCCCGGCAACTCACGTCGAAGTAATTCACGCGACATTTCTTTTTGCCGGCAACCGTCTTCAAGGTCGAACAGCAGTGTGTGTGCGGTGGTTAATACCGCGTGCTTCTTGAAGCGCTGCGCCGCCTGCTCCAGGTCCTCGTAAATGCCGAGCGATGGCGCGTACTTGACCGGCGGATAGTAGATCTGGATGCCCGGCCAGTAGTCGCCAAGCAGCGCCGCAGAATGGGTCGACGAATGCAGATCGTTGAGGTTGCTCATGGGATTGGCTTCGGTTGATTTCAGACGACCGGATTGCGGTTCGGAAAAACGGGCAAGCAGCCACCACGATACCCAATTTGTTGCGGTGCGTCAACAGCTCTTATATAAGACATAAGACAATTTCGCTAAAATAACGGTACGTTACGTGAAGGTCGGCGCGAGCGCCGACGGGTGTCGGGCGGAAGGTATTGTTTTTGTTGGAAGTTTCTCGTTCCTGCCGCGACACCGTCGCTAAACGCCAGGGGGCGGTATGCTATAAATGCGGCAACAACAAAGTGTTCAACACAAGTAACAGGAGAGAGAAATGTCAGGCATCGAATCGGTCATGCACGAAACGCGTCTGTTTCATCCACCAGAGGCGCTCGCCAAGGCCGCCGCCATATCCGGCCGACCGGCCTACGATGCACTGTGTGACGCGGCGGTGCGTGACGAAGCGGGATTCTGGGGCGGACTGGCGCGCGGGCATCTGTCTTGGAAAAAACCGTTTACCCAAGTTCTCGACGAGTCCAACGCGCCGTTCTATCGCTGGTTTCACGACGGCGAACTCAATGCCTCCTACAACTGCCTTGATCGTCAGGTCGAAGCAGGGCTTGGCGACAAGGTCGCGATCAAGTTTGAAGCCGACGATGGCAGCTGCACGCAAATTACTTACCGCGAGTTGCTGGGGCGCGTTTGCCGTTTTGCCAATGTGCTCAAAGCCAAAGGTATCAAGCAGGGCGACCGGGTCATCATCTACATCCCGATGACAATTGAGGGCGTGATCGCCATGCAAGCGTGTGCACGGATCGGCGCAACGCACTCTGTTGTGTTCGGCGGATTCTCGGCCAAGTCGTTGCAAGAGCGCATCATCGACGCGGGCGCGATTGCCGTCATCACGGCTGACGAACAAATGCGCGGTGGCAAGGCGTTACCGATCAAAGCCATCGTCGATGAAGCCATGGCGATGGGTGGCTGTGAACACATGAAGACATGCATCGTCTATCGGCGCACCGGCAATCCGGTAGCCATGGTTGGCGGGCGCGATAGCTGGTGGCACGACGAAGAGCAGGCGCAAGCCGATGTGTGCGAGCCGACCTGGGTGAACGCCGAGCATCCGTTGTTCATCTTGTACACCTCGGGCTCTACCGGTAAACCAAAGGGTATCCAGCACTCGACCGGCGGCTATTTGCTGTGGGCGGCATTGACCATGAAGTGGAGCTTCGACGTCAAGCCGGCGGATCTGTTTTGGTGCACAGCGGACATCGGCTGGGTGACGGGGCACTCGTATGTCGCGTATGGTCCACTAGCCGCTGGCGCGACACAGCTCATTTTTGAGGGCGTGCCGACGTATCCGAATGCCGGTCGTTTCTGGGACATGATTGCGCGCCACAAGGTCACGATTTTCTACACCGCACCGACCGCGATCCGTTCGTTGATCAAAGCGGGGGAGGTTGATCCGAAAGCCCATCCGCGCAATTACGATCTGACGTCATTGCGCATACTTGGCTCGGTCGGCGAGCCGATCAATCCGGAAGCATGGATGTGGTACTACGAAAACATTGGCGGCAAGCGCTGCCCGATTGTCGATACGTTCTGGCAAACGGAAACGGGTGGTCACATGATCACGCCGCTGCCGGGCGTCACGCCGTTGAGGCCGGGATCGTGTACGTTGCCGTTGCCGGGTATTCAAGCGGCAATCGTTGACGAAACCGGGCACGACCTACCGAACGGTCAGGGCGGTATTTTGGTCGTCAAGCGTCCGTGGCCATCCATGGTTCGCACCATTTGGGGTGACGCGGAACGATTCAAGAAAACCTATTTCCCGGATGAGCTCGGTGGCAAGCTCTACCTTGCAGGCGACGGCGCCATCCGCGATAAGGACGACGGCTACTTCACCATCATGGGACGTATTGACGACGTGCTCAACGTATCCGGCCATCGGCTCGGGACCATGGAGATCGAGTCGGCGTTGGTGTCGAACACCAAGCTGGTTGCCGAAGCCGCCGTTGTCGGACGACCGGATGACCTCACCGGTGAAGCCATCTGTGCGTTTGTCGTTCTCAAGGGCAAGCGGCCCGAAGGCGACGAGGCACTTCGCATCGCCAAGGAATTGCGCGACTGGGTGGGCAAGGAAATTGGGCCGATTGCGAAGCCTAAGGACATCCGCTTTGGCGACAATCTGCCCAAAACACGAAGCGGCAAGATCATGCGCCGTCTGTTACGTTCGATTGCCAAGGGCGAGAACATCACGCAGGACATCTCCACGCTGGAGAATCCGGCGATTCTTGAGCAACTCAAGCAGCCGATTTAGATACACTACCGCCAAACACCAGTATTGACGGGCGTCTTCAGGCATTTTTGTCTGAAGATGCCCGCCAATAGTAGAGTTTTATTTGTGGGTCACTGTGAGCTAGTACGGTGCTTCGCAATTGATACACCTTACTGGCCATTGATCTGGCACGACTTGTTGCTGGTACTTGGCTTCACGCCGTCATTCCCGCGCAGGCGGGAATCTAAGTTTTCAGTATTTGGTGACACCCAACTAAATTGGATTCCCGCCTGCGCGGGAATGACGGTTCTTTTATCGCGCGCGTGGCCTTCGTAAGCGGTGGATCGAATAAGTTACAAACAGAGTGAAACAACACACGAGCAGTTTGTTGAAATTCGTAGTGCTAAATCCGGGCGCATTCCTTGCGGGTCATTTCCCCCTTTTCCAAAGGGGAAGTGGCCCACCGAAATCTGCTGCCAAGCGAGTATCGTGAATTTCAACAAACTGCTAACGCACAGGCATTATCGAAAGGGAATTTAGGATGGCGTCCCAGCCCTCGCCGACCATCATCGCTGCGACCATCGCCGAGTTGCGACCCCACGCGCCGTTTGATCGCATGGCTGACGAAGCGCTGAAGAACCTGGTCGCTGTCCTGACGCTTCGCTACTTCGCGCAAGGTAGCGTGATCCTTTCCCCGCAAGACGGCGCGGTCAGGCGTCTGCTGATTGTGCAACGAGGGCAGGTAGCCGGTGAGGCACTTGGCGGCGCGTCTGGCGAGCGATCTCTTACCCTGGCCGAGGGCGAAATGTTTCCGGTCGGTGCCATGATCTCGCAGCGCCCGACGGTGTTGACGTTCACCGCTGCAACGGATGTTTTCTGCTATGAGCTGCAAGAAGCTGGATTCTGTACCGCGATGGACGGCTCGCGCGAATTCAGAAACTTTGCCACCACGCGTTTGGCGCATCTGCTCGACTTATCCCGTCAGGACATTCAGTCAACCTTTAGTCGCCGCCTATCGGGTGCGCAGACAATGGCCAGTTCACTCCGATCAATCATCCGCCATGCGTTGGTCACGGTCGCGCCGGCAACCTCCATCCGTTCGGTGCTGGCGTTGATGCAAGAACGAAAGATCGGTTCTGTCATCATCGTCGACGCCGGCGGCCGGCCGCAGGGTATTTTTACCGAACGCGACGTGCTGGGTCGCGTGGCGCTCCCGCAAGTTGATCAAAGTACGGCGATATCGACCGTCATGACGGCCAACCCCTACTCGCTGCCCGCGAGTGCCACGGTGTTCGAGGCGGCAAAAATGATGGTGGAACGTCGCTTCCGCCACGTGCTGGTAACCGACGAGGGACGTCTGGTTGGCGTCGTGTCCGAACGCGATCTGTTCCAGTTGCAGCGTTTGTCTTTAGGCGAGATCGCCAAATCCATCGACCGATGTGCCGACGGCGAGGCGCTGGCGCGCGCGGCCACCGATGTGCGGCGAATGGCGCTGACGCTGGTGGGGCAAGGCGTGGCGGCAGAGCAGCTCACCCAGTTCGTGACAACCATGAACGATGCCATTGTAGGACGTGCGCTCGCGCTGGCGGCGGCAGCGTCGCCGCCGCCAAACGTCGCGTGGTGCTGGATGGGACTGGGCTCGGAAGGGCGCATGGAGCAGACGCTTGTCACTGATCAGGACAACGCCATCATTTTTGCCGATCCGCCGACCGACGATGCCGAAGCAGCTGGGCACGTGCGTGTTGCGATGCTGCGCTTCGCCGACGCGGCCAATCGCTTATTGAACGAGGCGGGATTTCCGCTTTGCCGCGGCGACATCATGGCAAGAAACCCAAAGTGGTGCCTGTCGGCGACCGAGTGGCGGGGCGTATTTACGGACTGGATGCGCGCGGCGTCACCACAGGCGCTACTCAACGCGGCGATTTTCTTTGACTTCCGTGCATTGCATGGCGATGGAGTGCTGGCTCTCGAACTGCGGGATTGGCTGCGCGAAATGGTTGGTTCGCAGAAATTATTTCTGCGGCACATGACAGGTAACGCATTGCAGGTGCGGCCACCGCTCGGTATGCTGCGCGATTTTGTCGACGTTGACGACGCCCAACCCGGCACGATGGACCTGAAGAAGTACGCTGCGCGGCCGTTCATTGACGCGGCACGAATTCTGGCATTGGCCAACGGCGTTGCGGCTACCAATACGGCTGACAGATTGCGCGGCGCGATGCAGCAGATGCGGGTGCCGAAAGAGGAAGTTAGCGCCTATGTGGACGCGTTCCACTTTGTCCAGTTGCTGCGCCTGCGCAACGCCGACAATGCGGGAACGACCGCTGGCGACCACACTAATGGCAATCGCGTCGTTCTCGATAACCTCAACGAGCTCGACCGGCGCATTCTTAAGGAGGCGCTGCGCCAGGCACGCAAGCTGCAGGCACGCCTCGAGATGGATTTTCAGTTTTGATGCAGGCCAAGCATGCGTGCGCTTGAGTGGCTGAAGGGATTGGCTGCGCCGCCTCTGCCGCTTGACGCAGCGCAGCGGGCGCGGCTCGCACGCCTGCGGGAGCCCTCATCAAGGCGCGGTGCGGCTGAGCAGTGGAACAACGTTTCGCTCGACGATGCGCGATGGGTGGTCGCCGATGTTGAGTCATCCGGACTCGACGTCAGTCGGGACCAATTGATTGCCATCGGTGCGGTGGTGGTTGCCGGGCGCGATGTGGCACTTGCCGAGAGCTTTGAAGTTGTGCTCCGGCAGGAGCAGGTCTCAAGCGCCGACAACATACTCATCCATCGTATCGTTGGGCAGCAGCAGATCAGCGGGGCCGATCCGGCGAATGCGCTGCTGTCGTTTCTGGAATTCATCGGTGACAGCCCGCTGGTGGGGTATCACGCGCCGTTTGATGCGCGCATGATCGAGCGTGCGTGCCGCCGGTATCTTGGCATCGACCCCGCGTTGACATGGGTTGATCTGGCCGATCTTGCGCCGGCCTTACAAAGTGGCGCGGGCCACGCGTCGGGCCCGCATGGCGACACGAGAAGTTCGCGAGGACTCGACTGGTGGCTGGAACGGTACACGATCAGGATTGCCGCCCGGCATAACGCCGCTGCGGACGCCCTCGGTACCGCACAGTTGCTCAGTGCCTTGCTGCCGGCTTGTGCGTCGAAAGGCTACCGCACGATCGGCGGAGTTCTGCGCCTGGCGGAAGAGTTTCAGTGGCTGCGGCGACGACAATAACCACAGGCTCTTTCGGGTAATTTATAGACCGCCACACAGAATCACTACGTGTGACGAACAGCGCTCGTTTCGCCGGCAGCGGCACCGGCCCGCACCATGAAATCCATTAGCGACGGTCGAGCAATATATGCTGCGTCGCAGCATCGAAAATTAGAGGAAATACTCAGTTTCGCTTTACGGCCTAGTTGCTCACACATATACTTCCCCGTGTATGTGACCTATCTCACATCAAAAAGTTGTTCCTGCCCAGACGTAGGCAGTACGGTTTGGTTTCATCTGCACGCATCATCCCGATAAAAACTAGGAGGACTCAATGGAATTAACAGAGGCACATCGCGACTATTGGCGTAAGAACCTGAGGATGACGGCATTTTTGCTGGTCATATGGTTTGTCGTCACGTTTGTCATGGCGTTTTATGCGCGTGAACTCGCCACCATCAACTTCTTCGGCTGGCCACTGTCGTTCTATATGGCGGCGCAAGGGTCGCTCATCATCTACGTGCTGATCATCGGCTTTTATGCGATGTATATGCGCAAGCTCGATATTGAGCATGGCGTTGACGAAGGAGCAGAGCAATGAGCCAAACCTTCAATCAACAACTGAAGAAGTACTACAGCTTCTACACCATCGGCTTCATCTCGTTCGTGATCGTCCTTGGCATCGCCGAGCAGATGGGCATGCCACGTCTGTATCTCGGTTACGCCTTCCTTGCGGCGACTATTCTGCTCTATGCCAGCATCGGCATCATGAGCCGCACGCTGGATGTTGCCGAATACTACGTTGCGGGCCGAAAAGTACCGGCGCTGTTCAACGGTATGGCGACCGGCGCGGACTGGATGTCGGCAGCGTCGTTTATCGGCATGGCCGGCGGCCTGTATCTGCAGGGGTTTGACGGACTGGCGTTCATCATGGGCTGGACCGGCGGCTACTGTCTGGTCGCATTGTTCCTCGCGCCTTACCTCCGCAAATTCGGCCAGTTCACCATCCCCGACTTTCTTGGCGCGCGCTACGGTGGAAATTTTGTACGCTCCATCGGCGTGTTTGCCGCGATTCTGGTCTCCTTCGTTTACGTGGTCGCGCAGATTTACGGCGTTGGCTTGATCACCAGCCGCTTCACCGGGCTTGCGTTCGAGATCGGCGTGTTCGTTGGTCTCTTGGGCATTTTGGTTTGCTCGTTCCTCGGCGGGATGAAAGCGGTGACTTGGACCCAGGTCGCGCAATACATCATCCTGATTGTCGCCTACATGATTCCGGTCGTCTGGCTGTCGGTCAAAGAAACCGGCATTCCCATCCCGCAACTTGTATACGGCTCGGTGCTCGAGAAAGTCACGGCACTTGAGAAGAAGCTCACGGTTGACCCGAAAGAACTCGAAGTCCGCAAGATTTTTGCCGATCGGGCGAAAGCCGCGGGTGAAAAAATGAAGGCTGGCGTCGAGCCATCTTACAACGCCGACAGGGCCGCGTTGGTTGCCAAGGTTGATGAGCTCAAAGCCGCTCCGACACCTGATGGTGCGGCTATCCAAGCGGCGGAGAAGGCCGTTGATAGCTTCCCGAAGGACGGCAAAGCGTATGAGGCGCAGCTGAAGGGGCAACAAGGACAGGCGGGGCGCGCAGCCGCACCACTTCCTCACGGCACCCCGTTCGTTGGCGTTGGCAAGACAGACGAGGAGAAAAAGAAGTCTTCGGATAACAAGCGCAATAACTTCCTCGCGCTGGTGTTTTCGCTGATGGTTGGCACCGCCGCGTTGCCGCACATTCTGATGCGCTACTACACGACACCATCGGTACACGAAGCACGTGTCTCGGTGTTCTGGTCGTTGTTCTTTATCTTCCTGCTGTATTTCACGGCGCCTGCGCTGGCGGTGCTGGTCAAGTACGACATTTACACCAACATTGTCGGCCTGCCATTCGCCGATCTGCCGCAATGGGTTAATTCGTGGCAGGCAGTCGACAGGGCGTTGCTCAGCATTGTGGACATCAACAGGGACGGTATTGTGCAGTTGGCCGAAATTGCGATTGGTCAGGACATCATCGTGTTGGTCACGCCCGAGATTGCGGGATTGCCGTACGTGATCTCCGGTCTGGTTGCAGCCGGTGGCCTCGCCGCAGCGCTGTCAACCGCAGACGGTTTGTTGTTGACCATCGCCAATGCGTTATCACACGACGTCTACTACAAAATGGTGAACCCAGATGCGACTACCGCGCGCCGTATCACCATCTCCAAGATCTTGCTGTTGGTGGTTGCGGGCTTGGCGGCGTGGGTGACCTCCTACAAGCCGGGAGACATCCTGTTCTTGGTTGGTGCGGCGTTCTCGCTGGCGGCTGCGGCATTCTTCCCGGCATTGGTGCTTGGCATATTCTGGAAGCGTGCCAATAAGATTGCCGCCGTCTTCGGTATGCTGGCGGGTCTTGCCACCGTGATTTACTACATGCTGAGAACTTACCCGTTCTTCACCAACATGGGCGTGCCGAAGATGGATCTGTGGTTCGCAATCGCACCGATTGGTTCAGGCGTGTTTGGCGTGGCGGTCGGGATGACGGTGATGGTGTTGGTCACTCTCGCCACCAAGGCGCCACCTCAGGAAGTGCAAGATCTGGTCGAGCACGTACGTTACCCTTCGATTAAGGGCGACAAAATGAACACTGCCGGCGCGATGGGTTAATCCTCGACCGACAGAACGTCACCGAAGCCCGCGCTGTCGAAAGGCAGCGCGGGCTTTTGTTTGAACCTTCTGGAGTGAATGTTGCAATGGATGTCGTTTTTCTACTGAAGATCATCAAGACCGTGGCGGAAGTTGCGGGCTTTGCGCTGCTCGGTCAAGGGCTCGTCTATCTGTTCGCCGGTATCAATCGTGAGCAGAATTTTGTCTACGTTATTTTTCGCATCATCACCAGCCCGGCGACAAAACTGGCGCGTCTCCTTACGCCCCGTTTCGTCCGCGACCATCACATGCCGCTAGTGGCGTTTGCCTTGGTGCTGTGGGTGTGGGTGGCGACGATAATCGGTCTGGTTTATCTGCGTATTCAGAGCTAGCCTGATTGATCGTGCCGTGGTCGTCGGTGCCATAATTGCCGTATGACCATTTTGTTTCGATATCTGGCGCGGGAAATTGCCGTGGCAACGGTGTTTCTGTTGCTGGCGCTGCTCGCACTTTTTGCTTTGTTTGATCTGATTCGCGAGCTGGGTGCGCTTGGCAAGAGCGGCTATGGATTGATGTCAGCGTTTGCCTACGTCACCCTCTCACAGCCGTCGCACGTCGTCGTTGTGTTTCCCGTGGCGGCATTGCTTGGTACATTGTTCGCCGTCTCCCGATTGTCCGCCCAATCGGAGTTGACGGTGATGCGGGCGTCTGGGTTGTCGTTGAGCAAGCTGGCGTTTCTGGCAGCCGTGATTGGCCTGATTTTCTCGGCGATTATTTTTGCGTTCGGCGAGTTTGTGGCCCCGGCTGCCGAAGAGGCGGCAAAGAAGATGCGGCTGGCGGCGACGTCAACCGTGGTGGCGCGTCAATTCAGGTCCGGGTTCTGGGTCAAAGATGAGCGGTCATTTGTGAATATCCAGAACGTTACTGCCGAGACCGAGTTGATCAACATGCGTATCTTCGAGTTCGATGAACAGTACCGACTTAAGTCGATCCGGCTCGCCGAGCGCGGTACTTACGCCGGAAAGAACCGCTGGACTCTCTCGAATGTTGAGAAGACCACCTTCGACGGCCGACAGGCCAGTGGCTATGCACAGATCTCCAAGCTAGCCAATGCCGAATGGGTCTCGGCGATGACGCCTGATTTGTTGGCTGTCTTGCGGGTTAAGCCAGAGGAAATGTCGATTGTGAATCTGAACGCATTCATCCAGCACTTGCGGGAAAACAAACAAAACAGTACCCGCTATGAAGTCGCGTTATGGAACAAGATATTCCAGCCGATCGGTGTCATCGTCATGATGCTGCTGGCCATCCCGTTCGCGATCCGGTCCAATCGTGCGGGCGGGGTTGGGGCGATGCTGGTGCTTGGCACCATGGTTGGCATCGGTGCCTATTTTCTCAACCAGTTGGCAGGGCACCTGACGGTACTAAACGATTGGCCGCCGGCGCTCAGCGCCTCGCTGCCGCTGGTGGTGTTTTTCGGCGTCGCTGTGGCCCTGCTGTTCGCCAAAGAGTACCCGCGTCGATTGTTCGGTTAGTGGCGTGCAGGAATTACCGGGACGGGTGCGTCCTCGAGGCGCGTTCCGGCAAGGCGGTCGTGTAGGAATTGCTGCTGCGGGTCAAATTTCGCATACAGCAGGTTTGCCGCCAGCGGCAGAAAACACCACATGGTGATGACCGGACTGATGCGCGACGGAAAGAAGA
>Ga0226658_10000413_pt1 | contig 21008 bp, 29 predicted proteins | sample OliLak19BULKMAT1_FD_169091 | JGI IMG/M metagenome (GOLD analysis project Ga0226658, IMG submission 169091) | Freshwater microbial mat bacterial communities from Lake Vanda, McMurdo Dry Valleys, Antarctica - Oligotrophic Lake LV.19.BULKMAT1 (v2)... | ecosystem: Environmental > Aquatic >... | reverse complement strand
ATCCGTTTTCCTTGAAGACTCCGGTAGTCAGAATATCACTTTGACGCTTACTAATTGTTACTTTGCGAGTAATGTATTTTTTGCTTGTTTTGGAAATATATCAATAAACGTGGTGCTCAATAACTGCGTTTTCGCTGACAACATTTACGTTGAAGCGGGAACTTTTGGAGGTATTGGAGCCTCCGCGTACGTGTATATAAACCATTGCATCGTGCTTGGTGAAATTTCCTTGGATGACTCCTTTGGAGACATTACCGCCACGGCGAACAACACGATTATAAATGGTCTTGCCTATCAGGATTGGAGCTATGGGACCGGGTCGAGTGTTGCGGTTAATCCGGCTGTTGTGTGGCCGAATACGACAAACCTACTCACCCCAATCAATATCGTCCCGATCAAGGGAAAAGTCGGCGTGATCGGGGCCGGTCTTGCTTATGTCGGCATGCCCGTGATGGATGCGGCAGGGTTCTCGCGACCGTTCAAAGCGGTCTATCCATGTATCGGCCCGTGCGAATATCGACCGGCTGCGGGAGCCGGAATGAGGATTTCGGCATGAGATTTAGCATCGTATCATTAGTTCTCGCCACACTGACGTTCGCGACACTGGCTCTGCCGGGTTGCGCCGCGCGACCTGCGGGTGAGGCGGAGGCAATTCGGTTTCTCAATGCGAAAGGATTGTAATATAATGGATAAAGAGCCAGACACGAACCGCGGAGTGGTCGGGATCAACATAAATACGGTTGTGACGACGATTACTTCTGGCGTCGTGATCCTACTCATATCGGTGCTGTTATCAGGTTCCAAGGCGAATGCCGAAAAACTGACAGAGATCAAGACGAGCCTTCCTTATATTCAGGCATCAATCGCCGACATGAAAGTATCCATTGGGCAGATGGTCACGAAGGCGGAGTTCGACTCGCGACAGAAACAGTTGGCGGATACGATGGAATCCATGAAAACTGAGCAGGAGCGGGTTCGGATGGAACTTGATAAGAGAAGGGTCGCGCCGTGAAAACTGGCGACATCATCACGCTCGCGTTTTGTTTGCCGGTGCTGGTCGCCGGAGTTGCGGGCCTGTGTTGGTTCGCACTGGCGACCGGCCGATACCCTGCGGACGAGAATGCGAGTGACGATGCCAGCCCATTTGCGTATGATGCACAAGACTACTTCACCCGGAAATGAAACTATGGAAAACCCTACTGAAACTGCTCAAGTCGATCCGGCCGTGGGTGCCGATGGAGATCGACCCGAAAACGGGAAAGCCTATACCGAAATCTATCGGGATCAGGGGAAGGATCGACTGGTGAAACCAAATTTCGACTGGTTCTTGTATGGCTCAACAGTTCTTGGAACTGCTATTGTGACAGCCATCGCAACGATCGCCATATCTCCAGAGCGTGTCCGCACGGAAACCAAGGTTGTTAACACGACTGATTCAGGGGCTAAAGCCTACGGAATGCAGACTTGGAAAGCGCTGCTGGACCGCGGGCTAGCTGAGTATGACAACAAAACGGGTGAGCTTCACCTACGAACTGATGACCAGATATTTGTCCACCTAAAGGCTCCCGAAACATTCCCGGAGCCGACCCTATTTCCAGCACCACAATCAACCCCCAAGAAAATCAAATGAGCAAACTGTATCTTTACAAAACCAAAACAGGCTATCGGTGGCGGCTAACCGGCAAGAACTACCGAATTATCGCTGCGTCGAGCGAGGCGTTTTCCAGTGCGCGCAAGGCTCGACAAAACATTATCCTGACTCAGAAAACTCTTTGCGATATCATCATCCAAGAAGCGGGAACAGTAGTGGAGGCACTATGAAAATCACGACGATACTGATGGCGCTGTCAATAACGCTATCGGGCTGCGCGGGCACACAGGCATGGATCAAGGATCATCGCTCCGCCATCCGTGGCACGGTGCTCATCGCGGCTCGCGAGGCTGGGCAACTGGCTGCGTCGGCGGTGTTGCAGGCTGCGGTGGGGCAACTCGACAAGGGAAAGAAAGTCGATTTTCTACAAGGACTCAGCGGAGCGCTCTGGCAGCAGCTACCGACGGCGGTCAATGGGTCCACGGTCGACGAGATCGTGCGGGCATGGACCCCAGACAAGCCGCATTGGTCGGCCGTCGCGGAGACGCTGGCTGATGATTTCGCCCGCGCAAATCCGAAAACTCCCGATGAAATCCGGGCACTCCTGAGTGGATACGCAGAAGGCATCTACGCGGCAACCGTGAAAGCACAAGGACCAACCCAATGATCACGAACAAAATCTTCACTTGGATGATGGGAGCGGCGGGATCCATCTGCCGGAAGATTGCGCTGCTGGCGGTTGGCTACCTCGTCCAATACGGGTTTCTGAAATCGGATGAGCTTGCGGAACAGGCTGCGGCTGTATTCACGGCACTGCTATACGCGCTGCTGGAGTATGGGCTGTTCATTTATCGAACCAGAAACGGGAAAGCCCAGCAAAGGGCGCTCGATCCAAGAGGGCTCATCTTGAAGCACGATGGTATCTCAGAGGGTGACAAAACCACCCGAGCAATCGTGCGGATGGCCACCGCCCCCAACCACTGAATTAGATGACAAAGGATCAACAGTTCGAGTCGTTCTTCGATCACATTGGGCTCAAGCATTTTCGTGGGAAAGAACTCACACCATACTGGTCGAGGATCCGAAATGGAGCGCGAAACTCCATCCCACCGGAATCATTGTGGACAAACATTATTCCTGCATTCGTCGTGCTCGACGCCGTTCGTGACATTGTGCAGGTTCCGCTGTCACTCCTCAGCACATACCGAAACCCGGCGTATAACGCAGCGATTGGCGGAGAGCCTAATAGCTTCCACATGCGCTTCATGGCGATTGATTTCACTTCAAGCGAGCTTTCGGCAAGAAAACTTCATCGGGCGGTGATCGACGCTCGCGGAAAAATCTTCACAATCGGAAATTCAAAATTCGTGTTCAAGGGTGGAGTTGGGCTTTACCCGTCAAGCAACTTCGTTCACATTGATTGCCGTGATTACGCGGCCAACTGGACCGGCTAAGGCATGAACTACTACGACATGCAGCAGTTCGTGAAGAACGAATCTCGGGTGAACAACTTCGAGGGTCTCGATTCGCTCATCGAACAGACGTTAAATCGGGTTTATCGGGAATATGCCAGGAAACAGAACTGGCGTGAACTGATCGTGTACGGAGAGGAGTTTGACACCGCACTGGACACATACTCCTACGTCGCCCCGTACGCGTTGTCGAACCTGCAACCCGGAACATTTCTATACGACTATAACTCTGACATTGGGACCGGACAATCATTGAATGTCATCATGGACCCCAGCAGTGTCCAGCGATACGCCAGGTTTGCCGAGGGAGTCAGGCCGTATGGTGCGGTGATCCGTGGGAACGTGGGCAGTGACCTTTACGCAACGGGTTCGGCGACTGTAGCCAACGAGTCAACCGGCGTGACCGGGACGGGAACGACTTGGACCAGCGCGGCCCATGCCGGGAAATGGATGCGGTTCGGCTACTCGGCAACCAGCACGGCCAGCGGCGGAAATTACGGATACAAGATCGCCAGCGTGACTAACACGACAACACTGGTTCTTGAGGAGGCATATCGAGGAGCGGCATTGACTCAGGCGAAATATGCGATCCGACCGGCGACCGGGCCGATGATTGTGATGACGCCACAATTCACGGAATACGGAAAGACAATCCGGTATGCGTGGCAGCGGGTGCCCCGTCGCCTTTACAACCCGGACGACACGCCTGAAGTGGAGAAATTGAGCGAAATACTTGTGTCGGATACCTGCGCAACTGTGGACAGCTACCACATGGACGCGAAGCGATTTGGACTGTTCAAAGAGCGGGCGCGCCAGCAATACAAAGAGATCCTGCAAGACCTCGCCTTCTGATGCGCCATGGAACGAGAAACAAAATCCCCGATCTTGGTTCTTGGGGCTGGCGGAATGAACCAGCTCGTTGGCCAGACATCGCAAGACCCGTCGCTTTGGACTGGGGCTGGGATTGACGCGACTAGGCCCGGAGAGAACCGGCGAGGCCCCGGCAAAAGCCTGACGGACAATCTTGGAACTCAGATCATGGGATTATTCCAGTTCTGGAGTCCGTTCGGCTACCTCGTATCGTTGCAGCAACTTCTCGGATCAGTGACGGGAACCACGATTGAGTTCACCGACACGACAATTGACTACACGATCCCAACGGGGAGTCAGCCGCTTTATTCGGACGTTATCCTGTTGTGCCATTTGAATTCCGTTGATGTGGCGCTTGTCAACGGTAGATACGCCTGGAAGGAAACGAAGGCGAACCGGACGACTGAGACGAATCCTGAATTTACTACAACGGCATCAGCGAATACGAGCATCTTCAAGTTCGGCGGGGCATCGGCGAACAAAAGCGCAATTGAATGGTTAACCAATGATAACACATTCTATCAGGGGCAATGGGGCGCATGGACGGCGGAAATGTGGATAAACATTTTAAGTTTTGATGACCCATATCTCATTGGGACTTTTGGCTCCTACTATGGAAGCGATATTGAATATTTCGGTTCGGATATGTATTTTAATGGCACGAACATTTACTGGTTTACAGAACTCAACGGAGTAGACACACAGGAATCGGCCCCGCATGGAATGGTTACGGGACAATGGTATCATATTTGCGTATTACGAGACGGAAATAACATTAAGTTTTATGTGAACGGCGTTTTGAAACTCACATCCGCGAATGGACTAGCAACCATAGCTGGCGTAAACTACTCAAGTTTTTATTTAGGTACGGGCGACGTGATTTACGGCACTGGATTAAAGATTTATCGCGACGAAGTTCGCCTTTCCAAGTCCGTGTTTTACAACACCGCAGGGTTCACGCCGCCAACTGAGCAGTTCCCCGACTCGTAACCCATGGAGCGCGAAACAAACAATGATGGAGACGACATTATCGCCGGATTCGACGGGGCGGACTATCTTACCAGCCCAACGTCTACCGGGGAAAGCAAGTGGTCTACCGCTATGGGTGTCTCAGACACTCAGGATTCAGCGTTCCGAGACGCCGGTAAATCATTGGTCGGGCGAGGTGCATCGCCGGTTCTTGGATTTGCTCAGCTTGGAACGTATATCATCATTCAAAAAGCGGGAACGGTTGAGGCCATAGCAGAAGCCGACTTTTTCGCATAACCGATCATACCTCATGCCAGTCATTATTTCCACTGCCCAAACCCGACACAAAGATTCTTACGCGGCTGCGTCGGACATTGGGATTGCGTTGCGAGCGAATGGAGAGGAAAAGGTTAAGATCATTGATAGCAACCTGAACGTGTTGTCGGCAGGGTTGCCCGCTCCAGTCGCAGCGGCAACCGTAGCCGATGGCGGGGCGGGAAACTTGCTGGCGACCAAATGGTATGCGTGGCAATACGTGTATGCGGCGACTGCCCGGTATCCGTTCGTGATATCAACAGTGTCGGGAGGGGGCGGTCAACTTTCCCCAAGAAGCAATCCCGGGCCAGTTCAGACCCATCAAATCGGCGGCTCGAACCAAGAGGTTGACGTGACATGCGCCTACTCCACTCGGGCGGACATATCCGAGATTTGGGTGTATCGAACCACGGCCTTTGACACCCAACTGGAAGCGCAGACGGCCGCGGATGCGGGGCAGATATATTACGTGTCGCTCGCCGCAAACAACACGGCAGGCGGAAGCGTGGTAATAGTGGATAACGAATCGGCTCCAACCGAACAGATCGAGTTGGATAATTTTGAAGCCGCGACATTCGCGTTTTGCGTCTACGATGGCAGCTATTTTTGGGGGTTCGGTAACTACACGTTCACGGCGGCGGCTTCGTGGGACAATTCGCATACCGGATCAACCGGAAAGATCACCCTGACCGGGAGCGATACGTGGTTCGATGGCAGGAATGGGATGAATGTGCGACTGGCTGGGATCACCACGGGGGGGTACGACGGGCAGGGGACGTTCCGGTTCAAATGGCTGACGGCCACGACTGCCACCGTCTACACAACCACCTCCGCTTCACCCGTGGCGCTTCCCTCGACCGGTAGCGGTCAGGTGACGATTCAGGGACCGGCTACGACCCTTTACAGGAGCAAGCTGAACAACCCATTCGGTTGGGGCTACACCCAGGCAATTGCGGACGTGCAATTTCCAATCGAGTTTGGAGAACGTCTCGGGGGAGGATATGGCACGTCGATTTCAACGGTGCCGAACCAAGAATTGTTGGTGCTTTGCACCCGATACCCCAGCAAAACGTATTCGCTAAATCTTCGGGCGGCAGCAGAGGATAGTTTCTTTTCTACGAAGCGATTGATTTCGGACGTGTATGCGTTCACGAATCAGGCATCCGTATTCGCCGCTCGACAGGGGGCAACCAACGTCCTGCGCGGCATGGACTACGAGAATGGGGAAATCGTTCAGTGCGACGGAATCCGTATGTGGCCGGTAATGCAAGAGATCGGACCGACCTTGCGCGATTTGACATCCACCCGGTCCCGACAGGAATTAGCGCATGGCGTTTACGATCCTCGCACGCAAACGAATTGTATGTGGGTGACCACCGCCGATTCCGTTATGTTGGTTGACCTCGGCATCTTCGAGGATACAAAGTCGGGGGCGATCACACTTCGGGAGGATCATGACTTGCTCTGCTCGGCCACTTTGTCCGACACGACAGCGAATACCAAAGTGACGGGGGCTGGAACTCAGGCTGGAATTTACGGCACGGCCATGGTCCCAGGGGTGTTCTCGGACTGGCTGAATAAGCTCACTGGATTGACAACGGGCACGGTGGCAAGCGCGACTGCCACGACCCTCGTCCGCAGCGGGGCAACGAACTTTGACACCGCGAACGACGGGATGATCGGGAATTGGGTTTTGGTAACGGATTCAGCGGGAGAGAACGAGCAGTGGGCACGGATCAGCGCTGTGTCGGCATCAACCCTGACCATTGACCTGTGCGTGGGTGGCGGTAATGAAACGCAGTTCGACCCGGTGCCGGTGCAGGGGGCGCTGTTCTACATCGGCCTGATCGAATGTTCCATGTCGAAATACTTCGATGCACAGAAGCCAAGCACGTCAAAGAACGTGATCGAACAATGGCTGAATATGAGAAACGCAGGTGGAACCTATGTCCGATACTATCGTGATCGAGATGAAACCGGATATATCAAAAGCATCAGTCCAACCAGAGTGACCTACCTGTCCACACCGACCGCTGGGACGGATACATGGTTCGTAAAGAAAGAAATACCGGCTGAACAATCGCGGGCCTTTGGTGTCAAGATCATCAACCGCAATTACGAGCAATGGAGGTTTTTCAACACGGTCTTGAAGATCGTGGCCAACCCGTAAATACGACATGGGATCCCGCATCCACGTTTCGAGGGCTCTGGTTGACATCGAAGACCCGCAAGAGTTCCGGTCTGCGCTGGAATCCAACTTGCGCGATTTGATCGATCAACTGAACTCCCAGACCGTGACTTACACCCGGTTGGGAAGCAATTCACCGTATCCTCTGGCACCGAATCCGAACGATATTCTCTATGACTATTCGACAGGCAGCTTAAGGGTGGCGGTGTTCGATGGGGTTCAGTGGATTTACTTCGATTTCGGTTCGTTCACGGGGTCGATCACCGAAAACCAGCATGGAGCGCTTGGGCGGGTGACGACAGGCGGGAATGCCTTGCACACGGTGGCCACAACATCCCAGGCGGGGTTTGAATCGACATCTGACAAGACCAAATTGGACGGCATTGCGACCGGAGCGACGAATACACCGCTCTCAGCGTCCACTCCTGCCACAGTGACCGTCGCGGGGGCTGGGTCAGCCGGTTCGTCCACATCAGCAAGCAAAGCGGACCATGCCCACCCCGTAACGGCACTGGACGACACGACGCACGGCGCTAGAGGAGGCGGAACCCTGCACGCAGACGCCACAACAAGCGTTGCCGGGTTCCTGTCATCCGCTGACAAGACCAAAATCAATTACTTTCTTGGGCGAACCAGCAGCGCATCCGCCCCAACGACCACCGAATACCCGGTCTCACAAAACTACGGATTCCACTACAATTCGACAGGTCCGATCCGGTATTTTGCTTGGAATGACGCAGGAACCGTGTATAGCGTTCAGTTGACATGACATCATAAAACGAAAGGCAATTATCAACATGTTTGGATCATCTTCCATGCCCGGTTTTTCCGGGGGCTCCGGTTCATCCGGCTCATTCGGCACGTCACCGGCCTACAATGTGGGTCCGGCGAACTTCAACGAATATTTGAAGGCGCAAAACTTGCCCGACATCGGAGCGACAACGAGCGGGTTCCGAACGGCGCTACGAAACGCGCCCGATGCGTTCGCTTACAAGCCATACATGGCGGCAGTGAATAATCAGGCAAATTTCGTCACCAGCGCGGGGATGAACGCCGGGAACGCAGCGGCTCGGCAATACTCAGCACAGGCAAATCGGAATGGCACCAGCGGCTACGGGGCGGGTGTTGCGCGGGCGTTATCCATGATGCCCGGTCTACAGCAGGCCAGTCAATTGCGATTGCAGGGGGAAGAGTTCGCTGCGTCTCAGCGGGCGGGGTTGGCGAACTATCAGCGCGGAATTAACCAGGATATTTCCCAAGCCGAAACCTCGTATCGTTCCATGTTGGCTGGCTACAACCAAGGAATGTTCGGAATCCAAAACCAAAATGCCCAATGGCAGGCGGAATTGGCAAATCGACAGAACGAGTTCACCAGGTCGAGCGGTGCATTTTCGTCCGGGGCAACGTCGCCTGTTCGTGCCCCGGCAGGTGGTGGCGGTAGCAGTAGCGGACCGTCAAATGCCTATCAGGCAGACGTTTTTAGTGGGTATATGGGTTTTCGTTCAAATATGAACAGCAGATTCACCCCATCCACGGGATTCTCGGCATGGCAGAATCGGAATCCGGGCGTCACGCCAACGCAGAGGTTTATGGAAAACCGACCCGCGTCTTACACTCCAATATCACTTGGAGCCACGCCTCTTGCACCGCAAGCCTAAGCTCAAAAAACGCCCGATTTAATTCACGAACCCACCACACCCCATGAACTACACTCAGAACTTTCAAAGAATGGCCGGGGATTCGATGATCCCGGATGACTGGCAGATGCAAAGAGCGAAAGACGAAGAATGGAATATGGCTATCGCCCAACGGGCGCAACTTTCGTATCAAGATAACCTCCGACGCCAGGCTGACATCCAGGCGAACGCCCCCACCGCACAAGAAATGTCTACTAGGGGTTTGGTCAGGGATTACGGAGTCACCCAATCACGGCCGTATTCCTATTCTGGCGGTCAGGTGTTCAGAAACGGGCAAGCCATGGACGGCACGTTCACGGAACAGCAATATAACCAAATGCAGAACGAGGAATCGTTTTCTTCTGGGAATCAACTCGAACGCGCATTAATGGGGCGTGATCAGGCGGGGTTAAACAAGCGTTTGATTAACGACCCGAGATTCAGCCGCTTGAGTCCCCAGCAGATGCAGGAGGTTTATCAGGAAAGCAACCTCAGATCGATTGACGAAGATTTGCGTCACCAATCACAGATCGAGAACTTGAATCTTGACGTGAACGGAAATCAGGTCCCGACCGTCCGGCAGATGCGAGACTATAACCTTGGGTATTCCAAGTCGTTCGGGGCCGCAAATGATACCAAATTGAACACGCTCGATGCTTCAATCGCTCAAGGGCGGTATGTGAATATGGCGAACCAGTTTGGATTACCGACCGGACCATCGATATCAATCGAAGATCGAGCGAGGCTGGCCACCATGGACCAAAACCGTCGCAAGGAAGATTATGATCAGCGTGCCTACAATCAATCGCAATTGGACGATAAGCTGAAACGGTTTTCGGAAATGACAGGCGGGATTCAACCGGCTGAGGCGATTGGACTTTACGACCCAGAAAAGCAAGCTCTTGTCATGCCAAACAAGGGACCAAACGGCGAGCTTGGGGAACCCATTGTGAAGCAAATTCCCCTGGAAATTATTGACTATGCTCGGCAACTTGTCGCGCAGGAAACCGGGTTTGAGATCCCGGAACGATGGGATTCCGAATCTATCGGCATGATCAAACAACTTCCCGAACACATCCAATTGCAAATCGCAAAAAAAGCTGATGAGCCGAAAATTCTGGCCACTGACGCAAAATTTCCAGGGTTTCGCAAAAAGATGATCAAAGAACTGATCGATCTTGAGCTTAAAAAAATGGCAGAAGCTGCCATGGCGGCAGGCTCAACCACTCAGGCGCCAAGCCAACGTCGGACACTTGGCGGGGACGCCGAGGCAGTTGTATCTGGATTTGAAAGAGGTGTCACACGCACAGGTCTCGGGGCCGGGGTTGCTTTGCGGGAAGTCGGAGCGGCCACATCGAACTACGTATTAGGAACAGACTACTAACGAAATCATGGCTCTCAACGAGGAAGCACAATCAATCTTCGACTCACTTCTCAGTGAGTATTCGTTGGCGTCGCAACCACCTCAACCGCCCGAGGAAACGGGGTTTATTCCCCGAGCATTTCAGCGAACTGCGCAGATCCCGGGTCGAGTGTTTCAAGGCTACGTCGATGCACTTCATCGGCTGGATTACATGGGCCAAACGGGGTCCAGCGACGGCTATGAACAGATTGACTGGGCCGGAACCAACGCGTTCCCGGATCTCGAACGCGCTCAATCCGTTCCCGGGAAAGTCGTTGACTTCGTAGTTGGCGACGTTGCCCCGCAGGTCGCCGCGCTTGCCATACCGTATGTGGGCGCAGCCAAGATGGCGACCGGTTTGGGAGCTGGCGTTCGCGTAGCTGACCTAGCCGGGAACGTGGCCGCTGGAGCATTCCAGCAGGCGCAAACCGGTAATCCATGGTCCGTACCAACTTTCGCGGCGTTTGGAGCGCTACAAGGGCTTCCGTTGGCGGGGCGCGCTCTGGGGGGAGCCGCCCTGTCAGCGGGCTCACAGGCGCTTGACGGGCACGATGTGATGACCCGGGAGGGCATGACTCAACTTGCCACCGACACGATTTTCTCTGCATGGGCGAGGTATCCCCGCGAACGCATGTCGAGGGCCGTAGACCCGGGGATGGATCAATCACCCCCGATTCAACAAGATGGGCGCGTGTTCTATCCGAGAGGAGACGACATCAACGTAGAGCCAGGAATGGACCGACCATCTCCGCTTCAACGAGATGGTCAACGCGTATTCTATCCGCGAAACGCTACGGAGAACATCGTGGAACCGCCCCCCGCAGTCCCGTCAGCCGAGACGCCAACCGCCCCGATTCCGGCAGTTGAGACGCCCCCAATTTCCGAGAGTGCCGTCACGCCGTCACCTAAACCCGATCCTGAGATCGTCGCCCCCGGCATTTCCCCGGATCAAAATCATCCGATTGTCGAGGCAAGCGCACCGAAGGTTGATGCGAATGGTCAACCAGTTGCTCCCGAACCCCCCATCACAGACCCGGTTCGACTCAAACCTCTCAAAGATAAGATCGAAGCCAAGGGCGAGGCCGCATTCATTGATGCCGACGTATTCAGGGGCGCCGTGGATTTCGGGCGCACGATCTATCAGAAGGGCGTTCAATTCACGCAATGGTCATCAAATATGATTCGCGAGTTTGGACCGTCCATCAAAGCGCACATCGAGAATATCTGGAACGGCGTGCGGGGATTGGTCGCCAAGGAAGATTACAAGCGCGCAGATGATTCCGGGGACGGCGTTGGCAGGTTCAAGGCCGAGCATGAACATGCGGTTGCCACGGGCAAGATGGACCCGAACGAGGCGTTCTTTGAAGGACCGTTGACCAAAATGCCAACCGGCAAGATTTCTCAGGCCGCTCATGGATCAACACACGCGCCTGATGCTGGGTTCGTCGCTCGCGGCACGCGCATGATCACGGAGAATTTTAGTGCGTTTCATCCCGCCGTTCAGGAGGTTCTGACCCGACGACAGGGCGATCTTGGTTATTACAATAAACTGATCCAACGCGCCTACGAAGGAGCGTCAGGATGGGCATCTAAATTAACGGATCGACAGCAGGAAATCGGCCGTCAGCGCGTCAACGGAATAATCAGTGATGATGAGTTTTTCGCGCATCCCGATATTCCCCAGGCTTACAAGGATGCGGAGCGCAAATCTGATTACGCAATCGGTCAGTTACAAGATGCTCTATTGCAAGGCGAGTCCGACCCCGTTCGACGCAAGGCAATCCAGAATACCAAGGGAATTTACCGGGCGCGACAGTATGACATCTTTGTCAATGGCAGGGAATGGAAGCGCGATCCGCAGGCGTTCGAGGATACTGTGAGCGAGCTTGTCGGGGAGTTTGGCGGCAGTCGTGAAGCCGCTGCCATGGATCTCCGCCAGCATCTTTCCGAGCTTCGGAATGAAGAGCGGTTCGGTTCGGATTCAGGTGGTAAGACGACCATCAAATCATCTATTTATGAGCATCGGATGCTCACCCCTGACGAAAAGGGGATGAAGTTGAGACAGATTGCCACGGAAATCGATGGAATGAACTCCGATTTGGATCAGGCAAAAAAAGCAAATAAAAACGCGAACACCAAAGAGACCAGGACCGCCCTTCGTAATGCCGAGAACACATTGGAAATCGCCACGACCAAGCAAAAGGAAATTGCCGACGCAAAGGTAATGACCGATGCGCGCCGCCGCCTTTATGGGGAGCGTCTAAACCCGGTCGAAATTGCAGCTCGCACGGGCGCAAAAATTATCACCAGTGCGGCCAATTCCAAGGCATTAAAGATGTTCGATGAGTTGCATTTGGACAATGTCCCGGCAGCATTGAGTGCCATTAATTTTCCGGCCTACCTTGACGCCGCCACCGACGCGGAAAAGGCCGTCTTGCAACGGTTCGTTAAGTTGGATGATAACCTGTCCTTTGGACCTTTGGCTGATAAGTGGGTTCATCAAGAAGTCGCCCGTGGAATCGGTGTGGTCGTTCCCATCAATTCCGCGTTTGAACGAGTTATTCGGGATTCCGGCATCGGCTTTATCAATAGTCAGGTGAAGCAGAATGTCACGCTCAGGAACCCGGCAACAGTCTCCCGCAATTACGCGACCATTCCTTTGTTTCTTCTCGCCGCACGAAATTTCAACCCGGTCGAATGGCATGCTGCACTCAAGGATTTGCGCAGTAAAACCGGGTATTTCGATGAAGCGGATCGATTGGGCGTCTTTGGCGCAACCCAGGTTGATCATGAATTTATCGAAAGTGTCGCAGATCAGATTTCCGGTCGCGTTCGACCTGTAAAAAAGGCGCTGGCAACTTTCAAGGCGGCGGATGACTTCGCAAAAAAAATCTATCGCCAACCCGATTCATTCGTCCGATTCGTCACTTATCGTAATTCCCGCCTTCGCGGCATGAACGAGTCTCAGGCACTCCGGTTTACTGATCGTTACACCCATAACTACGGCACATCACCAAAGGGAATCCAAATCGCCAGCAAACTCCCGTTCGTTAATCCATTTATCACTTATAATTATCAGATGTTTCGCGTGATGAAGAACCTGGCCGAAGATGTTGGCAACCCACTTCTCAGCGTCAAAGAGCGCATGACCAGCGCGGCCATTCTTACCGGGCTCGTCACCACGCCTCTTGCCATTAAGAAAATCGTGGAATCATCCATGCTTTCCGATGATGACAAAAAGGATTGGGATCGGATGATCCGACAGTCCAGTCCCATGGAGCGTTCCCAACTTCGCATTCCATTCTCGCGCAACAAAAAGACCGGTAAATTCGATTTCATCAACGCGGACCCTTTCAACATCGTCGGCGACTACACCAAGACACTGCGCAATCTTTGGAACCGGGATCTAGACGCCATTATTGGAGATAATCCAGTCGGCGGTATGAGAAATACGCCTCTCTTGAACGTAGTCGCTGAGCTCATGGCGGGGCGACAATTGTTCTCCGGTCAACCCATCGAACCAAACGCGAAAGGCGCCGCCCAGACCGTCATTCGCAACATGGCGCCCCCGTTGGCAGGTGGATATGGCTCCCAGGAACTAATTAAATCGTTCTCGCGCAATAATCAGGGCGGTCGCGGCATCGAAGACACTCGCACGGGCAGGCAATATACCCCAGGCAGGGCCGCTCTTTCTCTCGTCGGTGTCCGAATCGCACAAATCAATCCGCGCACAGTCGAACGAAATCTTTTGTTTGAACGCCGGGAACAGCAAACTCAGGCCACACGGGAACTTCGGAATATTACCGGGTCAACCAGGGCAAATGACACCAAGCGCGAGGCGTCGGAACGATATAAACGCCGTCTCAAGGAAATTCAGCGGGAATATGAGCCTCGGTTGAGACGGGATTAAATCAGCCCAAACGCGGGACTTTTTTGTGGTTTTCTCTCTTTTGAACTCTCGATTCCCATGATTCTTTCCCCGACTTCTTAATGGCAGGAGGGATCTTGCGGTTCTCGGGTGAGAGGATCGCTGAAATCGGAGTGAGAGCGGTTTGGCGGCAATTTTGGCAGTTTGGGACCGGACTTTCATCCAGTTGCCCGCCCGCCTTGCTCTAGGGGAACCTCGGTCATGTTGTCATTCCCCTGGTCGTCCTATCCCCGGTTTGGGGAATCACAGTCTCATGGCGACCATTTGCATTTGCGGGCGGCATGACGCTCGTCCTTGTGGACTTTGCCGGGTCGATACCCTCGTAATCGTTGCCCGTCGAGTTTTGCCGCGTTCCGATGCACTCTTTGCTGTCCGGTCGCTGTGACGCCGCGAACCGGGTTGTCGAACCGCCCGGTTGTCCCGCAGAAGATCCCCTAGAAGAAGAGACCGCCCACTTGTAAACGCCTTAAAAGAGAAGGTTAGGAGCCTCGCGGTACTCCCCAAGTGGGTGGTCAAAAATTATATCCACTCGCTCTTTTCCGACAGTTTAATCCGGTTGGATGGGCGAAACATCCACAACCGCCCGCCTTGGCGCAAGCAAAAAGTGATCGGGAATCGAAAAAAGTTAAATCGGCCCGCCTTGTAATGGTTCAAAGAATGGGTCGGCTTTTGACATTTGCTGGCATTTGCGGGCAGGCGGACCTGAACGAGGACCTGCCAATTATCGGGGGTAGCGCTTGGCTGGATAATGAAATATTGGCGGGTTCTGCTAGGACCCGGCACTGGCCCCGGGCATCCACTCCCACTCGCGCCCGGAAAACCCCGTAGCGGGGCGCACGGAAGCCGGATGACGGCACGCCAAAAGCCCCAAGCGGGTTGCGCTCGGGGCTTTGGGGGTTGGGGTTCTGGCCCTTCGCGCTCAGATGTCCAGAGCCGAGCGGATATCTGACCACATCGAGTATCCCCGAGGTTCGGCATCTTCCTCGCGATCCGAATCGTCCGGGAAACGCTCCCCGAAGATCGCCTCGTATGCCGACTCCAATTCGGCCAGGTCGCTTTCGCGATTCCCATCTGGGTCGTTGGCGACTTCTTTTTTCGCCCATTCGGCTGCTGCGGTGTTTTGGATTTTCATTTGTTTGTTTGGTTTGGGTTGGCGGTCCAGTGCCGCGATTATTTCCCCGGCAGTCCACTCCCATCGTCCCATGGATGTTGCCCATGCGTTGGGGGGTTCTCCAGTGATGACGGCGACAGCATCGGCAACGGCGCCGTGCGGCTTCGCCTCATAGGCTCCCGGGAGCTCGATAATGGTCGATGGATCAAGAGATCGGAGGTAGGAAAACGCGGCCGATTCTGACGTGAGGTCAATTTTCATTTTGTTTGGTTTGTTGATGTTATTGGTGCATTAATCATTGCCGAACCAGCCGACAATATACCCCACTCCTATCACTCCCAGGCCAACGGGTATGTTGATCATTACTACGTTTATCCCGCCGATCATAATTATGATTCCGCAGGCCATGAACATTTTTTGCCATGTCATTTTGTGCCTTTCGCCCTGGTCCGCCGCCGGTCGTGGAGACGATAGATGGTAGCGTTCGATGATTTTGTGATGTATTCCATTTCAAGTTTGATGGCCTGCATGATCTCCCTTACGCTTTCCAGTCCGCAGGCTCCGTGTATCAGCGGCACTCGATGAACTCGCGTCGGAAATTTAGAGCTGGCGTTATCCTCGCCGTGGAATGTTAGGCCGTAGAAGCCGCCATCCTTCAGCGTCAGCAACCGGTCCGCATACTCACGCGCAACCCAATCGCCCAGGCTCTCGCCCTGCATGTCATATCCCCCTCCATTGCACGACGATACTTTGCGCCCGTCTACGTACAGCGAGCAGATATTGTATCCCCACGTGCCTCGACCCCGGCTAGTCGTAAAGCGGAATTCCAGCGTTTTATAGGTGTTCATTTTGTGCCTTTCGCCTCCAAGTAGGACATTCCGGCTCCCGGCGCCTCGCGAAGACCGGCCTGCACGGTCGCCAAAAACTGACGGCCGCATGAATCGCATTGCCGGTAGCCGGGGACATATCCCGCCTCAGCCCATCGGACGACGCCGGTGAGACAGACCGGACACGGGATATCCGTCACAGCCTCCCATCCACACCCCGCCACAATGTAGGCACGACGCCCGTTTATCATCTTGAATTTCGCTTTCGCCGGACGCGGCTGCGGACGCGGCTGCGGCAGGTAACTATCGTGGATGCCCTGCGCAATGACGCGATAGGATTCACACGCCCCTGCTACGGTTGAGGTCTGTGCCCACACTCGATTCACGATTTCCTGTACGTGCTCGATTTCTCCTGGCGACACGGGCGCCAGCCAATCGGCATACACGGTAGGAGGGCGCATTTCTATCCGGCGCGGGACGTTTTTATCGCCGGTCAGCAAATCGCTTTCGCGATCTCCCCAGCCTGTATGTAGATCCGTCGTGTCATACGCGCCTATTCCGTTGCCGGCATCTGCGTGATACACGACTGGCCGGGGCGCGATCTCGATTGGAGCGTGTCCGTCGAGAAAATTCATTGTCAGCATTTTCGTTGCGTTCATTTTGTTCCTTTGTTTGGTTGTGGTTGGTTGGTTGGTTGGTTGGGGTCAATTTATTCGGCGGAGGGTTCCACTTCGTAGGCCCAGCCGATATAGCCTTTTTCGCCCGTCTCCTCCCAGTCGTGTCCCCCGTCTTGACCGCTCGGGAGCGCGATTCTGTTTGGAGCCAACCCCGTGATTTTCGCGATAGCCGCAAGCAAGGTTTCGTCGTTCATCCCGCTATCTTGCTCCCCGAAATCTTCGACGAGCTCCCCGATGCAGCGGACAAATTCCACCGGCTGATGATTGTCCCCATCGTTGGGAGCATTCTCCGTGAATGTCACCGAATTGTGGTCGTCGCTGATTGTGTGCGTGTAGTTGGTGGTTTCGATTTTCATTGTGTTTGTTTTCCTTTGTTTGGTTGGGGTTGGGGTCAGGCGCGTTTGGCGAGTTCTGCGCGCAATTCCTCTGTGCTGGCATTTTCCAGCGCGGATTTTTTTGGCTCCCTCAATCGCATTTTCGCCCGCGCTTCCGCTGCCGCAATTCGGCACGCCTCCAGGAAAATGGGGGAGGCATAATCCCACGAATCGTTCTCTCCGAGTTTGATGCTTGGTGTTTTCATTTTGTGTCTTGTTTGGTTGGGTTTGGTTAGCGGTCAGATCATCACTGTGCCGCGATTATTTCGCGGCGAGACTCCTCGGCCGCGGACCATGCCCGTGCCGCCTTGATTTCCATTTTGCGAGCATGGTTTAGTTCGTTTTCGGGGATGTAGTCAGTGGTTTGCATTTTCATTTTGTTCCTTTGTTTGGTTGTGGTTGGTTGGTTGGTTGGTTGGGTGGGGGTCAGATTTAGTCTCCGAGCAGCTCCAGAATGTAGTCGCTTGGATCGCACGGCGCGAACGGCCGCATCGCCTCTTCGTCGCGCCACACGTCGCCGAAGCTTTCTGCTGGCAGATGCCGCGATAGCACGCCAGCTTCCGTGGCCGCATATTGGAAGCGAGGCTTTTTCGTCGCGTCCCATCCAATGCCGCTGTTGGGGTCGCGCATTTCGAGCACGCTCAGCGGGCCATAGACGACCCACTCCGTTGAGGCTGGGATTGCTCCTGTTTCCTCGCGCACTCCGCTAACGCGGATGCTGTCGAGGCTGATGATCCTATTCCATTTCCCGTCGATGTCTTTGTGCATTTTTTCGTTCTCCTTAGTACTAGTAGCCCATTTCCGCTTCTTCTTTGTCGCTAACAAAGCAGCCCTTGCACTGCCCGTTGCGGTAGATTGGCTGATAACGGCTGGGGGCCGCGCCGCAATCGCGGCAGCGGCTTGGGCGGTAGCTTCGGGCACCGAGGCTCGATGCTTGTTTCGGGCCTGCGCCGGCCACGATCCGCTGCGCTTCTTCCGCTTTGTCCGATGGCACCATCCACGCCTTCAGGTCGCCGTTCCAGCGAGCACCGAGGGCTTTGAGTTCGTCTTTCACCGGGTAGGTATTGCCCGTCACTGCGATCCGATCTTGAGTTGCGTTCATTTTGTTTGGGTTCCTTTGTTTGGGGTTGGTTGGGTTGGGTTGGGGGGTCAGAAGCGAAGTTGCTCAGCGGGCTTGTGGCCCGGCGCATATTCCAGCCGGGCGAAGGGAGAAAGGAGGCTGGTTGCGAAGTCATCCGGGATTCCCCTTGCCGCCTCGCCAATGATCGGCGCCGGGCCGCGGCGGCCGTAACCCATGGGCCGGAATTTTGGGTCCCGGTATGGTAGGAGGGCCGACTTGTCTTTGCGATACTCTTCCCAAAAGATCGTTCCGTCCGCATCGGTGTGGCGAGTGAAATACACTTCAGCGCCCTGCACCTGGATGATTCGAGTTTTAGGCAGTTTTTTCATTTTGGTTGGGGTGGGTTGGGATGCCGTTTATTCCGCATCCTCCTCCCATTTGCGCTGGTCGATATAGACAGCCTCCGCGCCGGACGAGGCATCTACTTTTTCGTCGATTGTAGCGATCAACATTTCGAGGTCGTCAGTTTCGCCGACTTCCGCGCAAGCCGATTCGACACATTCCACTGTCGCGCTGTTGAGATCATCGATCCAATAGCGCAGATTTCCCCAGATGATACAGATCTGATTGTTTACGGTTTCGACTTTGGGATGAGCGGTTTGCATTTTCATTGTGTTTGGTTGGTTGGGTTGGGTTGGGTTGGGGTTTGGGGTCAGAACCAGCCTGGATACCATTCGTATTCTTCTCCGTGGATTTCTCCATCTACCTGCGCCGCCGATTCTTCAATAGATGACATGTTCCTGGCGCTATTGGCCGGAGTGCCGCAATGAAGAAACGCCTCCTTCCCCGCATCTGCCCGCAGGCAAGATTTGCCGCCGAATAAACTCGGGCGGATGTACTCACCCGACGCGAGGCGGATGTACCATACGATTCCGACGCGGCTCCCTTTCCGGGGAGCGCATGCCAGCGGAGTGACGGGGTAGGGAGTGAGTGTGTTCATGTTGGGCTTGGGGTTTGGGGGTGTCATTCAGTGATTGCCGCGGCCCAGAATTGTGTTTGTGACGGGATGCTGCCAGCAGCGCTTGGTGCTTGTCGTTGCTCGCAGCAACGCTGCCCGCAGAGACCTACGCTCGGCCGTCTTTCCGGCAGGGGCGGCGTTGGTGATTGTGACTGCGGTGATAGGGGCGGTGGTGACTTCGGTGGTGTTCATGCCCGTAACAGACCACGACTGCGGTTTCGTGTCAATCAAGTATTTTAAACAAAGTTTTAATCGGCTGGATATCAACATTTTACGACGTGAAATAATTCCCACAACGACGGATTAAATGGCGCATTTATCCGATCTTTTCCCAAAAGTGGATAAACGCTTTTCTGGAAGTGGACGGAATCCGGGAAGCCCGAAAGGCGCCGAAAAATAGTCCGAAAATAATCCTTGCCTAACCCGCTTACGCATCCGATACTCCGGGCCATGAACAGGATCAAACTCGCAGACATGGGGACAACGGGACTCGTACAATATGTTATCTCCGGAAGCCGACGGATGCGTGGGGCGCGCAGAGGTCAGGCAACGAAAATCATCGCAGCACGGTTCGGCCGCTGGGAAGCCATCGACGCATTTCGCAAGGCGGTGAACCGAGCGGTGATAGGGAGGTGAGCGAAACACCCGCAGAATCCATGAAAGCAACGCCAAAAATGAAAAAACTCAAATGCCGCAAGTCACCCAAACGGCAGGCCAACCCCAAGCAGGAGGATGAACCGCCTCTTGCCCTCGTGGCGCAGGTGGCCGCCGCGATACACGCCCAGCAATGGGGCACGAACCCCGATGCGGACCCAGCCAAGGCGGTCCATCAGGCGCTGAGGCTGATAGATGCCATCCGGATGGGGTGGCATGGGTGAGCGAAACACCCGCGGAATACTTGGCCCGAATCGGCGCAAAGGGCGGCGCGAAATCACGGCGCAAACTGTCGGCGAAAGAGGCTCGTCGCATCGCAATGATCCGATGGGAGAGGGGAAGCCAAAAAAGGAGCTTGACATGTCACCCCAAATCCCCCTTAAGATCCCCCGTAGCCGCAGCGCCGATATAGCACGTCCAGCGTAGACGGAGACGCGGAAGCGGGTCCCCTCACGATAGCACACTCTCCCTCTCCGATAGACGAGAGAGTCTCCAACCCGGTCCGATCAGACCAGGTAAGGACCGCACTCAATCAACCGTCCAGCCGCTCGATCATGACGAGGTGTAGCGACCAGGTGGCGACCAGGTAAGCAGATCAATGGACGGGGACCTGGACGACCAAATGATGACTTGTTACGCCAATCCCGTATTTACTCGAAGGGCGTAAAAATCACGCATCGACCCCGTCCCAGGGAGGGGTGAGCGGGAGCTCTAGCAAGGGGTCAAAGGCATAAGGGGGCACAATAAGGCTCATATATAATGAAGTCACAAGTAATTGAGCGACAATGGGATAGAGAAGCGGGGAATGGGCCGATCGGGGCCCATATCGAGCCCGGACCCCACCCCCACCCTTGCCCCATGGGCGCCCCTTATATA
>Ga0226658_10000411_pt1 | contig 21044 bp, 16 predicted proteins | sample OliLak19BULKMAT1_FD_169091 | JGI IMG/M metagenome (GOLD analysis project Ga0226658, IMG submission 169091) | Freshwater microbial mat bacterial communities from Lake Vanda, McMurdo Dry Valleys, Antarctica - Oligotrophic Lake LV.19.BULKMAT1 (v2)... | ecosystem: Environmental > Aquatic >... | reverse complement strand
AGAAAAAGAAGAAACACGTTCCAGCTTTCTGTTTCGCAATTTACTTAAAGGCTTGGTAGGGTTTGTGGTAATTATTGCCGTGTTTGTTTTGTTGGAGGGCTACATTCAACAAAATTTCAAAGACCACGTTGACAGCATTAGAGCGAACCCGGGCATTTTGTACGGTATCTATACTTTGTCAGAGATTGTTTTTGGCCTTTTGCCTCCCGAGATTTTTATGATGATTTGGATATTGGATGATATTAATCTTAGGGGTTTTATTACCAACTTAGCCATTCTCTCTATCATATCGTATGCAGCTGGGATCTTAGGCTACTACATTGGCAAAGTATTTTCCAAAACTAAATTTTATCAAGAGCGCATTCGGGAAAAGTACTTGAAGCAATACGAAGGAAAGTTAAAAACGTATGGCGGCTACTTAGTATTCGTGGGAGCCGTAACCCCCGTTCCCTTTTCTGCCACGTGTATGCTAGCCGGCTCGGTGAATCTCAGCTTCAAACATTTTTTACTTATCTGCCTTACCCGCGTTATTCGCTTTGCCGGATATGGCGCACTCGTTTGGTATGCACCTGACCTATTCAAGGATTTAACGCAGGGATTTTAATACTATTTTTTCTTTCATTGCTTTTTCAATCTTTTCCTTAGAAAAATAAACCGGAAAATATTGATCGTTGCTCCACAACGGAAATAGGTTTTTGTAAAATGGACTATCCACATCCCCGCTTTGCCCAGGCGCATTTGTGAACATGGTCTTGTCCCAGTCGGCCACATCCGTCACAATTCTAAAAGTAGCACCAGCAGTTTGATTGTCCGCATTAGTAGTCATGCCCGGTGTAGACCCATTTCCCCCACGGGGCAATGGACCCACCTCAAGTTTCTTTCTCATCACCTCGTCTACCGCATTGCCCAACTGATGTTTGATCAGCGCGTGATGATAATTGATCTGTCCATACTGCCATGTAGAGATTTCATTGCCGAGTTTTATCGAAAGATAATCCACGGCATGTTGTAGCGTTGAAAGCAAAAATTGATTGCGGCCAGCAGTTGCATCCGCTCCAAACTCCTTTCTGGGTTTTGAAATCCACTCAACAACTCTTGTCAACGGAATATATTTTACCATCTCTTTTGCATTTTCGGGCACAAAAAGTGGAAGAACTTCTTCTGTGATTTTCTTTTCCCAAGCGGCATAAATGCCCGCCTCCACCGAAGAACGATCCATTACAAAATTCCATTTCAATAAAAGTTGCCGAGCCGATTCTGTTTTTTCATCTGACGATTTCAAATCTTGCAACAGCGGCACCAATGTCCTGGCTGGGATGGACAGGTAATCATGCTGCAGCTTCATCATGTCATCGGTGTTAAATTTCTTCCCCGAGCTAAGAACTTCGTTAATGCGATCAACTCGGTAAGGATCTGCCCATGTCCATCCCACGGCATTGCGATGGGCATAGTTTTTAGGAATCAAATTCTCATTGGCCGTTGCCCAAAATCCCTTGGCGGGATTGAATACATTTGGCAATGATTTTATAGGCAGATAGCCCTCCCATTCAAATCGACCATCACCCGGAACTGGAACCAGTCCATCCCAATTTTTTCGCACAGGCGCTACCCCAGCTGCTTGCCAACCGATGTTTCCCTTTTTGTCGGCCCAAATCATGTTCTCTCCAGGAATATGGCTAAAGGAACATGCTGTGCGAAACTCCTCCCAATTTTTTGCCTGATCCATTCGCAAGCTAGCGATATAAGGCGCCCCGCCTATTTCCATCCAACCGCATCGCATAGCATAGGCAACGTTATTTTTCAAATCTAAAAAAGTAACTGGGCCATGGCGTGTATAAAAATGCTCAACCAAGACATCAGCACTTCCTTTTACTGTGATCGTATCCTTGATCATACGCATCTCTTCCCACTTCCCTTGATATTTATATTGACGCTGGTTTTGTGGATTGAGTTGATAGACGTACAAATCCTCCGCATCCAAATCAAAAACAGTCAGCCCCCAAGCGCCAAAGTCATTGTGGCCAATTGAAATGCCGGGGATTGTTGGTTCGCCTCCTCCTAACACATTCCAACCGGGCGCATTCAAATGTACCATGTAACGAAGTGACGGAACTGACAAGGCGCGATGCGGATCGTTAGCTAAAAGTGGAAACCCACTTTGCGAAAGGCGCGGGCTAACAATCCAATTGTTGCTTCCAATGGTATTTCTTTCTGTTTCCATCAGTTTTTGATACGCCTCATCATCGGCTTTCGCTAATCGATTATATTGATTCAAATCCAGGTTTGCTGATAGCGAAATATCTTGCGGAGTAAAACTCAATGGCTTGCGAAATGCATCGTACAATTCTGTGGTTGGGGCCGACAAAAGTTTTTGATCAATTACTGGGTCCATTTTCAAATTGGGCTCGCCCGGCTCAAACACAATCAAATCTTTTACTTTTTCTTCGCCCAACAGCGCCACCAACTTACCAATTGAAACTTCTTCAGCAATATTGCCCAGCAACCCTTGGTGCCGCGAGATAACAAGATCAGGTGTCCATTTTTGAGGTCTTGTTTTCAATAATTTGAATTCCAACGGAAGCAAATCAGGATTTCTTTCAGTTGCTTGGATGTATGCGTTTACGCCATCGGTAAATGCCGTTATGATTTGTTTGCCACGGGGATGATAATGATTGAGCTCTTTCTTCAAATCCCCTCGGAACTTGAACAACCGTGCGCCTTTGTCGCGGAGGATTTCTTTTGGCCCTAGTAACTCGGCCATCGTACCTGTCGCTTGCCTGCGCCAGAGTTCAAATTGAAAGAGACGGTCTTTGGCAGCGCAATATCCTTGAGCAAAAAACAAATCGTGTTCGTTTTGGGCGTAGATGTGGTTTATCCCAAACTCATCGCGAATCACCTCCACCGGTTGTTGTAGACCTGAGACTGATAGCTCTACTTTGGTTTGACCGAATGAGTAGCTATTCAACGAAATCAAAAAAATAGTAAAGCATTTTCTCATAACTATGGCATTTGATCTAAAATAAGTTGATTTTCTTCTTTGAACGAACAGTTTAATGATAAATGATATACGTGATTACTTGAATGGGACATTTGTGATCATTAAAATTAGTTTCTTACACCCCAACTCGTTAGTTTTGCCCCGCAAATAATCACTCGTAAATTATTTGCAATGGCACTCGACCCCAAGAAATTTCTCTTTGAAGCATTGACGTATGATGACGTGCTTCTCGTTCCGGCTTACAGCGAAGTGTTACCCCGCGAAACGGATACATCAGGGTATCTTACCAAGAATATTAAGCTAAATATCCCGATCATTTCTGCCGCCATGGATACTGTCACCGATGCTGATTTGGCGATTGGCATGGCACTCGAAGGCGGTTTGGGGTTCATCCACAAAAACATGTCGATCGAGGCGCAGGCGAATCAGGTGCGTAAAGTAAAGCGTTCCCAAAGCGGTATGATCCTGGATCCGGTAACGCTGCTGGTGACTTCTACGGTGCGAGATGCTGAAAAGATCATGCGTGAGTTTAAGATCGGTGGTATTCCCGTAATCGACCAAAACGGTAAACTCGTAGGTATCATTACAAATCGTGATTTGCGTTTTCAAAAAGATATGTCTACGCCTATCGAGCGAATCATGACGAAAGAAAATCTAATCACAGCACCGGAAGGAATCACCTTAGAAAAAGCAGAGTTACTGTTACAGGATTATAAGATTGAAAAGCTTCCGATCGTCAATAAGAAAGGAAAGCTCACGGGGCTTGTCACCTACAAAGACATCCTAAAAAAGAAAAACAAGCCCAACGCCTGCAAGGATAAATTTGGAAGACTGAGAGCAGGTGCTGCTGTAGGCGTTACACCCGATATTTTAGACAGGATTGAAGCGTTGCAAATTGCTGGAGTAGATGTGATCAGTATAGATACCGCTCACGGTCATTCCAAAGGCGTGATGGATGCTGCGAAAAAGGTGAAAAGAAAATACCCATCGTTAGAGATGGTGGTGGGCAATATTGCCACTGGCGAAGCGGCCAGAGCATTGGCCAGAATTGGAGTGGATGCCGTAAAAGTAGGTGTTGGTCCCGGTAGCATTTGCACCACGCGCATCGTGGCGGGGATCGGCCTGCCTCAACTCTCTGCCGTTTATGAAGCCGCTAAAGCATTGAAGGGTTCAGGAGTGAAAGCGATTGCCGATGGCGGCATTCGATTTTCGGGAGATATTGTAAAAGCCTTGGCCGCTGGTGCGGATAGCGTAATGATTGGGTCACTTTTGGCCGGAACGGAAGAAGCACCCGGTGAACTTATTATTTACGAAGGAAGGAGATTTAAATCCTACCGAGGGATGGGCTCTTTAGAAGCCATGGAAGACGGTTCGAAAGACCGTTATTTTCAGGATGTGGAAGATGACATTAAAAAACTAGTGCCAGAAGGTATCTCAGGTCGAGTGCCTTTCAAGGGATCGGTAGCAGAAGTTTTGTACCAATTGGTAGGTGGGTTAAAGGCAGGCATGGGGTATTGTGGAGCCAAAAATTTGGAGAGACTTAAATCATCAAAGTTTGTCAAGATCACCGCAGCGGGCGTACACGAAAGCCATCCGCACGATGTGAGCATCACCCGAGAAGCCCCGAACTACAGTAGGAAGTAGAAAAAGCACCTATTGTAAAGATATTATATAGCCTTTTTATTAATTATTATTGCATGGCCAACCTCTTGATTGGCCATGTTTTTGTTAAGATGTCCAAAACCAAGGCTCTCATTCGTCTCACTACGCTATGTGCGATCATCGCCTGGGTCATCTTGGTTTTTGCTGACGTCACCGTCATTTACAGCGACCTAAAATCACTGCCTTCTGGCATCCCCAATTGGCTGCCAAGGGTAATGTTGGATGCTTTCATCATCTCCCTTTTTTACTACTACAAGTTTCAGATTGAGCGAGACGAAAGCTTGAATTTCACCGATTTACTTTGGAAAGTTTTTGCTACCGGGTTGATTGCCACGGTTGCTTCTTTGGCGGTGCGGCTGGTGTTGTTTCTACTAGGCAATACAAAGCTGGCAAGTAACATCCTGTTTATGGACGTGGTGTACCAGATCACACTTGCCCTTTTTATCAATTTTTTATTGGCCGCTTTTACTTCGTGGAAGCGATTAATTCTCTATCAAAAATCGAAGTGGTTGATGCGCGCGTGGTCGGTGTTTGAGTTGCTGCTCATGAGTATTCTGGTGTATGACAGCGTCCACATTGTGATTTCTGACACTATTATCACCGTGGCGATTGTGATTATTAGTTTATTGGGACTTGTGCTTTCGGCCAATATGCGTTGGGTGGCGTATCTTAATTTCAAACAAAAGTGGACAAGTCTATTGTTGCTGCTCCTTTCTATTTTCTATTTAGTTTATTTCCTTTATTCTGTTACGATGTGGTCTGATCAGATCAGCCAACAAAGTAAAATCTTCCTCGATTTTCAAAGCCACGTGTTCAACATCGCGCTTCTGGCGTTTGTGCTCACCTACATGACGTTCTCTTTCTTAGTGATCTTATTTAACCTGCCTACATCTTCTGTGTTCGAACAAAAGCTAGAGGAAGTGGTGAATTTTCAACGCATCAGCCAATCCATTCAAACGGAACAGAATGAAGAAAGTGTTTACAATATTTTATTGGAAAGTTCGGTGAGTTCTGTTTTTGCCGATGCCGCGTGGTTGGAAATTAAGGGAAGAGAAAATGAGCAACGTCTTTTTACACATCAAATCACCGAAAGGGAGACAAAAGACATTCATGCCCATTTGGAAAAAAATAAAGTCAAGGGGGCGCTAGAGCAAAGCAGTGACAAGACCAAAAATCTCTCAAAGCTTTTGGGCACGTTAAAAAGCAGTCGCTTCCGTTCGTTGTTGGCATTCCCCATCAAAGTAAAAGATGAAACCATCGGCACGTTGGCGCTATTAAAAGAACTGCCCGATGGTTTCAACAAAGAAATGACACGCATCGTTTCGGCTTTTGCCAATCAGGCGGGTATCTCTATCGGAAACTTTCGCTTAATGGAGGAGGCCTTTCAAAACGAGCGTTATAAAGAAGAGCTAAAAATTGCCAAAACAGTGCAGCAAAGTTTGTTGCCCACAAGGCTAGAGCAAGATGCCGACTTTGAAATTTCCGCCTTTTCAGCCTCCGCAGATGAGGTGGGTGGCGATTATTACGACACCCTTAGAATTAGCGATCATGAGATTGCATTGATCATAGCAGACGTGTCCGGCAAAGGCACAACCGCGGCCTTTCACATGTCTCAAATGAAGGGGATCTTTCATAGCCTCGCGCAACAAGGGCCGAGCCCGAAAGATTTTATGGCTAAAGCAAATAAAGCACTGGTTTATTGCTTGGAAAGAGGCTCATTTATTTCCGCCACCTACTTTATCATCAATACCAAAACAAAAAAAGTACATTACTCACGGGCGGGGCACTGTCCTGTTCTTTTCTACCAGTCTTCAACCAATCAGACACAATATTTAAAAGATAAAGGCACCGCGCTGGGAATGGTGCGCACCAACGACTATTGCAATTTTGTGGAAGACAATGAATTTCCGTACGCCCCAGGCGATGTGATGATGCTTTACACAGATGGAATTACGGAAACCAAAAACGATAAAAATGAAGAGTTCGGCTACGATCGGTTGTCTCTGGCATTACAACAAAACGCTGCGAAAAGTTCAAGGGAAATTGAAGAAATTGTAATTGAAAAATTATATGAGTTCTCGGGATCCGAAGATATTAATGATGATTATACGTCTATGACTGTAAAGTTCAGATAAACAAAACATAAAAAAACCAAAACCGTTAAAACTACATGGTTCACATCAGAAGATTGCAAGAAGACGGAATTGACATTCTCTCCATTGTGGGGGAAATTGATGCGAGTTCCTCCATCGAATTAGACTTGGCCATTGCCAAAAGTGTGGGAGAAGGATTCAAAAAAATAGTAGTGGATTGCACCGCCTTGGAATACATTTCCTCGGCTGGTTTGGGGGTATTTATGTCCTACATCGAAGAATTGAAGGACAAAAAGACAACGCTAGTCTTGTATGGCTTAAAAGAGCGGGTTTTAAACACCTTCAGCATTTTAGGATTGGCTGACCTTTTAAACATTCGGCCAGACAAGCAAGAAGCAAAAACATTGGTAAATGAGTCATCAGTTTAACACCGGCTGTAGTCTTAATAACCTTAAAGGTGTGCGGGAGTTTATCCGAAACTCCCTAGCAGGGCAAGGTGTGACTGATCTGGAATTGGGCGCAATTGTTTTAGCGTTGGATGAAATGTTTTCCAATCTTATGATTCACGCTCACCACTGCAATCCAGACCATCACATTGAATTGAACATCCACATTCCCGCAAAGGGGCAGTTTATTTTTGAGATTATTGATGACGGATCGATGTTTGACATCAACCAATTTCACGAACCGGAAATTGACAGCCTCGTGCACGAAAAGAGGAAAGGCGGCTTGGGCATTCGTTTAGTAAAGACCATCATGGACAAAATTGAATACGTGCGCGAGGGAGGAAAAAACGTGTGCCGTCTCACCAAGTCAATTTAGCGAGCATTGTCTCGTTTATAATGTAGAAAAAAACAAAATCGCCCAAATCTTGGCTTACTTATTACTCTTGATTTTTCCTGTTATTTTTGCAATCCTTAAATAGACATTCATGCTCAGGTCCGTTGTTTTGACTGCTTTTAGTTGTATTGCACTGATTGGCTTTGCCCAATCAAAGAGAAACCAGCAACCGACCGTTCTTTTTTCAGTTAACCGCACGCCCACGTTTACTGATGAGTTCATTTACCTCTACAAAAAAAACCATCAGAACAAGCCCGAAGATTTTACCGAAGCCAAAATCAACGAATACCTAACCCTATTCATCAACTTTAAATTAAAGGTAACTGAAGCAAAGGCCTTTGGCATGGATACGACTTCAAAATTCACAAAAGAGTTCAAGACTTACCGCGAGGATTTAAAAAAACCTTACCGAGCCGAACCAGATGCCTTGGAGAAATTGACAAAGGAGGCGTACGAACATCTGACCCAAGAAGTAAGGGCGTCCCATATCCTGATCAATCTAAAACCCGATGCTTTTCCAGCAGACACATTGGCTGCGTTCAATAAAATAGGAGACATCAAAAAGAGAATTGCAGCAGGTGAAGATTTCGAAAAATTAGCCCGGGAACTTTCTGAAGATCCTTCGGCCAAATATAACGGTGGGGATTTAGGGTATTTTACCGCCATGCAAATGGTCTATCCATTTGAAGAAGCTGCTTACAAAACCGATAAAGGAGAAATTACAAACATTGTTCGCACCCGTTTTGGTTATCATTTGATAAAAGTAGTCGACAAAAAGCCGGCACGAGGTGAAGTGGAAGTCTCACACATTTTGCTTCGGACCGGAACACCGAATGATGTGAAAATTAAAAACAAGGCTTTTGAAATTTTTGATCAATTAAAAGCCGGTCGTGCGTGGGATGAGCTTTGCAAAGAAAACTCGGAGGACAGCAACACTAAAGATTCCGGGGGAAAACTTCGGGCGTTTGGTGTGGGTGCGCTGGCTTCCGTTCCTGAATTTGAGAACACCGCGTTTGCTATGCAGAAGCCCGGTGATCTGTCAGATCCTTTTCAATCTTCCATCGGCTGGCATATCGTGCGGTTAGAAAAAAAGATTCCACTCCCCCCCTATTCAGAGCTGGCTGAATCTCTGAAAAGAAAAGTAGCCCGTGATGAGCGCCTGCAAATTTCCCAACAAGCAATGGCCGCTAAACGGAGGAAAGATTTTGGCTTTGTTGAGGTGCCTGAAACCAAGAAGACCATTCTGAGCTTAGCTGATTCCAGCTTGACGAAGGGCAAATGGAGCTATCGTGGCCAGGCTGCGTTGCTAACACAAAAGCTATTCTCTATTCAAAACAGTGTTGTTACGGTGGCTCAATTTATCTCGTTTTTAAAAACCAATCAAGCTTCTTCCACTATGATTCCTGCTGCATACATGGATCAGCTGTACAACTATTTTGTAGAAGAAACCATCACCTCAGCAGAGGAGGAAAAACTTAAAATAGAAAAACCTGAGTATAAAAACCTATTGACGGAATACAGAGAGGGAATTCTCTTCTTTGAAATCATGGAAAAAGAAATTTGGAACAAGGCTTCTGAAGACACGCTTGGACAACTCAATTATTATGAAAGAAATGCGACCAAATATCAAGGGGGCAACCGTGTGGAAGCGCGTATTTTTTCAGCTACCGATAAAGAGTTGATCGAAGATTTCAAAAAGAAAGTAGCAAAGGGCGATACGCTGAAAGAAGCCGACCTGAAAAAATTTAAATCTGTACAGCCGTTTAGAAATTATGAGAAGGGCGAAAGCAAAGTTATTGATAAAGTAACTTGGGCTGCCGGTTTGCAGGAGACCGAACTGGATAAGAATTTCTATTTGGTAGAAATTGCCCGATTGGTGGCCCCCGGCACAAAAACGTTCAGGGAGGCGAGGGCAAGTGTAATCTCAGATTACCAAGTGGAACTAGAAAAAAAATGGCTGGACAGTTTGAGAAAAAAGTATCCGGTTGAGATACACAAGAAACGTAAAAAAATCGTTATCAAAACGTTGGTCCAGAAATGATCTCGCAACGCAAATTGAAAGATAGATTTTCGGTATTACTGCTGCTTGCTGTTGCGGCATTTATTTTCAGTTCTTGCGATCTGATCCGTATGAAAGGAGAAAAAAGCGGGTTGGGCAACCTGCGAAAGCCGTTAGCAAGAGTGGATAAATCTTACTTATATTTAGATGAATTGAAGGGCATGGTACCCTCTGGTGCTACACAAGAAGATAGTGCAGCCAGAATTTCTTCCTACGTAAATAGTTGGATCCGGAAACAATTGGTACTTAACGAAGCTGCCAAAAAGATCGACATCAATGAGGCCGAAGTAGAACGCAAAGTGCTTGAATATCGATATAGCTTGATCGGTTATGAGTTTCAGAATTTCTACATCAAAAAAAACTTAAATGATTCGGTGACGCGGGGGGAAATGGAAGCCTATTACAAATCGCACCTCGATAACTTTGTGTTGAAGCAAAATATCGTTCAAGGCACCTACATCAAAGTAGCCAAAACCGCCCCCCGAATTCAGCGCATTAAGCCGCTTTTGTATTCTGGCGATCAAAAAGATATCGCTGAACTAAAATCCTATTGCCTAAGTTTTTCTGCTGCTTATCAATTGCCAGACTCTACTTGGATAGCGTTTGACAAACTTACCGCGGACTCGCCCTTGGCGGAAATCCCCAACAAAATTCAATTTCTGCGTAGCTATTCTTACTATGAAACAAGCGATGCTAGCTATCTCTATTTTTTGAAATTGGATGCCTATAAAATTTCAGATAATGTAAGCCCGTTGGAATTTGTAGAGGATGACATTAAAAACATTATTTTAAATAAAAGAAAAGTTGAACTTGCAAAAAAATTGGAGGATGAGGTTTACGAAAATGGTGTTAAACGAAAGGATTTTGAGGTTTTTAACAAGTAGTCTCTTTATTCTCCTGCTTGCTTTGCCCTTGGCGGCTCAAGAGAAGGAGCAAACAGGCTTTGTAGTAGACAAAATAATTGCTAAGGTTGATAATTTTATCGTTATCAAATCTGAGTTAGAATCAGCTTATCAGGGATACATCGCGGAAGGAAATCCGCAATCCGAAGAAGCGAAATGCCAGCTCTTCAACCGACTGATCATGAACAAACTGATGGTGGCGAAAGCGGCCATCGATTCGGTGTTGGTCACCGATTTTGAGGTTGATCAAAATACCGGTCAGCGGATGAACGCCATTCTTCAAAATTCCGGCAACTCGCCCGAGGAGTTGGAAAGAAGATATGGAAAAAGCTTGGAGCAGATTCGGGTAGAATTGCGCGAACAGATTCGCGAACAGCTATTGTCCCGAGAGATGACGGAACGCATTCACAAAGATTTGAAGATCACCCCTGCCGAAGTAAAACGGTTCTTTCACAAAATACCAACGGACAGTTTGCCCTTTTATTCTTCGGATGTGGAAATCGGACAAATCGTGAAGGTTGCCAAAATCAGCAACTCGCAAAAAGCAGAAGCTAAGGGTCGGCTTAGTGAAATTCGTGAACGAATCTTGGACGGAGAAGATTTCAATGCGTTGGCGCAAAAATATTCAGAGGACCCCAGCGCAAGGTCTAACGGTGGCGAAATGGGTTTTGTGGGAAGGGGAGCTATGGTGCCCCAATTTGAGGCGATGGGTTTTAAACTTCGCAAGGGAGAAATTTCACAGCCCTTCGAATCTGCTTTTGGAATTCATATCATGCAGTTAATTGACCGCAGAGGAAATGAATACAACTCCCGTCATATCTTGTTGTTGGGTAATCCCTCACAGGAAGATATTAATAGGGCTGAAAATTACCTAGATAGCCTTCGCAGAAAAATTGTGAAAGACAGCATTAAGTTTGAATATGCCGCCAAAGAATATTCCGATGATATAGCTACAAAAGGGCGCGGAGGATATTTTACAGATCAAGATGGGGGAATTCGCGTTTCCATGCGTGAAATAGACCCTGTGGTATACCTTGCCGTTGACACTATGAAGCTGGGAAGTATTTCGAAGTCACTGGCGTATCGTACCGAAGAAGGAAAAGAGGCGGTAAGGATTCTCTACTTCAAAGCTAAAATTCCTCCCCACCAAGCGAACTTAGATGACGACTGGCATCGCATCCAATCTGCTGCGTTGGCTGAGAAAAAAGATAAGATCATTGAAAAATGGTTTAAAAAATCTAGGCAGGACGTGTTTATCAACATTGATCCTAGCTATTCTTATTGCAAGATCCTTGAATAAGCATTCAAAGATCTAATTAATGGCATCCTTAAAAACTTCGCTCACACCGCTTTTTTGGAGAAGGGGTTGGATAAGTAAAAGCAAAGGTTTTTGAAGATGCGCTAATTTTAATCATAGAGATGTTGAATTTTAATTTCTGAATAATGGCCCACCAATTTTCCGATGATGTAGAAGCTGCTGATGCGTTGGCCGGGGCGTTTCAAAACTTGAAGAATGAAATTGCGAAGGTAGTGGTTGGTCAAGATGAGGTGGTGACGCTGGTGTTGACCGGGATTTTTTGTCATGGCCACTCGCTGTTGATTGGCGTGCCTGGCTTAGCAAAAACATTGTTGGTGCAAACCATCGCCACATCACTCGATCTACAATTTAAACGAATTCAATTCACCCCTGATTTAATGCCTTCTGATATTGTAGGATCAGAGACAATGGATAAGGAACGCAACTTTCAGTTTGTGAAAGGGCCCATTTTTGCCAATATAATTCTAGCAGACGAGATCAACCGCACTCCGCCCAAAACACAGGCTGCATTGTTGGAATCCATGCAAGAATACGCAGTGACCATTGCTGGAAATAATTATCCATTGCCAAGACCTTTCTTTGTCTTAGCTACCCAAAATCCAATTGAACAGGAAGGAACTTATCCATTGCCGGAAGCACAACTCGACCGCTTCATGTTCAACATATTTTTGGATTATCCGAGCTATCAACAAGAAATCAGCATCGTAAAGAATACCACAGCCGATTTTACCCAACAAGTTTCAAAAACACTTTCCGCAGAAGAGATTGTAGCCTTTCAGCACTTGGTAAGACGAGTGCCTATTGCCGATAATGTGGTTGAGTACGCTGTGAGATTGGCACAATCAACCCGCCCGGGAAAGAATGGATCTGCCATTGCCAACGATTTGCTCGAATGGGGAGCAGGCCCACGGGCATCTCAATACTTGGTGCTTGGCGCAAAATGCAATGCACTGATCAATGGGAAATATTCACCGGATATCGAAGATGTGCAAGCAGTTGCCAAACCTGTACTTCGCCACCGCATGGTGCGCAATTTTAAGGCCGAGGCGGAAGGAATAACGGTAGATGGAATTATTGAAAAGTTAATGGTGTGAGATAGCCCTCTTCAGTTGATCAATTCCCGCAGCACCCCAATCGATTTTATTTCTCCAAACCCTTCGATGTGGGTTGCATAAAACCGTAGCAATACATCCAGCACTTTTCTGCGCTGGATTTGATTCATAGGCAATTGCGCATTATAATCAGCGGTGAGCAATTGGTGAAGCATCTGTTCTTCTTTGTCATCCGCAAAAAAGGGCGTTAAGATTTCGTTTGTATGGGTGGGGCCAAATCCCAACAACTTGCTCAACCTCATCAAAAAGACCAAGTGAAAATTCTCTGTGTTGCCGGTCAGCTGATCTAGTGTGATGAAAGAGTCAAAAAGAAATTCGCCTATCTCCTGCGCATGGGTTTGCTCTTTCACGGCTTTGTTGATCACTTCATTCAAGAAAAGGGCGATAGTGGATTTTCTAAAATCAGATGTGATACTTCGGTAGGGGTGAAAACAGCGTACCTCTTTCAACCGCAAAATAGTGGCGTTCTCTTTATGGTACACCACCATATCCAGCAATGTGAGCGGTTGGTACAACGCAATTTTTCCTTTGCCCGACTTGCTGCGTACGCTATTTACAAGGTAGGTCTGTAAACCAAATTTACTGGTGAAAACAGTTACGATGATGGAAGTTTCAGCGTATTTGGTAAACCTAAAAACGATACCGCTAGTCTTGTGAAGCACTTTCGAAAAGTTCGAAGTTAAGTTATTGGTTCAAAGTTTTGTTGCCATCAACTATTCATCCCATCCACAAACGATCGCCTGGTGCGCGCTTCGTAGTTATCCTTTTCGCCAAGGAGCACTTTAGATTTACTGTCGGTCAACCGAAAGGAAAAAGAAGCCAACTCGCCAGTCTGTGCGCAGATAGCATGAACTTTAGTGACAAATTCGGCCACGGCCAATAAGTTCGGCATCGGGCCAAATGGTTTCCCTTCGTAGTCCATGTCTAACCCGGCCACAATTACCCGCTTGCCACTATTCGCTAACTTATTGCAGACTTCCACAATAGCATCATCAAAAAATTGAGCTTCGTCAATGCCCACCACATCACAATCACCTGCCAGCAACAAAATGTCATCTGCAAAATTCACAGGTGTAGATCGAATCTCACGATGGCTATGCGACACAATCTTCTGTTCGTCATAGCGCTTATCCACAGCCGGCTTGAAAATCTCCACTTTTTGTTTCGCTATCAGCGCGCGGTTTAGCCTGCGAATCAACTCCTCAGTTTTGCCCGAGAACATGCAACCGGAGATTACCTCAATCCATCCCCTTTTTTCAGATTGGCCACTTCTACCAATGTTTGGTTCAATAAACATCCCGCAAGGTAAAAATTACTACGAATCCGGTAGGTCTTAAACCAGTTAATAAAATTGGCGAAAACTTTAAAATCGAAAAAAACATTGAGAACTACCCTTTCCAACAACTTCTTTTTCTCCGAGATTTTCAATTGCTATCTTTACCAGTGCAAGCCTTAGCTATCCACAAATCTATGGACGAAAAAATAAGCCCAAAAGCAATTGAGCAATATAGCTTGGAATATGCCGCAAAACTGGGCAGCCAATTTTTTGATAAAAAAGAGAAAATCACAGGAGCGGAAATTCTGACACTGTGCGAAATAAAGCAAGTGAACCTGTTCGTCATTCGAGAACTGATGAATATTTGGAAGAACGAGTCCGAGAAAATAAAAAGCCCGTATTTTGACTATCAGGCGGCTGAGGTAAGAGAAGTTCTGCTTCAATTCCAAAATGTACTGTCTAATCACATTGCCATTGGCAGAGAAGATTTGCTTCCGCTGTTGCAGGCCGCGGTCGTAAAAACCATCCACTTGATTGTAACCCCCTATGATTTTTACTCAGAAACACTAGATCGTTATGGCAAGGGATATCTCAAAACGACAACCTTAAAAAATGAAGTAAAGTATCTTAAAATAAATAAATCTCCACTAGAAAAACTAGTTGTGAAGTTAGAGGAACAAAACTTACAACTGATCACTGGCAACGAGGCTTTTGGCATGCTCGATCATATATTAGAAGAAGTGAATTTTACTCCTGAAGATTTCGATGGCTACCTAACACAATTCTCAAAACTTGTGCCTTTAAAAATTGAAAGGTTATATGAACCGAAAAACTTACTGAAACCCTTCGAACCGGCCAAGCCAGAGCAGACAAAAATTTTCGCTGAACAGGCATCAAAGCAACCTAAACCTACTCCGACTCAAAATACGCCAAAGCAAAAAGTAAATAAACTAAAAGACGGACTGACGATCAATCAGAAATTCATGTTCACAAAAATTCTCTTTAAAGGTGATTTTGAAATTTTTTCGGAAGCGATTGATCAAATTGATACCCTGCCATCTTTGAACCATGCCCTCGCTCACCTTGGCGAATATTATCCTGAGTGGGACCGCGAAAGTGAAGAGTACGAAGAGTTTATTGAAGTACTCGAGAAGAGATTCCGTTAGCGCTTTGATTCCGATGAGTTTTCAACATCCGATGGCTATCGGATTTTCGTTTTGGCCTAAAGCCCTTCTTGAAAATCGCCAAATAAAAGACCCTATATCTGATTTTTGCCTCTGGCGTCAAGGTGTCTGCTTCTAGACCTACTTATAAGATAAATAAATATTACTTTGATGACTGTTGTTGAAATCATGCCGACATACATGTGCTTTGGTGAAATTCTATTGACTAAAAAAATTATCAACAAAAAAATACATTCGCACTTCCGCCTAGCATCGAGGCAATTTTTCGGTTTCTTTCTAAAGCCTCGACATCAATACTCCCCATCATTTATCCCCATTAAATCCGTTGTAAGACCTGGCTTCGATGAGCATCCAACTTCAACAAAATAAACAGCAAGATCGTAAAACCCCACAGCGATGAGCCACCATAGCTGAAGAATGGAAGCGGAATACCAATTACAGGAAACAGCCCTACGGTCATACCGATGTTGATTGCAAAGTGGAAGAATAGAATACACGCCACGCTATAACCATACGCCCTTGCAAACCGGCTCTTCTGTCTTTCGGATAAAAATATCACGCGTAATAAAAGCGCCACAAACAAACCAATTACAACCAAACTACCGATCCAGCCAAATTCCTCCCCAATGGTACAAAAAATAAAATCTGTGCTTTGCTTTGGAACAAAATCAAACTTCGTTTGTGTGCCCTTCAAAAAACCCTTGCCAATGAACCCTCCGCTGCCAATGGCAATTTTGGATTGCGTTACGTTCCAACCCACTCCTAATGGATCTATATCTGGATTGACAAGTACCTTCACACGATTCTGTTGGTGCGGTTTCAACACATTGTTCACCACATAGTCAACACTTTCGATCATCCCGCTGATAATTAGTGCCCCAATCACCAAGATAACGATACGCCTAATTTTCTTTTTCCCCAAGGCAATTAATAATATCAGTATCAATAAAATTGATCCGTGGAGATACAGTTGGTTGGGAATTAAAAGGGTAAGGATAAAAATGGCAGCAGCACAAATTCCGACAATCAACAAAAAAGGAGACATTCCTTCGCGGTAAAAAACCAAAATAAAAGAAGTAAACACCAATGCCGTTCCTGTATCCTTTTGAAGTTGTATCAGTATGACGGGGATGCCAATGATGGCAAACAGAATGGCTTGATTGCGAAAGTTGTCCATACGAAAACCAACCGATCCAATGTATTTTGCAACCGCTAACGCAGTAATGAACTTTGCAAACTCAGAAGGCTGCACACCAAATGATCCGATCCCAATCCAAGCTTTGTTTCCTCCCACTTCTTTGCCAATGAAGGGAACCAAAAAAAGAAATACCAAAATCAATCCGAAAAAAAGATACGCAAATGTCTCATAGAAACGCATGTCGATAATATTGATAACCGCTACGATCACCAAAGACGCTGCGATAAACATTAACTGCCTGCCTGAACTCAAGGACAAATCCCAAATCGATTGATTGGCGGTTTCATCGTAGATCGCAGCAAAAATATTTAGCCAGCCCAACGTGACGAGCGCCATGAACAACAGGATCGTTGTCCAATCTAACCTCACCGATAAGTCATCGTCCCTTTTCAATTTTCTATTAGTCTAAGAATTTTCCGGCTAGTACATAGTCTTCGATAACCTGCCTCTTCGTTTTGCCGTAGAGGTATTTTTCAATCATCAAGCTGGCAATAGAGGCGGCCGCACGAGCGCCTTGACCGGCATCTTCCACATAAACGGAGATGGCAATTTTAGGATTATCGCGTGGAGCAAAAGCGATGAAAACAGAATGCGCTGGCAGCGGATCATTTTGAACCGTACCTGTTTTTCCACACACGATTACATCCACCAACCTTGCACGATATTGCCCCGTACCAGTCTCCACTACTTGCTGCATGGCGTCCACAGCAATTTTAAAATAGGACGAGTCGATAGTAGTGTAATGACGCTCTGCATATTTGGGCAATGGCTTGCCTTCTTTGCCAATCCATTTTACCAAATGTGGAATATGATAGAAACCTCTGTTGGCGATAATGGCTGCAAAATTGGCCATCTGTATCGGCACCACTAAATTCTCGCCTTCACCAATCGCAATGGAATAAATATTCGAAAACTTCCAAGGGCGATTGTCATAGGCACGATCATAATATGACGGAGTAGGAATAAGGCCTCCTTTTTCGTTAGGCAAATCAATTCCCAACTTACTTCCGAACCCGAAGCTATTGATGTGCTTGTTCCACTCTGCCAATCCAATGCGTGTATCTTCAAAGGGCGAATTGGAAACACCTTTGTTTAACATTCTGCGTAGCACTCCTAAAAAATAGGGATTGCAAGAATTGGCAATAGCTCCTCTTAAATCTTGATTATCATGACCTGGGTGACATCCAATCAATGTCTTGTCGCAACGTATTCGGGTCTCTGGCGTAATCACACCTTCTTGCAGAGCTGTCATCGCTTGTGCAATTTTAAAAATCGAACCGGGACGATATTGAGCCATCAACGGGCGATTGAAAAGTGGCTTCAGTGTGTCATTACTGATCAACGAAAAATTGGTACTATAATTTCTTCCTGTCAAAAGACTTGGACTGTAAGAAGGACCAGATACCAAAGCTAAAACCTCTCCGGTAGCAGGTTCAATAGCTGCAATGCTTCCCGACTTGCCTTTCATCAACAGTTCCCCATATTGTTGCAGGTCTAAATCCAGGCCGGTGACTAAATCTTGACCTGGTATTGAAAGTGTATCGTAAGCGCCATCTTTGAAAGAACCTTTTTCAATGCCTTTTACATTTCTCAATTTAAAGCGAACTCCCCTTTTGCCCCTCAGTTGCTCCTCATAAAACGATTCGATTCCAGTTTGGCCGATGTAATCACCTTGTTTGTAAAAACCCTTGTCGTCTCTTTCCAACTGTCCTTTGCTGAGCTCGCTCACGTAGCCCAATGCGTTGGCCAAAGCATTGGTGGTGTAGGCACGTGTAGTTCGCGCCTCAATATAAAACCCAGGGAACTCATCTAACCGATCTTGCACTTTGGCAAAGTCTTCATTCGAAAGTTGATCGATAAAAAGTGTCGGCTTGACGGAGGAGTATTCTTTCCGTCTTTTCATCTCTTTGAATTTCGCTCGGAGTTCCTCGCGAGATAAGTTGAAAACCGAACAAAATCTTGCAGAATCAAAATCCTTGATGTCCTTCACTATGGCCGTCAAGTCGTACTCAGGCGTGTTGTAAACAATCAGTTTCCCATGCCGGTCAGTAATCAAACCCCGAAAGGGATACTCTACTTGACGAAGGATCGCATTGCTGTCTGCCAGTTCAGCATACTTGTTGTCAAGCACTTGAATAAAAAAAAGCTTGACTAGAAAAATCAATCCGACCAAGACAAAAACAAACTGTACTATTTCACGCCTGCCTTCATTCATCGTCTTCCGCGGTCAAGTGAGAGGTATTGAAAAATGAGCATGACCGAGGCTGAAAACAATAAACTGGTAATTGCCTTCAGCATGGTAAACCAAAATCGATTGAAACTGGCCGCTTCACCAAAAAACAAAACTAAATGATGAATGAAAACCAGCGGCAAGCTGTACACCAAAAACCACTGGACTCCATTGGCAGCCAATGTCGGGGGGGTGCCAACATCATATCCGCCTTGCGGGGTAATGGCCGTCAGCCAATAATTTCTCAAGTAGGCGACCAATACCAATGCCATTGCGTGCAAGCCTAGACTATTATAAAAAATGTCAATGGTAAAGCCAAAGATAAATGCGATCAGCATTAATAGCAGGTTACTCATTTCTACCGGAAGAAGAAGTATAAAAGCCACATACAAAAAACAAAAGGCCGTATTGAACAGTACCAAGTTTTTTAAGAGCAAAACCTGCACGACTAAGTACACGAAAAATAACACAAACTGCAAAATACTACCGCGCATCATTTTGGTTCGCCAATGGTTTTTTGTTCTAACGAGTCCTGCTCTTGCTTCAAATTGCTTTTGACGATTTCTACGAATGAGAGTTTTCCGAAATCTTGCGACAGTCTCACTTTGATAGTATGAAACTGTGCTTCCTCATTGAGTTTAAAACTTTCAATTTTTCCAATGATAATTCCCTCTGGAAAAACGGCATTGTAACCGGAAGTTACAATGGTATCTCCAACTTGGATCTTGACGTGGCGCGGAATAAATTTTAGATCTATCAACAAAGGATCGGCACCATTCCACTGCACTGTGCCGAAATGCCCTGTGCGTTTGATAAGGCTAGAAACTTGATCATCGATGTTCAGCAAGGAAATCAACACCGCATAGTTCTCTGAAACTGACTTCACCTTTCCTACCGTTCCTAGCTGGCTGACGGCCGCCATGCCTGCTCGGATACCGTGGTTGGTGCCCCGATTGATGGTAATAAAGTTTTTGTAGTAACGCGTTGAGTTGTTGATCACCTTGGCACTGACATAATCAAAACGATTGATGATCGCAGCGTCCTTGAAACTGCTCAACTCCATCGAATAAAGTAGCTGATTTCGTTGATCCAGTTTCTTTTTCAGAACACTGTTCTCAACTGCCAAATCGTTGTTAATGTCTGTCAAGGAAAAGTACTCCCGAATATTTTGAGACGTGCTGATTGTACTGGCCGCGATGGAATTAGAGGTGTTGAAGTAGGTGGTACTTTGGTATTGATTGTTCTCAATTACCATCCAAACACAAAACAACTCTAATATTAGAAAAGTGAAAAAAGCCCTACTCTCGTAGACAAATTTGAGCAGCCGTTCCATTCACTAGGTCATCAGCACTTTGCGGTAATGTTTAAGATTTTTTAGCGCAGCACCCGTACCGCGCACAACTGCGCGCAATGGATCGTCTGCTACATGAATTGGAAGTTTGGTCTTTAAGGAAAGTCGTTTATCCAACCCGCGCAACATTGCGCCTCCGCCAGTCAGATAAATGCCCTGTTCATAAATGTCTGCAGAAAGTTCTGGCGGAGAAAGCTCCAGCGCTTTCAACACAGCTTCTTCCAATTTTGAAATGGATTTATCCAGCGCGAAGGCAACTTCAGAATACGATATCTTGATCGTTTTAGGAATTCCCGTCATTAAATCACGGCCTCTGATTTCATAATCGTCCGGACCGTCATCGAGTTCGGTCAAGGCAGAACCAACTTCGATTTTTATACGCTCGGCCGAACGTTCACCAATCAACAGATTATGTTGCCTACGCATATAATCCAAAATATCGCGGTTAAATGTATCTCCCGCTATGCGAATAGACTGATCGCAAACAATCCCGGAAAGGGCGATAACCGCAATGTCAGTAGTTCCGCCACCTATATCTACAATCATGTTTCCGATAGGCTGCTCTATGTCAATACCGATACCAATCGCTGCGGCTATTGGCTCGTGGATCATATACACTTCCTTGGCATTGGCGTGCTCAGCAGAATCTCGCACGGCACGCTTTTCTACTTCAGTGATCGCTGACGGGATACATATTACCATTCGAAGAGAAGGCGGAAAGAGGGTCCGACCCGTATCGATCAATTTAATCATACCACGGATCATCATCTCGGCAGCATGGAAATCGGCTATCACCCCTTCTTTCAGGGGTCGAATCGTCT
>Ga0226658_10000408_pt1 | contig 21137 bp, 27 predicted proteins | sample OliLak19BULKMAT1_FD_169091 | JGI IMG/M metagenome (GOLD analysis project Ga0226658, IMG submission 169091) | Freshwater microbial mat bacterial communities from Lake Vanda, McMurdo Dry Valleys, Antarctica - Oligotrophic Lake LV.19.BULKMAT1 (v2)... | ecosystem: Environmental > Aquatic >... | reverse complement strand
TTTTTCTTAAGAGATGGTACTTCCCCAGGAACTTTCCAAGCCTTGTTGAGAGAATATTTCTCTAGCAATTGCTTGGATTTTTCAAGTGCTGCCGAACGACCGTCAGTCTGCTCGGGAGCAGATTTCTTGGTGTTGGCCTGAGCTTCGTATTGAGCTTTCAGTTCTGCAGACATTTCCGTCTTGATTGGCTGCTTCTTGTTCTTCTTGTCGTCTTTTTTCTGCTGGTTGCGAGCAGTGTCTTTAGCAGTTTCATGTCCTGCTTTCCCACCATATGTCTGTTCGGCTCTGATGCCTGCTCCAGTGGCTTCTCCGCCCGTGCGACTCATCTTACGCCCAATGTTAGCTGTCTCATCATAGATTTCGTGACCGAGCTTCGAGCCCTGTTTTAGACCAGGGCTCTTTTCCAGCGATTCATCTTTCGATTTCTTCAAAGAATATTTTTCCATCAGTTCTTTAGACTTTTGGATGATAGCGCCGTATTTCGGTTTTTCGTCTTCTCCACGAGCCTTTGCGTCTTTGAAATCTGGTGCGTGCGGTGCAACGGTCTGTTTCACGCCGCCATCTTTGCCATATGTGAAAGTTCGTTCTGCAGCGACGTGTTTGGGCTTATTTATTTCTGCATAATTCATGACGCGTTCAGGTTGTCCGCCGTGTTGTTGGGCTTTGCCTTCTGTGTTAGCCTTCCCTTTCATCTGGGAAGCCAGATTAATCGAGGGTGGCACCAGGCGACTATCGAATCCAGATGGAATTTTCAGTTCTCCGCGTGCTTTTTCATAAGCAGCAGCGTGCGAAGGATGAACGGATTCGCCAGCTCTATGAGCTCGTAGAATTTCCCCGTGTTTAGCATGAAACTCTTTAATCTGCTTCGCAGCCTGGAAATTTTCATGATTTGGATTGCCTGCTCCGGCTGGTGGCGGATTTCCATTAACGTTTGGCATCTGTTAACCTTTCATCTGTTCAATGATCATTTTAGTTTGTGCGGAACTTAAAACCGTAGATTGATGCGGCCGTACAATCACTTTGTACAGACTCATTTTGTTAGTTTCTAAATCTAGTTGCTCAGACGGTGCAAGATCTTGGAGGATTAGATTTTCTTCTGAAATCCAAGCTCCTACAAGAAACCCTGTTGGGCTGAATTCCATAGCAACGTCAGGATAAGGGGTCCAAGTAGACTGCTGATTAGCCATGACCCGATTATCTGGTTCTACTGTCTGTTTATATTCGTCTTTCTCCATACCACGGTACAGAAGAAATGCGCGTTTGCCAGTGAACGCATCAGAGCCGATTTGGGTTTCAGAGCCAAGGCCCATCAATTTTTGGTCGCGTTCATCGGTCGTTTTCGACAAATCTATCACGGATTTGACAGGAGTCTTAGAAATGGCTCCCATTCCTGTTGCTCCGGCGTTAGTCAAGCCGGGAGCTCCAGCCGCAAATTTCTCTAACGTCTTGGATCGTTTCTTGTACGAAACATCTTTTAGTTCAGATTCATGCGCCAGATCCGCTAAGTCAGATTGATGGACTGCCATGTTTTCATTAGTTTTGGAGTGCGTGATGTGATAAACATTTCCGCCGTGCTTGTGATCTGCCGGAAGCTTCGTGTCTTGGATGTCGTTGACTTTGTGCCAACCACGATGGCCGTTTACTTTCACCATCATGCTTTTCTTGAGGCTAGCAAACGAATTCAATAACTCGTGTATTCGAGTCCAATCCCCAGTTTTGTCGCTAGGGCTTACAGATGGTGTCTCAACGGCATCGCCCCAGCTTGTTTGCAGAAAAGAAAGCAAATCATCTGAGCACTTTCCGTACCTTTTAACCATGGCTTCATGGATGTTCTTTGACATACCTGGAGCTTTGAAATCTGGTAAAATCAGGCCGACTTTGATTATGACGTCTTCGCCACCAGACATACCAGTCAAGGAAGCAAGCACTTGTTCAGACGCTGGGTGTCTCACTTCGAAGAAGTCAATGCCTGTATACCCTTCAGAGCGTTCAGACACGCTAGCCGCGTTCGTATGCGTGTGCACCAGAACGTAACCATTCCCTATTTCTATAATATCCATAGGAGTTTCGGCCGCTTCTGGAGGTATACTCTTCATGAGCGTTAATATATCATTGATCTTATCGGACATCTGAGGGCCTCAAAGTGTTCCAACTTAAGAAAATCGCTGGCATCAACATCGATTATACCTCTAATATTGAGTTGACCGTTAAGGGAAGACCCGAAAACGTCGAAATCGTTAAGACAATGTTAACGATCACTAATACGTCAATTAGAAAGCAATTGATCGATCTGAAGAAGATTGTACCAAACAATCAGCGTCACGGATTCGCAATCAATCAGAAAATCCAAGAATTGTTGCCAAAAGAAATCACGCAAATGTGGTCAGAGAACGAGGATGGTTCTCTGTCTATTCCACCAGGTTATTGGTTTCTTGGCGATATGTCAACTAATCAAAATTTAAGCAAAATCCAACCAGTTTTCCTGGGGGATGAGAGATATTATCAAAAAGACATTGTCACAGAAATGCTCAAATACAAGCGTTCGTGTGTGACATCTGCAACCGGCACCGGCAAATCACGTATTATTAGAGACTTGGTGCTTAGTTACGCTAGAGTTAACAAAAGAATTCTAATATGTGTGCCTTCAATTGAGTTGTTGGATCAAACTGCCTCAACGATCAATGAAGGTCTTGAGTCCCAGAATCTGCCGAAATGCAGCAAACTAGGAAATGGCCAGAAGCCAAAAGACGGAGCGATGGTCGTAATGTCGACTATACAATCTGCTATCAATATTGTCGATCGATTCGATGTCATCATTTTCGACGAACTTCATGTAGTTGCTGCTGAAAGCTACCAAGCAGTGGCAGCGGGTGCAGTCAATGCGGAATACGTGCATGGTCTGACCGCTACTATCGAACGCGCAGATGGCCTAACCCCACTGATTTATGCCTGGTGTGGACCGATTGTGTATTCGTATTCTTACAAGAAAGCCATCGAAGACGGCTTTCTTTCGACTATCAAATACTATCCCAGGACAGTTGAATCTAAAGCCAGAGTGTACAAGGGAATGCACTCTATCAAAGAATACATAGCTGTTCATTCTGACAAGACGTTCATTGATAACCTAGAAAAGATGGTCAGGAAGTCCTTAGATTCGGGCAGGAAGACATTGGTGCTGTTTAAGGCGTCTGAGTGCTGTGATGCGTTAGCCGCTAGGCTAGGTATAGCAGCCGCTAACGGCAACTTCAGAAAGCCTTTAGAAGACTTCAAAAGTGGTAAGAGCCAATTGCTTATAGGCAATGTGGCATTGCTGTCCACGGGTCTCGACATCATCGATATTTCGTCTATATTCTTTTGTGCATCTGGAACAAGTGAAATCGTGTTTATGCAGTCGATGGGCAGAGGAACACGATTGGCACCTGGTAAGAAAGACTGCATCGTAATCGACGTGTCTGCTGATCATGGGAAGTACATGCATCAAGGAAAGATACGAACAGAGCTCGCCCGACTTGCAGGTTATGAATTGTTCGTCTGAAACAGATCATCAAGATCTACGTATTTGTTAGAGTCGGGACGCAGATATTTCAGTATCACTGCATCTGGCGTTTTACCGGACATGATGCTAAACATGCATGATTTGATCCATTCAGGCTGTCCGCTGCTCTGAATCCTCAATGCTACATCTTTACGGTCTGCCTTGTCCGAGACGTTCGCGACATTCAACTTCAAAGCCACAGACGCGCAATAGTCCAGCATGCTTTGCTGGTCGTCGCTCAGTTTCTTGAGTATCGATTCTGCATCTGGACGCAGTTCTTCTGGTATTCCTTGAATGTAGTTTTCGATTCTGCCTGCTGCCATCGAGTCCCAAATAGCCAGAGGCCCAAGATGTGCCTTCACTTTAGCTATGCGGATGTAGTCGTCGCACTTAATCTTAACTCGGATGCCATTTGCAAGGAGAACCACCCAGCCTTCTTCTTTGTCCCACAGACCTTCTGATTTCATTTTCATCAAGGTGTCGAGATCAGTCACTTGTACAGTGGGACAGATTGGGATGCCAGTCCATTGGCTGTAGGCTTCTACATCTTCCCAGTCTAATTCGCGACCGGAATCGTTGTCGTAGCCGCCCAGTAAGACTAATTCTCGCCGAGCTCCATAGTTGACTTGGATGCGGTTTTCGGGATAAATGATTTCTACAAGCAGCGAGACATTGTCTAAATTCAGTTGCCCGAGATGATACATTCCTAGCATCTTGGTAGCTTCTTTCGATTGCTCAGAATAGAAGCTGCCACGAGTGCTGATTGCGAATTCACCGTTGCCAGTTTTGTGGATCAGCCCCAACGAGCCATCCATTTTTTCGAACACGCGGAAAGGCTTATCGAATGGCAGATCGTCTGGCATGGTCCAACTGTTTTCGCCTAAATTGAAGAATTTAGGAAACGATTTGGCATGCACTAATCCAGTGTCTTTATCGTAAATCGTTCCACGAGCAGCTAGAGTGTATTCGTTCCATTCACGCGCAAACGTACACTTCTCTGTGTAATTGAACAAGACCAAATTCAAGCCAGCCGGGGTTTTGGATTCTGAATAAGATAGGAACCCATCTCTAGCGATTTCAAAAAGCTTGTCGAGCAGTTCATGGCCAGTTTTCTTGGTTTGGCTTTTCACGTCTTCCTCTCGATTGTGCTTTTTCTTTGGCGCAACTTGAATTAACTTCAAATACGATTCTGCGCGATCGTTGTCTGGCATTACAATCACACCCGTTAAGACCCCTCCAGCAACGCAACCTGTATCCAAAGAAATGAAGCTAACGCTCTCAGGGTCATGGCGACCGCCACGAGCAGGGATTTCGCTCGTTAGTGTTTTCTTGTTCGGCTTTATATCGGTCAAGGGTCTACCGCCAAGCGTGTCTGACCAAATAGCAGTCTGGTACGTGCCATAAGTGTCATCACCTACCCAGTGTCCGAACATGATAGTTTTATTCGACCAAGACTCATGAGCTTTCATGTGAAACCACGGAATTCCGCTGGGATCTAGAAAGGTTTTGCCGCCCATATAGCGAGCGTACAGTAGGACTTCTTCGGTCTGGTTGCGAAGTGGCTTGCGTGGGTCAACCCCACCATGCACGGCAACAGTGTCACCCGGCAGAAAGGCCAACGAAGGCAGTGCGCCCAGGAAATCTATAAGACTTTGGCGATCTATATTCGAAGTTTCGAGTTCTTCTACTGTCTTATCCAGACCGTATGTGATTTTGACTGGATTGCCGATCAGGTATCTGCGGAACCTGTTTTCGTGATTCCCCTGAACAACGTCACCGTTACCGGCTAATTTCAGGTCCATGAAAAACTGAAGACATTTGAGATTTTCCGGGCCTTTGTCGACGATGTCGCCTACTGACAGAACAAACAAGTCTTTACCTTGTTCGCCTAATTCTGTTTTAGCGAGTTCAACCAGCTTTTCGAGTTCTTCGAAACACCCGTGGACATCACCAATCACTAAGATCGGCCGATTCAAGTTAGTCAAGTCGAGTGTTTGGAAATCCGGAGTTTCGTCGATGATAGTTTCAATATTCGAAAAACCTTCTTCAAGATAAGGCTTCTGATAGTCGTTATAGAATCGATTTACAATCCCTAAAACGTCAGCAGTCTTAGAAAGAGTTTTGTGTTCTTTGCGGTTCAGTGCTCGCTGTATGCAGACTCCTTTTCGAGTCTTGATTTCTACAGCTTTTGCTTCGTATGAATATGTTTTCGCGATGTCAATGATTTCTTTGCGCGCAGCTACGGTAATGTGGCATCGATCGACCGTGAAATCTACGCTTGAAACGAACAGTTTGTGCAGCGCTTCTAAGAAAGGTTTCTTGTTTCCAAGGAATTCATCCTGTGAAATCTTATTAGAAAAGTTCGTATCTGCATAAGTACTTTTCCCAGATCCGGGAAGCCCGATCATCAGCGTTACTACAGGCATACATTCTCACTTAATTCTGTAAGATTTAAGAACGGAAATATTGTCTTTCGCCCGCTCTTCTTTAAGCTTTTCTTTCTTTTTACGATTGTCTTCAGCTATCTCTGTTAGCGTCATTTTCTTCGTTTCGGTCACTTGGGTCGCTGGTTCTGACATTGTCTTTTTCCATATGTTTCTTCATCCACTTTACTGTCTTGTGGGTCTTGCGAGCAATGGCTAAATCTTGCTCTAGCATGTCCCTGCGAGATTCGGTGGATTTGCGTGAATAAGTGAGCAACAAGGGAGCTTGAACGGCGCCGATAAAGGAAAGAATTAGTCTCAAGTTGTTGAATGGATATGGGTCGAAATGAAAAGCGGGTGCATATTGAAAACTATTCAATATGATCCACCCAGAGCAAAGGACAAAGAAGAACCCAATGGCGATCCATGATGTGGACACATTGTATATGCTGCGTCCTACTTTGTCGGCTTTAGCTCTTACATTAAGATCTACAATATGGCTTTCGTTATCAAATACACTAGGCAGATGATTAGAAAGGTAACCCAAATCATGGCTAGAGTAAACAACATCTTACATATCCTTCGAAGCATTTTCGAGTGCTTGCGCAATGTCGCCTTCGTAGCTGCCGTAAAGCCTTCCCACGGAGTTAGCCAAGTCTCTTGCTCTTGGACTTGCGCGGAGAATAGCAGCGGCCTCGAGGAGTTCGGCTCGCGTGAATCCATCGAATGTTACTCCCTGCCGGACTAATTTCGCTTGAGCTGTTCTACCTGTTGAGATTGTCATGATCGGTTCAAACGTAGACTCTTCATCGACACCAGAATGCATAACTGAATGTACAATTTTTGGCATTGTTTTCTCCTTTATTTAAGTTTAACAGCCCAAAACTCAATGGAGTTTTTTTTAGTCGTTCGGAGTTGTACGATGAACTGTTTTTAGTTCGGACAGCAACTCGTTAATGCGGGCGATAGAAGCTTTAATACGTTCGGCACGTTCTTGGAATGAAATCTCATTCGTCGGAGTTTGCTTGCTTGGCGGTGTTGTGATCTCCGGCTTCTGTTTCGATTCTTTCCATTTCTGAAGGCACACTACCGTCGACATGATATCCCCTTTTTCGCAGAGTGTCTATGAGCATCGAATAAACGTAAGAATTTGGAACATATTTTTTACATTCCCAGATCAAGTCATGGGTTTGCTGATCTTGAATGAATTTAGCGTAGGCCGCTGCGATAGCAGAACTGCGACAAATCCCTGCGAAACAGTGGACGACTAACAACCGATGGTCTTTTGCGTGCTCAAAGAAATTCACAATTCCATCGGCATGTCCCTGCGTTATGAGATGCATGTGACCGTAAGCAGGATTCCATTCTACTGTAGCGTCGTCGAATTGGAATTCTGAAGTATTGCAGAATTCTTCATGGAAAATTAAAGATTTAAATGATGTATGAGGGTCTTCCACTCGAATCATCGAACAAGAATTTTCTACTCCGAACTTCGAAGGTCTGAAATTGCGAGCTCTAGTATGTGACAAGATCAGAAGCCCGCTAGCGGCTGTTCGTGATTCTGTCAGGTCCAGGTTGGTGCTCATGTTTAATCTTTCGTGAAGTCTGGCAACGCTTTGTGCGTGTTTTCCAGACATATAAATTCGTGTGTAAAACCCAGAGGTATTTGCGCCCAGGACATCGAGAACGGTTCTAACGGCGCGCATATACTGATAGCTTCCATCGAACAAGCAGATTCAACAGCACAGTGATTGACGTAAGTTGTCTTGCCGATATAGAGCTGTGCGATCATCGTGCTTTCAACCCGTTTGACATCGCACCCAAGAACAAGCAAACACACTGAAGCTAGAAGAACATTCATGGGATTCTTTCAATACCAGTTACGTGTGTGAAATTTTTCGTTAGAGCAGATTCAATCGCCATGTGAGTCCCTAAGGACGAACTCGGGCAGTGGGCGCAAGCTCCAACGTACCTAACTCCAACTATACCCGTATTAATGTCAAACGACACAAACTCAAGATCTCCGCCATCTGACTGCAGTGCAGGGCGGATGTTTTTATCTATGAAATCTTCGATTTCTTTCATGGTTTCAATTCCTCTGGTATATCAAGGTACTCAAGGTCCAAGCATTTCACCTTATCGATACAATCTCTATACGCTTCAGCCGTCCTATCGTCTTTAAGGTCTTTCATAGCGTCGAGCAGCGGATCTCGGTATGTCTTCACTCGCAGTTCCCACATTTTAAGCTCTTGGTCTCCAACTGGCGATGTTGGAGCATGATTGAGGACATACCACTTCCAGTTCAGACACACCTGTTCTAGTTTCGTAAATAGGTCTCGTTTGCGCCGCCGCTCAAAGACTTGCTTCATCTTAACGGCATCAAATGACTGGATCTTGCGGATGAACACGTCCGCTTGGTCTCGGGTTATTTGGCCGTGATTAATACGCGATTCGCAAAGATTGATGAGTTCTTGTTGGCTTTCTGGCGTGACGTTGTCCAACGCCATGGCAGCGATAGCTGCGGTCATGGAACGAACGTACATGGCATTCATGTCATATTTTTTGATCGATGAGCATTTAATGCCGGAAATAATATTAGGATTTAAGGCGAACATAAGTTTCGCTCGGCGGCCTGAGAATTCTGCTCGACCCGGCCACGATATTACGTTGAAGACGATTTTGTCCAATTCTCTAGAGTGGGTTCTGAGCCTTATATCGGTAATCTTGATTTCTAGCCCGGCCGGAAACATTAAACGGGTCTTGAACCCGCCCGCCGTGCGGAAAGACGCATTCAAAGATCGCAATTCTTGAGGAGCAATTTCCAGCATGTCATTGAAGAATACGAAATTCTCCAAAAGCGCACCGTTAATCTCCAGTTCTACGTCCTCGCCGACAGTAAGAGTATCACCTTTTGCGGGAAAATAAATGACGTCCATTATTTCTGCTTTCTGAATAAACCTGGTTCAGCACACTCAAGATAACCAGCGTACTGACCGGAATTTGTTCGTAAAATGTCTGTTTCTGCGATAGATTCTGTTTTGTCGGAACACTGCATTCTGTGTTTCATTGTCTGGCATTTGACAGTCGCCGTGCACATCGTTGGCGATGTAATAACGGTGCAGTCTTCTTTGAAACTTTTGGCAAAATACAAATTCCAAGACATTCCGCACAACACGAACGATGCTACCAAGCTCATACAAACCTCGATGCAAATTCATTCAGTTCTGGAATCCCAAGACAATGAGTAATAGCTTCTTCGAACGTATCGAATTCTCCAACTAAGCGGTTCGCATTAGGCAGAGCTTGAGTTGTTCGAAGCCACGTTTTTGAACTAGATTGATTGCCGTAATTCCAAATTTGTAGTTTGCCATCAGCATCTAATCTGCGTATTGCGATTTCTTTAGGTCCTAAGTTATACGCGGAATAACTGGTGATGTGAACATAAAATTTCATAGTTTTTTCTTAGCTTCGATATAAGAAATTTGCATGATATTAATCTTATGGACAATTTCGTCGTAAGACAACGTGTGCGCTTCTATCTGCATATCTTTGTCTAAGATCTGATCGTATTCCACGCGGAATTCTTTCAAATCGACATAGGATTCAAGCGATTTGCCTGAAGACCACAGAAAATCTATGAACTTTTGAACTTTATCGGGAAAACTTTTCACCGTAACTGTGCCGGTTGCAGGAAGAAACTGTTGGTTATCACGAAAATACATTCGTCTGTAGTTTTCATTTATTTTCCATAGAACTGTTATCATTAGCTCCCAAGCCTTCCACAAGTTCCGCGAATGCAAAAAAAGGAGCAGCCGTGACGGCTGCTCCTGTAAACCCGGCTAAACCATTACCCTTCTGACGAATCGGATTCCGCGCTTTTGCAGGAAGAATGGCGACGAACGGCGGCAGGGCTTTCCAGCACGGTTACCACGAGACCACCTACAAGAGTCAGTTCAGAACCAACTACTTTGCGACCGCTGCGGCCTCCAAAAGCAGGCTCCACAACAACAACTTGGTCCAGGTTCACTGTAACGAAACGGGTGTCATCACTATCACGAAATTTAACAAGATGTGCCATGGCTGCCTCAAAAAAGGAGTTAAAAAGCCCAGAACTTCTGGGCGGGGTCTGTTATTCACGACAGAAAACGTGGGCAGTTGTTGGGGCAGTGCCTGGTAATTAAATAATACGTTTATTTTATTCCGTTGACAATGTGGTAGCGTTTCTTAATTAACAAGATTAAAAACATAAAATCCCAACACATAGATTGCACGTAAGCGTGTTCCGAATGCGCTCTTTCTTGAGACCATTGAGACTTTTCTTTCGGCTCTTCCCACGGCACTTGACTATAGAATGTTTCAAGAACATCGTCGAGATGGCAATCTGCTAATACCATGAAGAATATGTTTTTCGGTTCTCTGAATTCGAGAATTTTGGAAGTAAGATAGTTGAACATCCTGCCGTATTTTAATTCTTGTCGGATAAGCAGATGAACTCCGACCAAATGCATTGGATAGCCTTTTGGCGAGGTGATGGCAGACATCAGCATTATCAAGCCATGGAAGAAACGCCAAAAAGAACCAATCGTCGTCGGCTCTACGCGCTTCGAAACTATATTGATAAGCCCTGCAATGCTAGGCGTGAGTTTGACTCTGTTGTCGCCTAGCGGAGCAAGCTGTTTGTTCTGTTTGATATACAGACAATGATTCTTGAAATTTCTAACTGTCTGATGGCTAGGATATCCGACGACATGGGCCAGGAAACCCATTTCCATATCTCTGGAAAAAGAATTGTATTCTTCTTTGCCTACTCGTTTTGTGGACCGCCACAGCCGACCCTGATTGTCGATGCAATGGTTGCACGCATATGATTGCGAGCGCACTCCCACTAACGAAAGAAGGCCCGACCATAAGAGACTATCACCGTCTCCAGTCGGACCTTCTTTTATCGCCATACCGTCTTTATTGATTAAAGACCATTTATTCAAAACCGCTAATTTAGAGTTTAAGTCCATAGAATTCACCCCACGAAACAATAGCTCTATTATCAGACAATACAGCTCTGGGGCTTCAATTACCCTGTGATATGGATGCGAAAGAAAGCTTTGGGGAATTTCTTTTTGAGACTGTTCATAAAAGGTTCAAGTTCTTCAGCATTGTACGCGTGAGCTTCGATGAAGTTCATGCCGTATGGGTTGAGACGAAGAAGCGTATAAACCGTAGGACGAGGCTTTTTCATGATTCACCTTGATTAAATAAAGTCTGCTACTGTTTTGGTGTCATCGACTACAAGCGTTTCTCGAATTTCGAATAGCCCTTTCGTCGGATTTGATGCCATAACACTCCAATTCATTCCAGACAGAAACACATTGGCATCATCGATTTTGTTAAAACGGCGGACTACTCTGCCGTTCGATTTTGGTTCCTCCTGCCACGTCCAACCGCAGCCTTTCATAAGGGTTACCCAGATTTCGTACATCGTCTTGACAACTTTTAATTCAGACATTAAACCCTCTAGTTAGGCACTGGTTATAGCTTAACTAATTAAACCTCAAACGAGTCGGCAAGTCTTACGGCGATCTCTTGAGCTTTTGTCAAATCTGCTACGTCGATTCCAGCGGATGCATCGAAAGATGCTGGGAAATATTCTATTTTCTGGAGTTCGTTTTTAGACACAGTCACAATGAAAATCATCGTAGATGTGTCGTATTCACACACGACTTTGCAGCCTGTTTGCTCATCTTCTGCAGACCAGAGTTCTTCAAGATTCAAAGCAACTTCCTAACTGACTCATATTTCCGGTTAGCTTCGTCTTCCTCTTTTTGAAGAAGTTTCTCATCGGCCATGCACCAGAATTTAGGATGAGCCAAGATTGCTGTATTCCTACCCGAACTCATAGTAGGAACTGCATACAGGCATTGGCCTTTCCCTGCTTTGGAGCAGGAATCGTCGCATTCTTTGATTAGGGCTTGGCGTTCTGTACGTGGAATAGAGATACATCCAGAAAGAGCGACAAGAAGGAACAGAAACATCTTCATGATTTATTCTTTCAGTATATGCGTTGACATTCAAACTTGTCTCGCACAAGCTGTGAGAATGCCTTTCCAGTGGATTTCGCTTCGGATAATGATACGTACACGTCATATGGCACGTTTTCATACAGATATATAGAGTTGTTCTTAAATGCCACACTGAGCTCATCTCCAGGTTCCCAAGACACCGAAATGATCGTAGAAGATTTTGCGGCGAAGTACTGAGATTGCATGTAGTCTGGCGTCGGAGCGGGCGTCAGAGCTGGAGTTGTTGGCGTGCCGATAGGACGCAGTTGGTTGCAAGGACGATAAATAGGCATCTTCAATTCCCCATCAATGTTTTATACGTTAGATAAGCTAATACTACCAGAATAACCGCGAGCAAAATAGTCATGACATGTCCCTTGGATCTCTAAAACCGATAAATACTGGAAAACGAGGCACTCCCGTTTCTTCTTTTACTCCTATCGCAAAGTACTTGTACTTGACAAATTTTCCAATCAGCGCGCCTGGGTCGACCCAGAATTCGATCCGTTGCCTGTCGACGAAACCCGTGCCAATGTTGAACACAACGCCAGAATGCACGTCTTTGACTATGACCGCGCCTAGTTGAGGCACTGGGACCATGTTTTCTTTGTGGGAGGAGCGTGCGGTGCGTCCTAATTCGTTGGTCGTCGCTTCATTTCCATTATGAAATCTTTGGACATATCCAATAATTTCTGCGTCAGAGTCAGAGAAATTCTTGAATTTCAACAGTCCCTGGCTTCTTAATGTGGACCGGCCAAATTTGTAAACTCCATCGCGGTGGCGTAGCATGGCACCCTCGTTGCCCGCTGCTAAGAATGCGCTTTGAAGCTCTATTACTTCGTCTGGAGTGTTCGCAATGTGGGCAGGCACAACCACTACATGCACGTTACGCGGTTCGTCTGAGAACAGTTTCGTGAGCACTGCCTGCCGCACAGAATACGGTCGGTCAATGACTAGGTCGAAAGCGTGAAACACGAAATCTGGAATGCCATCTTCTGTCATTACTGCAGAGACAATCTGTTGGAAACTGGCACGCTCGTCTTGGAGCATCAGTTCGCCATCGAGTACATAATCGGGATTAGCTAGTGGGCTCAGAGTGGCTTGGATGTGTCGATTAGGCAATGGCTTCAAAGAGCGAGTCACGACTCGACCATCTTGCAGAATCAGACATCTGATTCCGTCGAGCTTTTCTTGCACATATAGAGGGTAAGTCAGACTCTGGAGGTCTTTAGCTTCAAGAGTCGCAGCCAACATCGGCTTTAACATCTTATGACTTCCTGGAATAAATTCGTATAAACAGACCTAATGATAGCAAAACCATCGCGATATTGACCCAAGGGTGTTTTGGACTTCCGACTGTCAATGCGGCAAGGTGCAGGAAAAAGCTCATACCGAAAAGAGCAAGAGACATAAAACGAAGCATTAGGAACCTCATCCAAAAGAATTGAAATCGCGGCAAGCATCATCATTCAGGTCGAAGCTAAGAGACTTGAACAGCTTCTTAGCGTCTTCTCGTTTTGCGGTATTTTTGAGATACTGCTCGTACATAGGAAGGCACAAAGACAATGCGACTAGGTACTTGACTTCCTTGGCCTTGAACTGCATGTCTTTGTCATTAAATTTCATCTTGACGGTTTCTGTAATGCGGTTGATCTTGTGCACAATGAATAAGCTGAGTGAATCGAAATCAACATAATAATTGTGATTCTTATCCGACGTAACATATTTCATTTGTTAGTACCTCGGCTTTATAGTAACCCGGCAAAACTCAAGCGAGTTTATTAATTTTCATTTGACGAAACCACTTTTTCTGTTCTTGTGTGAATTCGGAATATACAGAATTGGGTACTTTGCGAATATCCCCAAAGCCTAGCTTCTTGCACGCAAGCAAGAATCGATGTTTGTCGTCTTGGTATAGAGGAGCTTCGTCACCAAACGCCGTGACTTCATCTGTGATCATTTCGTCAACTAGCTCTGCATCTGACGAAGACCATTCGTCGTAATAAGGTTCTTCCGACATGCGTGAACTCCTTCCGGTTTGGCGATCGTATGCTTCGGCTGGATCTTCGTGATAAGAACCCAATTTGTCTTCAGCCATCAAAGACGCTGCGACATATGCGTCCCAGTCTTCATCTTGGTAAGATTTGGACAGGCGTCTCGATTCGCTGCTCACTACATTTGGAGTTGCACGCCACGTCTTGCGACCAAAGAACCTGGGTTGGTAGTCTGACCAGCGGTCGTATGTACGACTAGGTTTCATCACATGTTTGTGAACAAAGCTTTCCATGATTGGAACTGGCTGTCTCACGGCACCCATGATCTTAGTTGAATAGTTGCCCAGACCATCTGTATATAGAGTATTGACGTAACATCTGGCAACACGGTATTCACCAGACACTGGATTAATGAAGAAAATGTTTGAATAAGCCTGAGTTTCGATGATTGTTTGGATGGTTTTGTCAATGCCTGTTTCGTTGATCAAATCGCCTAAGTACATTGAATCGACGAGATATTTACTGGCTTCTTTACCAGCAAGGTATCCGTTGTGTTGGATGATCCAGTGGTCTGTAGCGGTCGATTTACCGTTGCCAGTTGATTTGAAATTGTGGCACCCGAACACATTGACAGTCTTAGTAGTCGCTGCTCGAGTGTGCAGAAACACGCGCTGCCACGAAGTGTTCGTATCTATGAATTCCATCGCAGTGGCATAGTCCATCATCTGGATAGTGATGACGTCTTTGTCTGTTTCGCCCAACATGGTGATGGCGAAACCGTCACGATTGATAGATGCGTCCATCTTTGTGCGATGGGCAAACAACTCACGGTTGTTGTTGTAGAAATTGCGATCAATAGTAAGAATCGTACACATAATAATCTCCCTTGGATTAAGAAGCGGCTGCGAGGTTTGCTGCGATTTCGCGCTTGGTTTCGGCGGCGCGGCGTCTAATAGCTTTTTGTCTTTGTCCTTCTTCTAGAAGTGCTTTGTTGAAACTGTCTTGAAATTCTTTGAAAGATTCGGATTCAACGAAGAGCGAATTGAGTTTCTTAGTCCAGATTCTGCTGTATGCCGCTTCGTTGAATTCGTGTTTTTCTAGTTTAAGGTTCACGCGATAAGCGAACTTGAAAGCTAATACGGCAGCTTTCAGACACGCCACGGCTTCGTGAAATGTAGAAATGTTACCGAAACAACGGAATTCCCATGTGTCAAAATGATCATGAAAATTGATAAATGTATATTTTTCGTGAGACAAGTTAAGTTGGAAATACTGTTCGCGCCAATTTGAATTTGACCATCGCTTAAGAACTGAATCTGGCAAGGTGTGGGCTTGTTTCAGCAGCCCTTCGATCAATAAGCGCTGGAACCGACTTGAATATGCGTGCTTAACGCCAGGAAACGAAAGGTGAATATGGAATGAACAATGGCCGTCTACTGTTATTGTTCCTTGTTGGACAAGCTTGAAAGCGTGTTTCGCAGACCGCAGGAATGCTGCTGCCGTTGGGGCTCCCTGCGTGCGGATTTCGACGCCGTCGACAGAACCGTCTGTAACCCAGTCCATTCCTCGGCCTTTAATGTCTAATGTCTCTGAAACGAACTCTTCCCAGTCAGGTACACCGCCATCGCCATTATCATCGTTGTCGTATTCGTAGGCAGAATAGCTATCTTCTGAATAGCCGCCGACTGTTTGAGTTTCGAGTTCGAAACCACATCGCACTAGCTGGAGACATTCGATCAAAGAACCAGTCGCTACTTGCTGAATAATTTTGTTTGGCATATCAATCTTTTCTCTTGTAAGATTATTTAGCTGTCTTCTCTGCTTTGACCAATAACCCGAGAGTACGCGACCACTTCTGCTGTAGTGTGGTGAGAGATTTAAACGTCCAATACGACATACGAACTTTCTTAGAACCAAGATAGCTAAGGTAATGAAGAGCCGCTGCGAATTGCTTAATGTCTGTCGTATAGTTGTTAAGCGCTTCGTCACCCCACCGAGCACACTCATCTTCTAAAACCTCATTCTGTATCTGATGTTCACGTTCCCAGAGTGCGATGGCTTCTTCGACTGTATACGTAGGGGATTTCTTTGGCGCTTTGTTCTTCATGTACACATGTTCGTGCAGAAAGTCAGAGCGCTGCGGGACTGCTTTGGCAATCTGCCCGACTGTATTCGTAGAATAGTTGCCCAGAAAATCTGTGTAAAGAGAATTGGTTACGCTGCGAACTACGCGATATTGGCCGGTGATCGGGTTGATCAGAAACACATTCGCATAATCTTCGATGTCGCGCATGTACTTGACGCCTGCGTCTATGCCAGAAGAACGAATAACTTCTGCAATGTACATGGAATCTACTAGGTACTCCCTGGTGATGGGGGCCTTCAATATTCCGTTGTGTTGAACGATCCAATACCCATGTTCTATGTTTGCTTCTAGACCATTGCCTACGGTCGTGAAGTTGTGGCATCCGAAAATGCCGTCGGTGCTAGTCGTAGAAAGGCGCGAGTGCAAAAACACTCGGTCCCATGGAACCGAATTGATTGCAGTCATAACAGATTTGAGTTCGAGTGATTGCATCATCACAGTTTGCGATGGGCTGGATCCTAGAAACACAACGGCCCAGCCGTCGTCGTTGGAATTTGCATCAGCGTGAATGCGGGCGTGAATTTCTTCTTTGTTATTGGTATAGAAAAAACGATCAAATGTCAAAATCGTGCACATATAAACCTCTCTTGGGTTGTTGCTGCCTATTGAATATTAACGTGCAAAAGCTCAACTGACAAACGGTTGAGCTATCACCTTGCCTGGTATGCGCTGATGATTGAAAACAATATTGGATGATCCAAATCTTCATCACACGGGTCTCGCACGATATCTACGATCCGATAGTCTTGGCCGTGTGGAATAAAATCTAATTTTCGGTCTTCGAAAAAGCTGCGGTTTTTAGATAAGATCGGCAGGTCGTCGTCGTGAGACACATACCATTGCCAGATCGAGGTGTTTTTACTGTTGCGATGTTGGGCAGCATAGATCGGGCCGAGAGTAGAATTGACACGTCGTTGCAACTTACAATGAAATTTTGATGGCATGTTTTTCTCCTAACACATAATAGGCCGGTACGGTTCAATTGACCAAAACGAGGTGGGCGAGGAAGCTCTCAGACGTATCGCCAACGGTATTGGCTACGTACCTACCGCCCTAAGGCAGCAAGCTCTGAGAGCTTCTGAACTACTTAATAAGACAGAAAAGAGCCGCAGCGATTAAACTGCGGCTCTCATTGGTCGGACTAATCAGGGAAGGGCGAGGATGCCAAGGCGTCCAGTGCCAGCCTTGAAGTACATCTTGTTAGTATACCAGAAGACATGAGTGCTGTCGATCTTAGCGATCCTGTTGGGCGAAGCGCACGTAGAAACACTGAACAGTTCAATCTTGCTTGAGTTGGTCTTAGCCCAGACGCCTGGACTGACTAGCGCACAGGAACTGGTTACGGTGGGATAAGAAACTGCTGCGACCCCAGCAGGTCCTTGTGGTCCAGCAACTCCTGGTGCGCCTTGTGGTCCAACAGGACCATTAGTGCCGTTGGTCCCATTAGTGCCGTTGGTCCCATTAGTGCCGTTGGTCCCATTAGTGCCGTTGGTCCCATTAGTACCAGCAGCTCCTGGATTTCCCTGTGGACCAATTGGTCCAGGTGTCAGCACAATCGCAGCAAGGGCTACTTCAAGAGCGTCGATTTCACCCTGGAGCGCAGCAGCCTGAGTGACTCGCGCGCCATTGTTGGTGCCCACGGTCGTAGTGAGGCTGCCGAGTTGGAGACTGAGCGCAGTAAGCTGATCTTGGAGGTTGTTGCGCACGAAAGTGATGTGCGCATCGAGTACAGCATCTCCAGCGACTGATGCTAGGCCCAAGTTAACGACAGCGGTTTGTAGAGCAGTAACAGTCGAATGTAGCCCAGCAACCGTAGCACCCAGAAATGCGAGTGTTGAATCGTGGCTAGAAAGTCGAGCAGCGTGGCTATTAAGCTGGACTTGAAGCGCTGCGGCAGAAGATGCGAGCTGCGAAGCTAGAGCAGCATCGGCGACTCGTAGTTCTTCGGCGAGCGCAGATACATCTGCGTTAGTCTCAGCTATTGAGCTGAACAAGCGAGCGATGTCAGCTAGAGCCGCATCGAGTGAAGCCTGGAGAGCGACGTCTGTATCGGAGAGCGCAGCGAGTTTGGCTTCGATAGACGTTACCGCAGCCGCGAGAGCGCTTGCGAGTTCAGCCTTGGTAGCGTAACTGACGCGGGTGTCTTCGAGCAGAGCCTTGGTCGAAGCGAGCTCTGCAAGCAGGCTGGAGAGCTGTGCGTCTTGAGCCGTGCCGCTGCTTTCAGCCGCGCCGAGGCGTGTAGCCTGGAGTTCGAGCATTGCCTGGTGGAGTTTGGTCAGAGTTTCGAGTGCGAGGATACGCTTTTCGTGGTCAGCGATCTTATCGCCGTGTGTATCAACATTGACTGAGTCGCCGCCGCAAGCTGATAGCAATAAAGCCGAGATAACTGAAAACGCTACAATGTTCTTCATCTTTAACCCTTGTGAAAGTGGGTTTGATTACTTGAGTGCGGAAGCTGCGTCTTTAAAGCCTTGTGGTTGGAGGTCGACTCCGATAGTAGCCATGATAGATTCGTTTGAGAAGATTGAAACTCCTAGGTTGAGGCCGTATCCTACGTGCTGCGAGAGCCCAATGCCAAGAATAACACCGCGATCTTCTTTGACGCTAGTAGCATTGTTCGTCTCGCTGACTTTCAGTCCTGTTGGGCCGTAACCAGCGTGGAACATTAGACGGGTGTTCTGCGAGAGCGGCCTAACAGTAGAAACTGATGATCGTGCTGGTACAGACGCAACGATGTCGACTCCGCGTGGAACACTCTGAACTGCGACTTCTGCTGCTGACACTTTGCGAGTGACGCAGTTGGAAAAGCGCTTCGTGCCCTTGACTGAGATGAAACACTCTTGGCGGAAGTACTCTTCCTTGACTGGCTTCTTGAACTCAGTCACGGAAGCTACTTGCGTAGTTTCTGCGTCTTTGCTCCAAGTAACCTGGTAATGCTTCTTAACTTTATTCTTACCGATGTCAGTTCCAGCTTTAACTCCTGGATTTGCGAAGGCCGTAAATGGTACAAGAAACAAAATTGCAATCAGACGCATTGGAACTCCTTTGTGTGGGCTCGTTTAATAGTAACCAATAAAAGCTCAATTGAGTATTTTGGACTCTTCTAGAGTAATCATTAGACTTTTTGTTTTTGGGTGTTTATTGCTCTGTATTCCTGAACACTTGGCTTTAGTAAGTGAAGAGGAAGGAAAGAAGAATAGAGAGAATCAAGCAGTCCTCCTGGACAAGATTCTCTTCACAGCAGCAGATGCTTGTTCTTCGGAAACCTCGAAACGTGACTCATATGTTTCGTTCGTTCGAACATGTCTGTTTAAATGGGTCAATTCGTTCTTGCTGTAGCGACCAATTCGCGATGCTTTATCTTGAGCTGCAATTTCTGTGAACACTTCTTTTGGAATCCTTGTTGTGTCTTCAAGACACGCGGTCAAAGTTTTCTTCAAGATAAGAAAAGATTTAGCAGCAGATGGAGCCAACATAGCCTTGGCATCACGATTCTTACGACGGAGCGCATATTTGTATGCAAGACCAGCAATTTTAATGCACATCATGGCGTCTTCTTGGTCTTGAATATTGCCGAAACAACGGAATTCCCACGTTTTGAATTTCGAACAAAAAGAAACAAACGTATATTTCTGCGAGCCGTGCTGGAAAGCGAAATAACGATTTAGCTGATTTGTGTTTCTCCAGCGCTCGAGACAACTGTCTGGAACTTTATCTAAATTGGCCACAATATATTCACACATGTACATTTGAAGTTTTTCATCGTACTGCGCGGAGTTGTTATTTTTTACTGAAACGTGTACATGAAAAGAGCAGCGTGTGTCTACATGCATTGGAATCTGGAACAAAGAATCGGTCGCTACTTGAGTCTCTTCGAAGGTCAACGGTCGAATAGGTTTAAGTTCAAAACCGGATACTGATCCATCTCCCACTGCTTCAATCAACGGGCTCAATTTAGGGAAAAGATTCTTAATAAAATCTTCTCTCTTGAGAGCCACGAAAGGGAAAGTTGGGTCAGAAATTAATTCTGGAACTCTGTAGTTAGAAGTACGAACGTCTTTCACTGCTTGCTCTTCTGCGAGAAGACGTATGTGGTTGTAAACAGACTCGTTCTGACGCACTGACTCAAGGATTTGTGCCCCAGTAACTTTATCTTTTGACAACTGTCGTCGTATGACGCCAAGAAGATTGCTACCATCAGAATTCATAACATCATCAAAAGATATATTTTTTGTTTTGTAATATTCTAAAATCGCAAATTCAAAAGGAATTAATTCTGCCAAGTCAGTTCTTTTATCCAGAAACATTTCTCTGGCTGCGCTAAAATATGCGCCGTGATAACTCCACAGTCTCATGAATTTTTCATGATCATTTAAAAAAACAACGATTGCTTGTTTTTTCGCTTCATTAAGTTTAGTGACATCGATTTTAGAATTGTATTCCCAGTAAGAGATCATTGAATGAACGTTGTCAATAGTACAACCGCCAACTGATTGTGTTTCTTGTTCAAAACCAAACTGGAGACTTGAAAAGTCATCTGTTTTAATACATGCAATTTCTACGTCTGAAAGTGTCTTACTAGCAGGCATGAAAACTCCTATTGGCCCTTAATGGCTATTTTCAATATACATATTTTAAACTCAATTGAGTTTTTTAGAGTAACCGCGGTTGAACTTTTTCTTCTGTCTTTTTAGGAACATCCATACGGAAAATATTCCAGATCATGCCATCGGATGTGACACATTGTTCTAGCGAGAAAGTAGAATGTGTGAATACAATAATTTGATTTTGTATTGGGCTTTGTTTCATTACCATAAATGAACCGTCTTCTAAGACTTCTGAATTCAGAGTTTCGAGCCAATATGCATCGTGTTCGATTTTGGCCGTCACATCTTTGCAAGATTGCCCGTGATTGCGTTCCACTACAGCGATAAGAGACAAGCACGCCAACACGAGAGAGATCAAGAACAGAATGATTTTCAA
>Ga0226658_10000407_pt1 | contig 21150 bp, 13 predicted proteins | sample OliLak19BULKMAT1_FD_169091 | JGI IMG/M metagenome (GOLD analysis project Ga0226658, IMG submission 169091) | Freshwater microbial mat bacterial communities from Lake Vanda, McMurdo Dry Valleys, Antarctica - Oligotrophic Lake LV.19.BULKMAT1 (v2)... | ecosystem: Environmental > Aquatic >... | reverse complement strand
TCGGCGGTACAAAGCCCATACCGCTGAGATCCAGTTCGGAGAACCCCAAAAACTGCGTTCGTAATGATCGCCGAATCGGAGTTCGGCGGTACAAAACCCGTACCGCTGAACTCCAGTTCGGAGAATCCCAAAAACTGCGTTCTTAATGATCGCCGAATCGGAGTTCGGCGGTACAAAACCCGTACCGCTGAGATCCAGTTCGGAGAACCCAAAAACTGCGTTCGTAATGATCGCCGAATCGGAGTTCGGCGGTACAAAGCCCGTACCGCTGAGATCCAGTTCGGAGAACCCCAAAAACTGCGTTCGTAATGATCGCCGAATCGGAGTTCGGCGGTACAAAACCCGTACCGCTGAGATCCAGTTCGGAGAATCCCAAAAACTGCGTTCGTAATGATAGCCGAATCGGAGTTCGGCGGTACAAAACCCGTACCGCCGAACTCCAGTTCGGAGAACCCCAAAAGTGCGTTCGTAATGATAGCCGAATCGGAGTTCGGCGGTACGGGGCTTGTGTGGTACAATGAGCTATTTTAGCAGCTCCAACAACTCCGGGTGGCAATAACTCCATTCCCAATCCTGCCAATTTGCCACCAATCCTGCCTTTACCGGGTTATTCAGAATGTACCATAGAATTCTTTCAAACTCGTTTTTTTGATAGTGCGTGGAGCCCTCCACTAAATGATCATAACTTTCTTTTTCCCAAAAAGGGCCAGATCTGCCGAGTATTCGATTTGCCTGAATTCCTGAAAATTTCTTGGCGCTTTGTAGCACTTTCCAAAGTATAGGGGCATCTTCCATTTGGGTTAGCAAAAGATGAACATGGTTGGACATAATGCAGAAAGCCCACAACTTGTAATAACGATCGGCCCAGTGATGAAAACTACTTGTCACCAATTGTGCGATATCCGGCTGTTTTAGCCAATGCGGCTCGTTTAGATTTTTTTCCAGAAAATCATCATACCGCTCAAAATACTGCGATTCTTCTTCCTGCTTTTGCTTATGGTACATTGCTTTCCGGATTTCCTGCATCTCCACAGGTAAATCTAAGTATTGAACGCCATCCTTTTCCCTGCGTTCTACTTCAATAGCTTTCATTATTTCTCTGTGCTCTTCCTGTAAACGTTTAATAACTGATATGGGAATAGAGCCAGATAATCGGAAGGTGATGAAAAAGGTGCCCCCTTGAGGCTGTAGATGTGGCAGGTTCCTTCTGTAAAAAAAATTGTCTTCCATGGTTATTTGTTTGCGTCTTGAAATAGTACTATTACATATCACTGAGATCCAGTTCGGAGAACCCAAAAAGTGCGTTCTTAATGATCGCCGAATCGGAGTTCGGCGGTACAAAACCCGTACCGCTGAGATCCAGTTCGGAGAACCCAAAAAGTGCGTTCGTAATGATCGCCGAATCGGAGTTCGGCGGTACAAAACCCGTACCGCCGAACTCCAGTTCGGAGAACCCCAAAAGTGTATTTGTAATGATCGCCGAATCGGAGTTCGGCGGTACAATGAACTATCGCAGCAAAGAAATATTCCCCTTCTGGATCAACTCCTCTCCTTCCGGACAACGAACGCGCATATAAAAGCCATATACATCCGGCGCTAATTGCTCACCACGGAAGGTGCCATCCCAGCCATCAAGTACGTTTTGCGTGCGGAAAATTTCCTGTCCCCAACGGTTGTAAATCATCAACTCATAATCGCTGAGCTGGTCGAGGAAGATGCTGCGCAGGCGCAACACATCATTTTCCCCGTCATTGTTTGGCGTAAACGCATTGGGCAGGAAGATGTGATCTTCGTCGCAAATGCCTTCAATAACAACGACCGGAATGGAAACCGTTGCCGAACAGCCACTTAGACTAACCGTCACCGTGTACAGGTTTAAACCAACCGCAGTTGGCGTAGCAACTACAATGGAACCCGTTGGGGGAACGATCGTCCCGGAAGGCACCGTCCATTCGTAGCTACACAGCGCGCAGCCGGTAACCGTAATGGTGCTCGAATTGCCCAGAATAATCGTGTCTGGCACAGCAGCGCCGGTTACCGTACCGTCAAGGTCTATCACGATAACCGTAGAAAAGAGCGTATCCCTGCAACCAAACTGGTTTTCCAAAGCCACTGCAAAATCATCCGACAGGTTCAGGTTCACCGTCACAGTTGCACTGCCGGTAGCAGGCGTTACAGCGTTGGCTGGCGACCAAACATAGGTCAGTTCCTGCAACGGATCGAGGTTCACCACCGTCAATTCAGTGGAAGTCACCGGTTCGCAAATGATAACTTCCGGCGGCAAAACGGCATTGATCGGGAAAGCGTTGATCGTCACTGATGCCGTATCTCTACAAAAATCATTGTTTGCCAATACATAATAAGTCACAGTGCCCTGCGGCGTAACCGTAATTTCGGGCCCGGTACCGACCGGTGTACCGCTCAGCCCCGGGTTGTCAAACCAGGTAAAAATCGTACCCGCCTGGTCGCTGGTCGCCGTTAGGGTAACCGACGATTCCGTACACAACGTCGTATCCCCCGTCACTTCCACATTGATGAGCGGGAAAATTTGTACTTCTACCTCGCCTTCAAAAGTACAACCGCTGGTCGGGTCGGTGACCGTCACGCCATAGGTCATGCTTTCGTTCAAGGTTGCAACCGGGTTCCAGGGGTTGGTCAGGTCGAGACCCGTAGTGGGAGACCAGGTGTAAACATAGTTCGGATTGCCATTCGGATTGATTGGCGTCGGCGCATCGCCGCAAATCTGGACTGGCGAATCGAGGCCAGGCTGGAAATCTGCGGCAAATACATTGATCTGCGCGCTCGTGTCCGAACATCCGTTGGTATCGGTGGCAATAACAAAATAGGTATTGGTTCCCAATTGCGGCGTAACCGTGATGGTGCTCCCCGTGCCAATAACCGTGCTTAAATTCGGGCTGTACCAGGTGAAGGTCACATTGTTCAGGGTACTGGAAGCTGTAAAAGTCAGCGGATCCAGCGAACACACGGTGGTGTCGCCAGATGGATTGGTGGTCAGGTTAATGAGCGGATAAACCTCTACAGTCACTTCTGTTTCAACCGTACAGCCCGTTACCGGATCGGTGGCAGTCACCGCATACGTCTGATCCTCGGTCAACGTCGCAACCGGGTTCCAGGGGTTGGTCAGGTCGAGACCCGTAGTGGGAGACCAGGTGTAAACATAGTTCGGATTGCCGTTCGGGTTGATCGGTGTCGGTGTGTTGCCACAAATCTGAATCACCGAATCGAGGCCGGGCTGAAAATCAGTGGCTAAGACATTCACCTGGGCCGTATCCACACAACCGTTGAGATCGGTTGCCAATACAAAATACGTGTTGTTCCCTTCTTGCGGTACCACAACAATCGTCCCTCCCGTGCCAATTTCACTGCCGAGCGGGCGTTGCCAACTGAGCGTCACCCCGTTTAGCGTACTGGAAGCCGTCAGGGTCAGCGAATCGAGCGAACAGACCGTCGTATCGCCGGGCGAAACGCTCAGCCCGATAGCATCAGTAACGTCTACAAAGACCGTAAGCGTGATTTCGCAACCTGTTTCCGGGTCGTTAATGAGTACGGTATACGTTGCATCCACATTCCCGGTATAAATCGGGTTTGCGATGGTCGGATCGCTGAGGTTGTCCGGCGGCGACCATTGATAAGTATAATTTGTATTGCCTTCGGGGTTCAGGCCTGCTGGCTCGCCAAAACAAACGACGACCGTATCCTGAACCGTCACCTCAAACGGCACCACTTCAAACTTGAAAGTCAGGGAATCCGTACAGCCAAACTGGTTGGTAATGACAACCGACAAGGTTGCAGTCCCGGATTGGAGGATGACCGTAGCCTGGTTGCCGTTGGCGGTAAAAATGCCGGGCGGTTCCGATGACCAGTTGAAAGTCAGGGCATCCAGATTATCTAAGTTGGTAATGATGACCGTGTAGGGAACCGATTCGCACAGTCCAATCAGGCTGTCCACCTCTACATTGGCCTCCACGTCAACCCCCTGGTCGTTGATGATCACAGAAGCAGTGTCGGTACAACCATAAATGTCGGTGGCAATGGCGGTAATTGTATCCATTCTGAAAGGATTCACCGTGATGGTTCCGCCACTTCCCAATGGCCCGGAAACGGCGCTGATCCATTCAACCGTCACCTGCACGTCTGTATTGGCAGTCAACGTTACGTCTTCTCCACAGGTTGTGATCACCGAATCAACGCCCAAGTCGAGGTTGATGCTGTCGGGGACAAAAACCGTCACCGTTGTTGTCAAGCTGCAAGTGTCGGAACCAAATGCCTGCACGGTCACGGTATAAACCGTCGTTTCCGTAGGGAAAGCGATCGGGTTGTCCGAATTCGGGTCGCTGAGGCCGGTGGCCGGCGACCAGGTGTATTGATAATCGGTATTGCCGTTCGGATTTAGTGCGACGGAATCACCGCGGCACAAAATCAGCGTGTCCGCTAAGTTAATTTCTACAAACTGCACATTGAGGGTGTCGGTCGTTGTTGCTGAGCAATCGTTGGCCGAAAAAATGGTCAGCGTCACCACGAGCGACCCGCTTTGCGTCACCGTAATGACCGGGTTTTGCAAATTGGAAGTGTTTGGTGTGCCGTGACTGAACGTCCATAGCCAGCCGATGGTATTGTTAAAGGTGTTCATGGAAGCGTCGAAGAACGCAATCTGGCGATTGTCCTCCTGGCAGGCCGTGATGTCGAACGTAAAATCCGCCACAATCTGCGGCTCCTCAATGGTCAGCGTAGCGCTGGCTTGGTCTGCACAGGAAACGTCGTAAACGATGCTTAGCGTTACGGTATAATTGCCAGCTTGCGCATAGGTATGGGCCGGATTCACCTCGTAGTTCAGCGGCGAACCGTCGCCAAAATTCCAGACATAACCAAAGGCATTGGTGCTCGTATTGGTGAAAGCCACCGTCGCTCCGTTACATTGTACCTCTGCGGTAAAATCAATGTCAAGATTGCTGTCTACCACGGCTACGGCCACCGAATCGGTGTAGCTGCAGCCAAACTGGTTGGTGATGGTTACATAGACGACCCGTTCGCCGACAATTTCAGCGAGGTTGGGCGTTGCGCTGTCCAAACCGCTTTCAAACGCGCTGGCTGGCGACCAGGCATAGGTCAGCACATCATTCGGATCGAGGTTGGTCACCGTCAGTTCGAGCAATTCGCCAGTGCATACTGCTACCGTATCCGGGATCGCTACACTGACGGGGCCACCACTAACGGTGATGACTTCTGATTGCACGCAGGCAAAAGCATCTTCGGCCTGTACCGTATAGGTCGTTGTTCCGGAGACCAGCACGTCTAAGGTGGAGACTCCCGTAGCAATGACGTTACCCGCCGCGTCTAACCAGGTAATCGTTGTCGGCGTATCCGTGGTAGCCGTCAGCGTGACGTTGGGTTCGCAGGTAGGGCCGTCACCGCTGACCTGGAGGTTCATATCTGGCGTTACAAAAACGGTCAACAGGTGCGTCAGCGCACAGGTATCTGCTCCGACTGCACTGATAATCGCGGTATAAACCGTCGTTTCCGTTGGAGAAAAGACCGGATTGGCCGAAGTGGGATCGTCAATGCCTGTGTTCGGCGACCAGTTGTAAATATAGGCTGGATTTCCGCCTGTCAACTGCACGGATTCGCCGAAACAAAGTTGCAGTGTATCAATCAATTGCGCATCTATTCCCTCTACCAAATTGATGGCCACCGTGCGTGTTTCGGTGCTGGTACACCCGGCGGCATCTGTGATGGTGAGGGTTACGTCGAGCGTCGTACTGGTTGTAAAAGTCAACTGTGGATTTTGCTCCGTAGAAGTCTCTCCATTGCTAAAAGTCCACAGCCAGCCGGTGGTATTGTTTTGATTATTGAAGGAAATGTCTGTGAACTGCACCACCACATTGTCGGTAGAGCAATCCTGGTAGCTTACGCTAAAATCGGCATCCAACAAGAATTCAGAGATCGTGACCGATTGCGTCAGCGTATCCACACAAAAGCCGCCGGTGGTCGTCAGGGTTACTAAGTAAGTGCCGGTATCCGGATAAGCATAGGTCGGACTCGGGGCAAGGGAAGTATCGGCGTCCGTGGTCGGATCTCCAAAATCCCAGCGGATATTCGGCGCATTCAGGCTGCTATTGACAAAATTAATCGTCAGGCCGTCGCATTCCGGATCAGCTGTAAATGCCAGTTCAGGAAGCGGTTGCGGAATCACCGTCACCGTTTTGATGATCTGGCAGATGTTGTTATCCGGTGAAATGGTAACCAAATAAACGACCGTGGTAGCGCCAACGGTAATGGTCGGGTTCACGGCAGTGGAATCAATGCCGGTACCGGGCGACCACAGGTAGTTAAAGGCAATCCCTGGGTCGGTGTCCGGATTCAGTCCGATGACGTCTCCTTCGCAAGCCCGCAACGTATCGCGGATCAATACGCCGGGATTATCCAATCCGGTTTCAAAAGGTTTGGAGATCGTCTGCACGCACCCGTTTTGCGAAGTAACTTGCAGGTTTATGGTTCCAGTAATGTTCAGGGGTACGCTGAACACCGGGTTTTGTAAGGTTGAATTAAGTGTGGTTGTGCCATAAGTGACGGTCCACGCCCACTGAGAAGGCGGAGAAACAGGATCCACCGACAAGTCCGTTATTTGCAGCAAAGCTACGTTGTCGCAATCAAAAACATCTGCGCGGAAATCTGCCGTCAGCGAATTGTACTGCAGGAACAGCGGCGCAATCATGGTGTCGGCACAAACCGTACCAGGCTCCGCAATCAGGCGAATGGTGTAAGAACCCGAATCCGGGAAGGTAATCACCGGGTCGGCGATGGTGGTGGTAAACGTGGTATCGTCAGAAGAAAAAGTCCAGAGGAAGCTGTTCGTATTGGTGCTTTGGTTATCAAAACTAACCGTAAGGTTGTCGCACTGGGCTTCAGGCGCTAAAAAGCTCGCCACTTTTTCCCCGCAAACCCCAACGTTGTACTGAAAATCGCGTCGGGATATCGAACGCAATAACCCGGTTTGCGGGTCGTATTCTTCTATACAAACCCCTACGACAAACTGCCCCTGTAAGCCAGGAAAAGCCGTCATAATCCCGGTCTGCGGGTTGATTTGCAAAGGCGTTCCAAGGCCAAGGACATTTTGATTGGAATAGAGCGGCCCCACCCAGACCAGCGTATCGTAAGGCGGCGGATCGGCAGGAAGGGGCTGGGGCACGGCCAACGTTCCACCTGCATACGGCGTACATAATTTATAAACTATGGAATCCCCATTAGCATCTGAAGCCGAGTGATCGAAGGTAAAAGGTTTGTTGACGCAGATTGCTATGGGGGGCCAGTCATTGAAGACCGGACTGCTGTTGCATTGCAGCATGGCGTCCCGCGACAAATGGATCCAATAAGTCGCACCGGTTTCCAGCGGGTTGATGATGTTTAGAATCGTCTGGTTCCGGCAACACCGTTGGTACGCGAACGTATATCCTCCGTTTATAACCGGCAAAGTGGTGGTATCGCGGTAGGTCGTGGTATGCACACAGACATCCGGCGGCACGACCAGACAAGGGTCGTTCAAAACCGCCGTCAGGGTATCGTCTCCAACAAATGCCGGTTTCAGGATGCGTACCACTTGTCCAAACTGATTGTAAACGCCTATCCATGCCGGATCGTCAAAAGGCGCATCGTTGGCACCGTAGAAACAATCGCGATAGACATTGAGGGTAATTTCCCATTGGTTATTCCCCAGACAGCGGTAGGCAATGTCTCCACCAACGATGTGGGTCGCCCACGCGCTATTGGGTAAATAACACATTGCCACGAGGAAAAGCGACGACAGGAATGGCCGAAACCGGAGTTTATACCTTTTCACGTCGCAAAGATTTTTTATTGTTGAGTAGTCCATGTGATGCCTTCTATTTGAATACCGTCTGTTCATATTATTGCTTCCCTTCCTAATCAGCGCTGGTCAGCAGTTTTCACTTCTACAATTTCCACGCGTCGTTCCACGCAAGCCACCACGCTGAAGATGGAGTTGCGGCGGTCATCTAAGCGAGCGCTAACCGATTGTTTAGCTGTGGATTCCCCCAATGCTTCTTCTTCGATCAGCAATTTTCGGTTATTGGCCTGCATATAAGGCAGTAAGGCACCATTCTTGTACCGCTTGAAGTGGTTCTTGACCGCGTCAATGCGTCGCGCACTCAGCAAGGCATTGTAGGTAGAAGCGCCACGTGGGCTCGAATACCCCTTCAGGCCAATTCTCATGCTGCCGCCATTCTGAAGAAATTCTAATAATTTTTCCGTAAAGGCTTCCAATTCCTGGCGCGAGCCATCTACTTCCCGGTCGAAAAAGTCAATAAACCGGCGTTCTGTGAGGAATTTTTCCTCCGTTGACAAGCCTGCGGTAAACTCTTTGATGTACTCTGCTTTGCGGGCATAGTAGGCTGTATTGGTTTCCTGGTACGTGAAGTTTGTCGTTTTCCCGTATGTTCTTGGATTGGGTTGGTCGTTGTCGAAGTAAAGGGCGATCGGCAAAAAGTCGTCGAAATTAAACCGGTCAAGCTGAATTTCAATCACAATTCTGCCGCCCGAAGCGGCCACTATGGCTTCGTCAAAACTCAATTCTTCTTCCACCGAATTATACCCCGGCCGGGAAGCTTTGATGAGGTAAGGTCTGTTCAAAGCCAATGGAAACAGGAAGTCATTGGCGGTTGGATTGGTCTTTTTGCCTTTCAGTACTGGCGTTGGGCCACCTATGTCATAAAGCTCCACCGTAGCGCCGGCCAATGCAGCCAGCGTTCTGGCGTCAATGGTGCGCGCTTCAAGCAATTGCCCCAAATACAGTTTTCGCTCCAATCTTGATACCATCTTCATTTCCGGGCCGCTCACGTCAACGATGTCAACTGCGCCGGCGTAGCCTTCTCTTTTCCCGCGAAGGGTATATCTTTTCCCACGCTCCAATGCAAACGTGAAGTTATTGCTTGTGGGGTTGACCAACGTTTTTACCAAGGTTTCACCGTTTGCCCCAGCCTCGAAGAGCTCCACTGTTACGCCTGTCAAGGCAGTAGAGTCAATATTTTCAAAGGTGAGGACATCAAGCTGTATCGGCGGTTCCAGGTACAACTTGCGCTCTATGACCTGGTTCCCTTCCGGCAAATTGGTCGCGTCTACGGTGGCCGAAGCCGATCCAAAACCGTCCCGTTTTGCTTTCAGGAGGTAGTTTTTGCCACGCTCCAGTGGGAATTCAAAATTATTGCTGTCCGGGTTGATCTGTGTACCCGCCAGGATTTCCCGGCCATCCGGGGTCACTTCAAACAATTCCACCGTGGCGCCAGCCAGCGGCGATTGGTCTAAGTTGTTGTAAGTTGTCGCCAGCAAGCGCACGCTCATGTCGTAGGTAATGGCGTAGAGGTCGTTGCAGCAGGTTTCCTTCGTTTTATCCCAATAAAAGGCAGCAGTATCGGGGCGGTTGGAAGACAAATAAGCTTTTGCGCCGCCTTCAAAAACTGCGTAATACAGATCGTTATAGCTGCTGTTCAGCGGGGCACCCAAGTTTTCAGGGGTTCCCCAATCCGTCCCTTCTTTCCGCACTTTATAAATATCGTATCCCCCCAGGGTGTGGTTGCCGTCGGTGCTGAAATACAGCGTTTGTGAAGCTTCCTTGAAAAAAGGCGTCGCGTCGTTGCCCTCGGTGTTGATGGCCATCAGGTTTTCCGGCGCGGAAAGGCTGCCATCGTCATTGAAAGTACTGTACCAAATGTCGAGCTTTCCTTTGCCCCCATCCCGATCCGAGACGAAATAAAGCCGATAACGGCCCGTTTGGCTGTCCCGCCCGATGGAAGGTTGGGTGCTGCTGGTGCCTGCGGCGTTTATGGCTAACTTTTCAGCTGTGCCCCAAGTCCCGTCAGCGTTCAACGCACTGGCATAAATATCGCAACGCACGTCTGCGGCGTTGATATAATCGCAAATGGTGTAGTACACTTTTTTGTATCCCTGGTCGAACGCAGTATGGCCAACGTGTTTGCCGTTAACGTTGACATTGTCCGGTAACGGCGTTCCGGGAGCGCCTGCAACCGACTGGAGTATTTTGGAATACGTGCGCCGCGGGTTGGTGGTATCCTTGTCGTAAACAAACTTGAGGGAGGAATAATACATCGTATCTCCTTTGAAAGCGACGCCATACTCGGAGTATTCTGTATTCACATTCGCGCTCAGAATGCCCACTTCCTTATCTTTACGAACCTGCCCTTTTGCCCATTCGCAATCTTCCAGCCCTTTGCGGGCAACGGTTTGCAACTCGGCATCGGCATTGGGATTTTCGCTCAAAAACTGCTGAAAGAGGCTGGCAGCTTCGTCGTATTTCCCAAGCGTTTGTTTCACCCCTGCCAGATGGAATTTGGCCAGCGGATATGATGCCTGAGCCGGCGTTGCGATCAAAGCCTGATAAGCCGAATCCGCTTTGACGTATATGCCAAACAACCGCGCCGACTCCGCATACTGGTAAAGAATATCCGGGCGGTCGGGCTTTTTATACTCAAGTGCAATGCCATAACAGCGATAGGCCGAATAATAGTCTTTCTGTGTGAATACCTTATCGGCAGCGCGTACCCATTCCTCGACAGGTTGTGCTTGTCCTGTTTGAACGGCCAGAAAGAAGGCGCCGGTTAAGAGTAGAAGTACATATTTACTCATAGTGTTATGCTTGCTGTTATTGCGCTGGAGTTTAGAAACTGCTGGTTTGTTATCCACCTAATTTCAAGCCACGCACATGAAAAGAAAATCTGGTTTTGGTTAATCTTCACCCATTAGATCAGCGGACAATTCAGGTGCGAAGGCAGCGGCCTGATTTTGTTGATGATATACCGCACCGAAAACTCCGGCCCGCCCCGCCTGCGCGTTGCTATGCTGAAGTCCGAAACATTGATATCGTAAGTAAAGCCCACGTTCCAGGCATTCCACGCCAATTCAATCCCGGGGTAGAACGCATCTCCAAAATCGTGGAACCGATACCCCGCCCCAACTTGCAGGGCAAATTGCCGTCCTAATTGCCGGTCATTAAAATGAAATTTGACGCCGGCCATGGCAACCATCTCCCGATATTTTTGCTGGAACTGGGCGCTGAAGTTCGCCACCAAGTCCACATTCCTGCCCAGCATCAGCGTGCCGAAAGCATAAGGGCTGATCCGGACGGGCAATTCTATTTTGTCGTTGTCGTAAAAACTCTGATCGGGCCGGTTGAGGTGGAAAACGCCAACGCCGAAGTCTAATTTGTTGCGTTTGTCCAGCAAGTCAACCAATGTTTCTGTTTGTTCGCTTTGGAGCCGAATGTTGATGCCTGCGCCAAAGTCGAGGAAAAAAATGCTGGTTTCGTCAAAACTTTCCCCCGTCGCAAAGCCCGGATTGAAGCTGCCCGAACCGGTGTCAAACTGGTTGTCAAACCGCAAATCCCCCAGTTTGAACGCGCGCTGGTTGCCGCCTACATAAAAGCCAAGCGTACCAAAAGTCGTCGGACTGAACGTTTTGGTATACGACAGGCTTGCATTCAAATTCGCCAGCGCCAGCTTCGAATCGCCCGCGTGGTCGTAGTTGAAAGCTAACCCTCCCGAGAAAAAACCTGTCCGGTCGGTGCGCCCGATGAATTTCATGTCGGCAAAGGCAGTGAACGTCGTGTAATCTACCGGAACGGAGTGCCACTGGCTTCGGTAATTGGCCATGAAGCGCACATCACCGCGATAGATGCCGGTGAGGGCAGGATTGATTAATGCAGGAGCATTGTAGAATTGGGAGTAATGCGCATCCTGTGCATGGAGTACTCCCGCGCAGAGCAGTAGCCCTAACGCCAAGGGGTAAAGTTTCTTTTTCAAGTGATACCGGTTTAATGTCATAACAATAGCCCTTCGGACTGCGTAACCTAGCCGTTTCATGTTCATGGTGTGTTTAAAATGTTCAAGCACTAAAATAAAAGAATTCTCTTTTATTTGTATATTTTAAATGTAGATAGCTGATTTTAAACTTGCAGCGTAAGGAGGGTGTCTCTCATGAATTATGGCTGTAATCAGCGCGCAATATAGCGCATATACGGAGGAATGGACAGCAATGTTTCAAAAAAGTGGATAAGAAATTTGTTTTTTGCCTGACATTGGCTGCCTTAAAAGGCAAAGTGCAAGCTGGCAAAGGGGCAAACTGGCAGGTAATATGGCTATCAGGAGGGATTTGATGCCTTATTCAGGATTCTTCGGCAGAAAGATCGGCAGGAAGATCGGAAGCTTTGCGCTCTTTGGGAAAGCGCCCGTGTTCTTTCAGGGCCAGGCTGATGATCCATTCCAACTGTGGCCATTGACACTTCTGAAATCATCAGCCGCCCATTTTTCTAATGCAGCGTAAGTATGATTGAATCAGTTTGTCAAGCCTTTTTCCGGAAAAGGGATTCGGGAAAGTGGTCTCCTTGCTGCTGATCCTATAGTCGGCAGGTAGTTTCCTCGCCTTAGGGAACGAGTTTGGCAACACGCCGGAACCAGCACCTTTGTTTCTAATTATAATTTTGTTTTCCAACCAGTTGTAAGAGGGATAGCAGCCTGGTGGCTTTGGAAACAAGCAAGTGGAGCAAATAAAATAACACCTTGAAAGAGCGCGTCAGCGGTTTTGTTTAATTATTGATCTTCAGGAAGTAGTTCCAGCAGTTTTTTAGCTTTCCCTGCCCGCCAGCCGTCTTGCACCACTTGTTGAAGTTCTGCTTTGGCAGCTTCCGGGCGACCGGCTTTGAGGTAGGTTAATGCAAGCATCCAGGTCATTTCTTTCTGAAATTTCTGGTTTTCGGCTTCCATTGACCGAATGCGCAGGAAGTTTGCAATGGCGTTTTCATACTGCTTCAAGCGCAATTGGCTGACGGCTTTGAAGAAATAATCGTCCGGGCTCATACCGCCCTTGGCTTCCATTTGTTTCCACAAGCCGATGGCTTCTTGAAATTTGCCGCCGTTGTAGGCTTCCGTGGCTTTTTGAGCAAGCGTTTCGAGGGAAATATCCCCTTTTCTGGTCTGAGGTTCCAGGATTTTCTCTTCCTGCAAATAGGTATCCGCAAGCTGGGATGCGGAGGGGGTTGAAGGGCCCCAAAGCCAGAAGAACAACAGGACGGGCAACAGCAGCGATGCCGCTACCAATAACCAAGTCCTGAGGGGGTTGCGGGAAGCGACCCGCAGTTTGCCGATACTCCCGCGTTGAACATGGTGTTCCTTATCCAGTATTTTCGCCCACTTTTGCTTTTTATCCCGGTTAAATTTTGCCCGGAGTAGCTTTCCTGTCAACTCGTCCAATTCCTGTTGCGTGAGGTCAGGGTTCGTGTATTTTTCAGCGTCTTTCATCGTCAATTAATTTTCTGGTATTGAAATGCTTACAAACAGTTCTCTTAATTTATCCATACAGCGCTGTTTTTGTTTCCGTACAGCCACTGCTGATCTGTTAAGCCCGGCAGCAATATGCTCCAGGGTGGCTCCTGAGTAATAAAACGCTTCGAGAAGCGTCTGGCAGTCTTTTAAAAGTCCATCCCAGGCTTTATTTAAAGTAGCATAAGCTTCATCGTCTATTTCTTCGGGCGCTTCCTGCAGGTCTATGTTTTCCAGCCCTATAAGCTTATTTTGTTTTTTAATCCACTTTAAATAAACCTGTCCGGCCATTCTTGTGAATAAAAAGCGGAGGTTTCCATAAGCAATCCGACCGGATTTCAAGCGCCTGCAAAACTCAAGCATCGTGCTCATCGAAGCATCATAAGCATCTTCTGAGGAAGCGTTGTACATATTCATTAAATACTTACAGCAATCTTCAAAGTGGGTCAGAAAGACCTGTTCAAAAAGTGTCTCGTCGCCTTTTTCCAATTCTAATAACAATCTGTTGAATTCAGCTTCCGTCAATCCAAAATTTTTGTTCATCGCCGTAGAGGTGTGGTGCATTTCACGCCCGGCAATGTTATGAAATACTTTGGAAAGCGATTGTGTTACCCCATCAGATTCTAATAAAAAAGTCCTACTGGCTCTGGTTCTAATGACAGTCAGCACCTGCTGCGGGTTTCGTTCACAGCCATAAAGCCCTTCTTCGCTGCTCTTCAGCAAAGAAAGCCAATACCTCCCCCATAGCTCAAGGATAAGCACTAACAAACACAGTATTGACGTAAGCAAGAAGATTGTTTGCATGGCAGATGGTTCTTTTAAATCAATGCAATCGTCTTATAGAAGCGCTGAGTGTGCGAAGTGTGACTTCTGCGGGTATCTAATTATTTTGCCTATAGAAATTTTCTGACTGTCACGCTTATCCTATTGATGCCTTATAGAGGGATTTATAGTATATCCATCTTTATATACTACTTTTTGCAGAGGAGGGGGGCATAATTAGAAGATGATACCCCCGAACGCCAATGATTACAATTAATCTTTTTCGCCCTTTATGATGTAGCTGGCTCATGGCCGGCTGCATCCTTTTTTATCCAATTTGTATTCCAAAATATCCAACTGCGCTACTTTTATCGCAACAAGTCTATTACTTTTATTCGCGATTTCTGTCACATTTTACGCTGCAAACGCTTATAGCTCCCGAAGAACAAATTTTGATTTACTTCCAAAAATAATTAAGGGCATGAAAAAGAATTTAAACGTGCGGATTACTTCTTCCGCTTTTCTGGTATTGAGTATTTTTTTATTCAGCTTTTCTGATAGCTTTTCACAATCCTACAGTCCCAATCAAATGCTGATCAAGTTTCAGCCAGGCATTACAGATGCGACCATTTCCAACTACAAAAACTCAATAGGAGCCTTGGAAGTAGCAGAAACTCAGGTCAGTGACATCCACCTCTGGTATATCCCAAATTTCTGGTTAGCCTATGCCAATCATGGGTGGATCAACATCAATGAGGTCGTTAATGGCTCAGTCGGTAAAGCTGAAGTAAACTCTGCCGGCTTCAATCATGAGAGTACCCTGCCTCACTTTAATTTGGGTGCTTCAGGTTTTTCGACATGGAACCCAACTGAGGTCTGTCCTGAATTTACCCTTTTTCCCCCGGTTAAACCAAATACGGTCAAAGTGGCCGTATTGGATACCGGGATTGGGTACACCGGCTCTAATAATGACCCGGAATTTTGCAACGATGCTTTGTTCAGCCCCTACTATGGCTCCTATCTCGGCTACGATTATGTCAACAATGACAGCGAACCACGCGACGATCATGGGCATGGTTCTCACATTGCAGGCATCATCGCACAAATGGCTACTTTCAATCCCAATCTGGATATGGAATTGATGTCCTTTAAAACCCACAATAACCAGGGATTGGGCATCGCTTTTAACGTCATTTTGGCAATAGAGCAGGCTGTGCTGATGGGTGCCGATATCATCAACATGAGCTTCAGCTATCCGGCTACTCCGCAGGGCACCAAACCGGATCCGCTCAAGGTAGCCATTGATGCCGCAGGAGATCAGGGCGTATTGGTCATAGCTGCCGCCGGGAATGTCAGCAATTCGATGATTCCGGGGGGTGCCAGCCCTTTGTTTTATCCGGCAGCCTATCCTTGCGACAACATCATTTCTGTGGCTTCGGTGAACTGCAACCGGCAATTGTCCCACTTCAGTGCCTGGGGCATACCAGAGGTAGACATCGCCATGCTGGGTGAGAGCATTCAGGGGCCTCATTATATTTCTGGAAATATGGTGCTAAAGAGCGGCACTTCCCAGGCTGCAGCCATCGTTTCCGGTATCGCTGCCCAACTCGCCTCTAACATGGACGTCTTCCATTATGCTCCCTTAAAATGCAGCATCCTGGAGGGCGCCGAGTATACTGCCAATTTGGAGAACCTCATCCTGACAGAAGGCGTCGCCAATGCCCAGGAAGCATTCAATGTCCTGTCAAACGGATGTTCAGCAATAGAAAACTTTGTCTCCTTTCCAGGCACGTTCATCAGCCAAGCTTCCGGCGAAATACTTTCCGTATTTCCGAATCCTTTCCAGCATGAATTGAATTTAATCTACCAGGCAAAACAAGTTGGAGAAGTTACTTTTACGGTCTCTGATGCCCGGGGAAGCACCCTGTATTCTGAAAAGAGAATGCAGGACGAACCCGGCAATATTGAATTCTCCTGGTCTCCCGGACAATCGGTTGCACCTGGTCTGTATTTTACCCGCATTCATCTTGCCGGCCAAACAATCACGAAAAAAGTCGTTAAGTAACGTGTGCGAATCAGGGGTAGAAGAACCTTTTTGCCCCTGATTCGCACGATTAATGTTGATTCCCCCCTTCCTGACAGCAGTTGCGCGTTTATCGTTTAAAAACCTGACGAGGGTTTTGCAATAAGGTGTACGAAGCCTTTCCTTACGGATATTTATCTGGTATATCTATATTTGCCAGGCAATGATTTATTGCAGTTAAACCATCCCGGCGATGAAGTTTACTTCCCTTGTTTTGTTTGCGCTGTGTGCCCTTCCAGGCTTTGCTGCTAATATAGACACCCTGATTGTCAAATCTGTCGCTCAGGCCGATTCCCTGCGCAGCATTGGTCAGGCCGACAAAGCACTGAATCTGTTGATGCAAGTTCGACAAGACCGCGCATTCAAAAACGCGTCCTGTCTTTCCCAAAGCCTCCTCTATCACAAAACGGGGGTTTGCCACTACATGCTGGATCACTATCGGGAGGCATTGAACTACTGGCGGGATACTTCGCTTCAGATCAGGCTTGCCTGCCTGGGAAAAAACCACAAGGAAACAGCCAATTCGTATTATGCGGTGGCCATGGCTTATCGTTACCTCGGCGATAAAAAAACGGAAGGGAAGTACGTCCGGGACGCCCTCATGATCATGGAAGCGCTGCCTGAAAAGGATCTGCAAACGTTGGCTCAATACTATCTCCAGGCAGGTTACCTTTTTGCTACTTTAGAAGATTACGGGCAGGCGCTTAATTATTATGAGCAGTCGGAAAGACTGTATTCAAACCTCCCTGATCTGGAAGATAACAAAAAATCAGCCTACCTGGCAGAGATCAAAAAACACAAGGGACTTTCTAAAGCCTATCAGGGAAAAGGCAAAGAAGCTGTCCGCGATTTGTTTGCGGCCATTGAATGGTATAAAAAAACGGAAGGCAGTATTCAAACGGCAAACATTGGCCAGTGCTATCAGAACCTTTCTATTGCTTACGCCGAAATATCCGACTACGCCAACGCCGAAAAGTATGGACAAATGGCCATAAAAATCAACCGCACCTTGTCCAACCCGATAGAATCCAGCCACAATTATGAATCGCTGGGCAGGATCAAAAAACGGCAGGGGCGCTATGCCGAAGCGCTGAATTATTTCCAACAATCCCTGAACATCCGGCTAAGCGCTCGTAACCAAAAGCTGATCTCCAACGCTTATGAGAACATCGCCGATGTGTATGCAGAACAACAAGACTTTGCCCGCGCAATGGAACACTACCAGCTCGCCGTTACTTACCTGACGCCGGGTCAAAAGCGCCAGCATGAAGTTCCAGCCGTCATAGCACAGCAAAACATCGTTGATCGCTCGGGTTTGCTGCGGGTCACCGGCTTGCAGGCTCGCTGCCTGCATCAACAGTTCTCCCGTAACAACGACCGGTCAAGCCTTGAAAAAGCGCACATTTTTTTTCGGACTTACGACACGCTGCACATTCAGATCCGGCAACAATATAAAGAAACCAGTTCCAAATACTGGTTGATGCAAACGGCTATGCCGGTTTACGAGGAAGCCATTGGCACGGCCTTACAATTGTACCGGCTAAGCGGAGAAAAAGCTTATCTGGAAGAAGCTTATTTATACAGTGCAAAGGGCAAAGCGGCTGTCTTGCTGGAAGGTCTGCAGGAATTAGACGCCAAACTGAATGGCATTCCGTCTGCAGTTTTTGCAAAAGGACAATCCATTCAGGATACTTATTCCAAACTCGAACAGCAATTCTTTGAAACGCTTCCGCTTGGCAACGAACGGCTGCTCGATTCGCTCCGAAATGCATTGTTCACAGTAAGGCAGCAATACAATGCATATACGGAAGAACTGGAGGCCAAATATCCGGCTTATTTTCAATTAAAATACGCGCTTCCGAACGCGGCATCAGTGGAAGCGCTTCGAAAAAAACTACCCGCCGACGCGGTCATTCTGGAATATTTTATTGGAAAAAATACGATTTACATTTTCAAAATCTCAAAGGCGGGTATCGAGTGTTTTGAAACCGCTAAACCTGCCGATTTTGAACAATCCTGTTTTGCGTTCAGAAAGCTTTCGGATGGTAGCCTGCCCTTTGATCCCGGACAATACACCCTTGTCGGCAATGCCCTGTTCGAGGTGCTGCTGGCAAAGCCCCTGCAAGGTTTGAATCCCGCCATAAACAGGCTGATCATCATTCCCGACAACCTGCTGTTGCAGTTGTCTTTCGACGTGTTGCCTTATCAGGTCATTGCCCCTGGCGACGGAGAAAATTTGCCTTACCTGATCAAAAAATACGCCATCAGCATTTCCTATTCCAACCAATTGATTTTTGGTGAAAAAGTAAAGCGGCGCAGAGCAAAGCGCTATGGTGGTTTCGGCCTTGAATATGACGATTTTACACTGGAGGGATTCAAATCGCTGAACATCCCCGGCGACAGCGTGCTGAAAAAACGATCGGCCGGAAGGCTGCCCAACTCTGACGATGAAGTTGCGGAAATTGCGGATCTGTTGAACGGCGACGCCTGGATCAACGAAAAGGCCACCAAAAGTGCTTTTTACGCCAATTCGCCCGATTACCGCATTCTCCATTTGGCCATGCACGGCATCATTGATGAAGCGGAACCGCTCAACTCTGCTTTGATATTTTCAAGAGAAAAAGACGGGAACGATGATTTTATACTCCGGGCAACGGAAGTGTACAATTTCAGTTTTCAGGCTGAAATGGCGGTGCTGAGCGCCTGCAATACCGGCAAAGGAGAACTTACGCCGGAGGGCGTCAGGAGTTTGGCGCGCGCCTTTACCTATGCTGGTTGCCCCAGCTTGGTAGGAAGTCTCTGGTACGCATACGATGAGCCTTCCCGCGAAATTTTAGTTGCGTTTTACAGGCATCTCAAAACGGGAAAACCCAAAGACGTTGCACTGCAATTGGCCAAAATGGATTACCTCCAAAACGCCTCTCCTACCTATACGCTCCCGGAATATTGGTCAAACCTCGTGGTGATCGGCGACCCCGAAGCACTGGACTTAGGAACCGGACGCACGAACTGGTTGCTGGTTCTGGGGGGAATTGCGCTGGCAGGATTGGTTTTGGTTGGGTATAAAAGGTTTTTGTAAAGGGGGCAAGTTTGCAAGGGGCAAGTAGGCAAATGGGCGACCCGAAACCATGAAATTTCGGGTCGCTTAATTTTCAAATTTTCAAATTCCCCTAAGCTTTTTCCTTCACCGGGCAGGTGCTCAATCCGACCAAAGAATAAAGTGGGCAGAAGCTCACCAAACTTGTGGCAACGAATACGCCCGCCAAAACCAGCAGTACTAAGCCCAATGTGCCTGTTAACGTGCCCGTGAAATAAAGCGTTGCCATGATCGCTGCAACAACCACCCTGAAAATGCGGTCTGTGGTTCCCATGTTCTTTTTCATAGAAGATTTTTTTTAGTTGGTAAATGCTTGAATCAATAGAACAATGCCTGAAACGATGACGGTACATAGCAGGCATACAAAAATCAATTTGACTATTTTGTTCTTCATGATTCTGGCGGTAAAGTTAGGGCGACCCAACCTGAAAGAAGGTGATGAATGTCACACTGACGGGAGATATTATCCCACAATTGACACTCCAATTAGTTTACCAATCCCAAAAGTAATGGCTGCAGCTGCGAGGCCAAAAACAACTTGCCGGAATCCCGAATACCACACGCTTTTCCCGGTAAACAAGGTAATGGAAGCGCCAATTAGAAACAAGCCAACGCCGCTTAATCCTGTACTGATTAAAATCGCCTGTATTCCGCCGGTAAAGAAAAAAGGAATCACGGGAATGATGGCACCTACCCCAAAGAGCAAAAAAGAGGTTACGGCGGCTTCAATGGCGGAACCTTTCAAGTCTTCGCTATTGATGCCCAGTTCTTCTTTAATCAAGACTTCATGGGCGTGGTCTTTATTAGAAATAATGTCTTTTGCCATTTTCCGGGCTTGTTCTTCAGGGATTCCTTTTGACAGGTAAATCAGCGCCAATTCTTTTTCTTCTCCCTCCGGATTGGTCTCCAGCTCTTCCAGTTCTAATTGCATTTGATTTTCGTAAAGCTCCTGCGAACTTTTGACCGAAATCCATTCTCCGAGTGCCATAGACAATGCGCCAGCCAAAAGCCCGGCAAGCCCGGCTAATAAAACCCCTTCCTGACCGCTTGTTGCACCTGCGATGCCCATCACCAAACTAAAATTGGAAACCAGGCCGTCGTTTCCCCCCAATACCGCAGCCCGCAAAGCATTCCCGCCAACCGATCGGTGCCGTTTTTCAAATCTGGCCAAATTTGTCCCGGATACTTTGGCACCATTGTTTAAAATGTTTTTCAGAATGGTAACATGTGCCGTGTCAGCTATTGAATTGGCGATACTGCTTTGACTTTTTGCATTTAAAATAGAAGACGAAATACTTTTTTCGGTGTCTAACAACACCCCCAAAACATAATCATATCCTAAGATTTTACCGATAGTCTTTAATATTCTGGCTCTTTTTGAAGGGGGCGGTATCCGGCTGAGGTCCAGATTGTTTTTCTTCATAAAGGCGATGGCGTGGCCGTGCTCTATTTCGCTCATTTGGCGGAATACGTTGGCGATATTGGCGTCTTCTTCGTGATCGGCGAGTATTTGATAGAGAAAACTTGCGTCAACTTCGGTTTGGATATTTTTCAAACTGACCATCTTTTTTTGTTTAAATGTACAATAGACTTGTTGCGGCCGGATCATCGCGGGCGTAAAATGGCATTTTTTTACCCAATCTTCGCCTTTTTTCGATCACGTAGCTGGGCTATGTTCCCTCAAAAAGCCTTTGACTGAATGACTGAGCGATCCCGAAGGGGAATGCCCAGTGGGCATTCAAGTGAAGGAATGCGCCAGCAGTGTGTAGCAGCTCATTTCCCCCCCCACGCTGCCCCATGGCAAGAAGTCTAATGATTTGAGGAGCGCTGCACGAGTATGGCATTCT
>Ga0226658_10000404_pt1 | contig 21169 bp, 18 predicted proteins | sample OliLak19BULKMAT1_FD_169091 | JGI IMG/M metagenome (GOLD analysis project Ga0226658, IMG submission 169091) | Freshwater microbial mat bacterial communities from Lake Vanda, McMurdo Dry Valleys, Antarctica - Oligotrophic Lake LV.19.BULKMAT1 (v2)... | ecosystem: Environmental > Aquatic >... | reverse complement strand
GCGCCTTCGGTTGCAGGGCCGTTGGGGGCAACGGCCCCTACCTCACTCGAACAGGCGCGTCTTCTTCCAGGTAGGGCGGTCGGTGAAGGTCGGGGTCTGGGGCGTCTTCGACTCGTGCTGGCGGGCGAAACCGAGGAAGGTGCGCATTTGGCGCCGCTCGGGCTTGAGCGCGGCGGCGAGGACGTCGCGGGCGCGTTCCTTCGTCAGCTGGTCGAGCGCGGCCAGCGTCTCGGTGTTGCGGGCCCAGTCGCCGTGGCGGTCGTAGCCGAGGGCGAAGAGGCGGCTGGCGCGGTCGGCGATGGCCTTGTCCTTCTCCGCCAGCTGCGAGCGGACGCCGCCGATGAGCTGGGTCCAGGCTTCGGCGGAGAGGTCGCCGAGCAGGCCGGGGAGCTTGTTGATCATCTCGTCGGCGCGGGCCTCGACCTCGTCGGCCGGGTGGTCGCCGGACTGGATGATGAAGTAGGCGAAGTTGGTGTTTTCCTCGTCCGCGGCATTGCCTGCGACGATATAGCCCAGCTGTTGGCGGGTGCGCATCTCGGCGTAGAAGGGCTCGCTCATGAAGTTGGCGAGGACGGCGGTGGCGGCGCGCAGGGCGGGCGAGGTGTCGCCGAGGATGTATTCGCGGCGGTAGGCGGAGTTGTTGACGAGCAGCTGCTCGGTGGTGCGGATGGACTCCCCCGGGGTCTGGACGAGGATGCGGCGGCGGAGGAGGGCGGAGTCGGCGACGGCCTTCGGCGCGAGGGCGGCGCCAAGGCGGCGGGCGTCGGCGATGGCCGCCGCAGCGCTGATGTTGCCGTGCACCAGAGCCTCGATCTTGCCCTCGGCGTAGAGCTTCTTCGTGAAGTCGCGGACGGCAGCGAGGGTGACCTTCTCGGCGACGGGCAGCTGCTCGTCGGGGCGGTAGTAGAATTCGCGCACGGTGGCGCGGCGGGTCTCCGTGAGGGTCAGGTAGGCGTCGTTGCGGGGAAAGCTGCTCAGGCCGCGGACGATCCGGTCCTTGATGGCGGCGAAGCGTTCCTCGGAGACGGAGAAGTTGACGAGGTTGGCGGCGACCACGTCGAGCAGTCGGCTGGCGGAGGCGTCGTAGCCCTCGACCGAGACCTGCACGCCCTCGAGGGCGGCGGTGAGGGCGAAGTTCAGGCCGGCTTCGCGGGCGGTGTAGGCGGTCTCGTTGAGGGATTCCTTCACGCAGGCTTCATAGAAGCGGAGCAGCACGGAAGTCTCGAGCGAGCCGAGCGAGCGCGGCAGGCGGAAACGGTAGACCTCGGCCACCATCGGGCGGAGGAACTCGGTGTCCTGCGCGTAAAGGAGGCTGAGCGTGGGCTCGTTGATCAGCGGCACCGGCTGGATGGGCAGCAGGGCCGACGAGGCGGGGATGAACGGGTTGGCCTTCGGCAGCTGGATGGCGGCGACGGTGGGCGGGTTCAGCAGGGCGGTGTAGGCCGGGCCGGTGTCCTCGGTGTAGCTGAATGGCGTGTTGTAGTAGTGCTCATGTTTGTCCGTCTTGACGCCCTTGGCGACGAGGGAGACCAGCATGTTGTCGGGCCGGATTTGGCCGAGGAGTTGCGCGTAGGCGGCGGGATCTTCTTTGAGCCAGAGGTAGGGTTCGCGCTCGGCGATCTCGAGCGGGTAGTCGCGGATCTGGTTGGCGAGAAACACGGCGCGGTCGGCGCCCTCGCCCTTATCCTTGTAGGCTTCGTCGAGGCGGGCCATCGCAGCGCGCTCCGTGAAGAGGTAGGAGGGGTAGCCGGCGGCCTTGAGCTGTTTCACGGCGGCGAAGAAGAGCTCGAGCACGCGCGGGTATTTCTCGAGGCCGGCAGGCGTCAGGTTGACGTTGACGTTGAAGGCGCCGAAGTCCGGGGCGCTGCCCTCGGGGCCGGCGCTGAGGCCGGTGGCGAGGCCCTCGGCCTTGAGCTGGGAGAGCAGGCTGCCCTCGCCCTCGGTGCCGAGGATGAAGCCGAGCAGGGCGGCGGGCTTGCTCGCCCAGAACTGGCGCGTGGCGGGCAGGGGGAACTCGAAACCGAGCGTGCGGAGGTCCTTGATCGGCTCCATCCGGGCGAGGCGCAGGGCGGGCTTGGCCGGCAGGTAGTCGGCGGGGTAGCGGATGGTCACGAGCTTCAGGTCCTTGATGGGTGCGAAATATTTCCGGGTCCAGGCCTCGAGTTCGTCGAGGGAGGTCTTGCTCACGAGGGCGAGCGTCATCTGGTTGGCGCTGTAGTGGGCGTGGTAGAAGGCGAGCAGCTCCTCGCGGGTCGTGCCGCCGAGCGTGTCACGGTTGCCGGTGCTGAAGTGGTTGGCCGGGTGGCCGGCGCGGTAGAGGGTGTTGTGCAGCTGGTATTGGCGCCAGAGGTCGTTCTCGAGGTTCTTCTGGTTCTCGGAGTTGACGGCGTTCATCTCGCGGTCGGTGAACTCCGGGGTGAAGAGCGGGGCGATGAAGAACTGGGCGAGGCGGTCGAGGGCGCCTTCGAAGGCCTCATGGCGGATTTCGAGGAGGTAGTTGGTGTGGTCGCCGGCGGTGTAGGCGTTGTTGTAACCGCCGTTGGACTTGAGGTAATTGCCGTAGTCGGTGACGTCGGGATATTTTTCCGTGCCGAGGAAGAGCATGTGCTCGAGGAAGTGGGCGAGGCCCTGGCGGTTGGCCGGGTCGCTGTAGGAGCCGGCGGCGACGGCGAGGGAGGCGGAGGACTTGTTGAGCTTCGGGTCAGAGAGGAGGATGACCTTGAGGCCGTTGTCCAAGGTGAAGCGGCGGTATTCCGCCTCGTCGTTGGGGGCCGTCGGGCGGGGCGGGATATCGGCGGGAACCTGGGCGCGAAGCCCGGGGAGCGAAGCAAGGGCGGTGAAGCCCAGAGTGAGGAGCGCGAGGGAGCGTTTCAGCATAAGCATGGGGAGGGAGCCGGGAACCTAGCATTTCGGGTTGCCGCTGCAACAAGACAAACGCCCTGCGGCTGGCGGGCCGGGACTGGCGGTTCAACCTGTCGGCCGAGCGGCCGGCCGGGCGGATCAGCGGCGGGGCAATTTTTTAAGCAGCGCGGCGACGGCGGCTTCGAGTTGCGGGTCGCGGCCGGCGGCGAGGGCGCCGGGGTCGTTGGCCACGGCGACGTCGGGCACGATTTCCTGGTTCTCGAACCAGCCGGTCTTGAAATCGCGGGCGCCGAGCTGCGGGATGCCCCACTTGAGCGCGCCCTTCATCGGCCGCATCCACCACACGGCGGTGCCGGTGCCGGGCACGCGGTCGCCGATGATGGGGCCGAGCTTCTGGCGCCGGTAGAGATGGGGGAAGATGCTGCCGTCGGAATACGAGGCGGCGTTCTGCACGAGCGCCGTGGGCCGGGCCCAGCGGCCGGACGGGATGCGGCCGACCACCTCATTGTCGCGGTTGGTGAAGCCGGCGATGATCTCGCCGGTGAAAAGCGTGACCAGCTGGTCGTGCAGGTTGCCGCCGGCGTTGTAGCGCACGTCGATGACGAGGGCCGCTTTGTTCCGGTAGTCGCCGATGACCTCGCCATAGGCGCGCTGGTAGGAATCAAGGTCCATCGCCGGGAGGTGCACATAGCCCAGGCGGCCGCCGGAAAGTTTTTCCACCAGCGCCTTCCGTCCGGCCACCCAGCGGGCGTAGCTGAGGGCGGCCGCCTGCTGCTGGGTGATCGGCACCACGGTCTCGATCAGGGTGGTCTGGCGGCCAGGCGGCTGGATGAGCAGCTGGACGGCGGTGTCCGCCATGCCGTTGAGCAGCTGGTCGAGGTTGGTGAACTCGTTGATCAGCTCCGAGTCGAGCGCGAGGATGAGGGTGCCGGGCACCAGGTGGCCGCCGGGCAGGTCGGCCGGTCCGCCGGGCAGCACCGCGGCCACGCGCAGGCCGGGCCCGCCGTAATCATCGTCGAAGTGCAGGCCGAGCGAGGCGGTGTGGTCGGCGAGCGGCGGGGGCTTCAGGTAGGAGCAACCCATGTGCGAGGCGTTCAACTCGCCGGCCAGCTCCGACATCATCTCGGCAAAGTCCTCCCAGGTGTCGAGGTGCGGGAGGAACCGCGCGTAGCGGCCGCGCAGGGCGTCCCAGTCGCGGCCGTGCAGGGTGGGCTCGTAGAACTTCAGCTTGGTCAGGCGCCAGAAATGGTTGAACCAGTAGGCCGCCTCCGCGTGGGCATCGACGTCCAAGGGGGTATCGAGCGGGAAGCTCCGCGTCTCGCCCGTGGCGAGGTCGGTCTGCTCCACGGCGCCGCCGGCCAGCGCGTAAAGCTGCTGAGCGGTGGCATCGAAGGCGTAGACGTCGGCGAGGGGCTTGGTGAAAAGCTCGGTCAGCTCGCCGGTCGCCACGTCGAAGCGCCGGGCGACGGCCTTGCCGCTGGGCGCCTTCTCCACCACGAGCAGCGAATCATGGCCGGGCGAGAGCGCGTAGAGCAGCGGCGTAAGCGAGAACGGTGTCAGCCGCTTCGTCCGGTGCTCAATGCCGACCGGCTGCGGCTGCCAGTTGGCGCCGTCGGCCTCGTCCTTGGCGTCGAAGCCGGCGCGGGTGAGGTAGGCGAGGTAGATGTCGAGCTGGCCCGGGGTGGCGTCGGCCTGGCGCAGGCCCTCGCGGCCCGAGGCCCACAGCACGGCCTTACCGTCGGGGCTGAACCGCGGCCCGGCGTCGTAATAGCCGCTGTGCGTGACAAACATCGGCGCCGCCTGGCCCGAGGCGTCGAGCAGGACGATATCCTGGTTCGTCACGATCGAGCCGACCGTGGCGGTGAGCCACCGGCTGTCCGGCGACCACTCGAAGCTCATGTCGTCGTCCTGGTAGGAATAAAAATAACCGGCAGGCAAGGCCGTCACGGTCGCGCCGGTGGCCCGGTTGAGCACGCGGATGGAGTTGCGGTCGGCGAGGTAGGCGAGGAGCCGGCCGTCGGGCGAGATTTTCGGGTAAAGCACATCACCGATCGTATCGATGAGCTTCCGCTCCACGATGGGGCCGGCCGCGTCGCCCCAGGTCGCCTCGAAGATGTCCATTTCGCCGTCGCGCTCGCTGATGTAGACAAGCGAGCGACCGTCGGGGGCGAAGCTGACGTCACGCTCGTGGGCCGGGGTGCGGGTGATGCGGCGGGTGACCCCGGTGGCGGTCGAGAGCACGAACACCTCGCCCCGCGCGACGACGGCGACCTGACGGCCGTCGCCCGACAGCTTCATCTCGGTGAGATAGTCGTTGGCGCTGACGGTGGCCGTGGCCGGGCGGCCGGGGCCCGGCCGGAGGCGGATCGGCACGCGGGCGGCTTGCTTCGCGCCGGCTGGCTGACACCAGATCTCGCCCTCGAGGCCGTAGACCAGTGTGCCGTTGCCGGCTACACTGAGAAAGCGCACCGCGGCGCCACGGTGCGCCGTGACCTGGGCGGGCTTGGTGCCCGGCTTGAGGCCGGCCTGCCAGACGTTGAACGAGCCCGATCGCTCGCTGAGATAATAATAGCTGCGACCATCCGGCGCCCAGACCGGGTCGCGGTCCTCGCCGCGGAAGTCCGTCAGACGGCGATGCGTCTTTTTCGCCAGGTCGTAGAGCCAGACGTCGTGGGCCCCGCCGGAAACCGCGCCCTTGCGCCACTCGTTTTCGTAGACGGGCCGGTCCTCGTAGAGCAGGGACTCGCCGCGGGCGTCGAGCGAGACCTCGAGCGCCGGCGTGGGGATGATGAGCCGGGTGCGGCCACCGAGCGCGGGCACCGTGTAGAGCTGGTCGCTGGTGGCGTAGCCCCCGGCGAGGATGGTCTCCGGGCGGCCGAGGCGGGACGAGGTGAAATAAACCACCGAGCCGTCCGGGGAAAAGGCGCAGGGCTGGTCGTCCGCCGAGTGATGGGTCAGCCGCGTGATCTTTCCGCCGCCGGCGGGCAGGCTGAAGACATCGAAGTTTCCGTGTTGCTTCGCGGCGAAGGCCAGCAGCGACCCGTCGGGCGACCACACGGGACGGGTGGAATAATAATCGCCGTCGGTGAGCGGGGTGGCGGCGCCGCCGGTCGCCGGCACCCGCCAGATCCGGCCGCCGGAAGTGAAGGCGATCGCGGTGCCGTCCGGCGAGACGGCCGGGTAGCGCAGCCAGAGCGGATTTTCCGTGGTGGTTTCCGCGGCTGCCGCCCACGCTCCGGCCAGCGAAAACAGCCACACCAGCCACAGGGTTTTGCGTAAAGAGCAGCGGAAAATCATGGCACGGGAGTCGCGCAGTGGCGGACGCCCAAGCTACGCTCCGGCCCGGTCGCTGCAACAAGACAAACGTGCTCCTTAAGCCAGGGCGGCTAGCGGGTGGCCGCAGACACTCCCGCTTGGGTCATCAGTTCCTTAAGCCGCCCGATGTCGGAGGTGGTCGTCTTGGCGACAAAACCCCGGGCGTGGGCGAAATGGACTTCGGGACACTTGGCGATTTTCGTGAAATCCAGCCGGGCGTTGTCGCGGAAGCGCGAAAGACCGTAACCGGCGCTGCGCCGGTCGGGATAAACCGTGCCGACCACTTGCTCCGCCAGGCCGCGGCTGATGATGTATTGGTCCACGCCCAGCGACGGCTCGTCGGGCAAGGGCTCGGTGCGGGGGAGAAAGAGAACCTTGGCCGGGCGGCCGGCCAGATCCAGCTCCCAGACCTCGGCATGCCGGCCGATAAAATCGAGCCGCGCGCGCATCGTTTTCAGGTAGTCCAGCAGGTCCGTGCCGATCATCCGCATCATTTCCCAGAGCGGATGGCCGGGGGCGAGTTCCTGCACGAGGGCGAAGCGGCGCAGCAGTGTGACATCGATCGGCGAGATCAACTTGGTCACGACTTCCGGGGTGGTCCCCAGCCACTGGGCGGTGGTGACCAGCCCGCGGCAATCGAACCACTCGGCCGACTCCAGCCAGTCACAAAACTGGCGGGCGTCTTCGTAGAGCCCGAGATGCTGGAGCACCAGCGAGAGCGAACAGGTCGGGGGATGGTCCTTCGGCAGCTGGTGGTGGTCGAAGTTGTGGAGGGCCGGGTCGTGTTGATGCCCCACATCGACCACGGCCACGGCCGGGCGGGTCAGATCCTGCGCCGACGGCTCCCGGCGCACCAGGCGCACGGGATGCAGGGCCAGCAGGACGCTGCAGGCGAGAAATTCATCCTTATGGGCGCCGCCGGGATGAGTGAGAATGAGTTCGATGGGGGTCATGAAACTGGGATTGGGATTAGTGGTAGGGCGGGAGCTCCGAATCCCGCCTTGGCGCGAGCGGTATCACTTTTGTGGCGGGATTCGGAGATCCCGCCCTACATGTTTGCCGCGAGGATCTTCTCCCGCAGATGGGTGCAGCGCAGCTTCGACTCGGCGTTGCGCACGGCCATGCCGTAGGCGGCGGGTTCGCCGACGATGAAGACCTTCTTCCGGCCGCGGGTGATGGCGGTGTAGATCAGGTTGCGCTGCAGCATGACGAAGTGCGCCTTGAGGAGCGGGACGATGACGACGGGATACTCGGAGCCCTGCGACTTATGGATGCTGATAGCGTAGGCAAGACCGAGGTCGCCGAACTCGCCGCGCTCGAAGGTATGCTTCGCGCCGTCGAAGTCGGCGGTGAGCGTGCCCTTCACACCGTCGATGGAAATCACCTGGCCGATGTCGCCGTTGAAGAGGTCCTTGTCGTAGTTGTTGCGCAACTGGATGAGCTTGTCGCCGACTTCATAGGAGCCGGAAACAGTCTTAAGGGTGGGCGGCGCGGTCCCGCGCGCAGCCACTGAAGCGTCGCGCGGGGCCGCGACGCCCACCTTCCAAGGCCTCAACGCGGCCTGGAGGGAGGCGTTGAGGTTGCCGACACCGGCCGTGCCCTTGTGCATCGGGGCGAGCACTTGCACGTCGTTGACCGGGTGAAACCACTTGAAGTGCTGCGGGATGAACTTCGTGCAGAGCTCGGTGATCTTCGCGAGGCAGTCCTCGGGGGAGGAGGCGGTGATGAAATTGAGGTCGCTCCAAGCCTGGGCCTTGGCGACTTCACTGACTATCGGTGGCGGGGAGCTTTCGCCGCCGTTAATGGCGTGGGCGACGGTGACGATGAGGCTTTGGTCCTTCTGGCGGTAGACCACCTCCAGGCGGGTGACGGGAATTAATGGTAGGGCCGGCGCTTGTCGCCGTGCCGGTCCGTCGACAAGCGACGACCCTACCGCGATCAGATCCTTCAGCACGTTGCCGGCGCCGACGCTGGGGAGCTGATCGACGTCGCCCACCAGCACGAGGTGCGCGCGGACGGGCACGGCTTGCAACAGCGCGGCGGCAAGGCGTGAATCGAGCATCGAGGCCTCGTCGACGATGAGGAAGTCGGTCGCGAGCGGGGCGGACTCGTTGACGGTGAAGCCCATCTTCGTGCCCTCGAACTTGAGCAGGCGGTGGATGGTGGAGGCGTAGCCGCCGGTCGTCTCGGCGAGGCGCTGGGCGGCGCGGCCGGTGGGGGCGGCGAGGTGCACGCGGGCCTTCTTCGCCTTGAGGATTTCGACGAGGGCGCGCAAAATTGTGGTCTTACCTGTTCCGGGGCCGCCGGTGAGGATGCTGAACTTGTGCGAGAGGGCGTTATGCAGTGCCGCGCGCTGGAGGTCGTGGAACTGGAAGCCGGCCTTCTCCTGCGCCCAGGTGATGGCAGCCTCGACCCTGATCGCGGGTAGGCCGGAGGGTACGGAGTTGAGGCGTTTGACAGCCTCGGCGATCTTCAGCTCGGCGCGGTTGTTTTGGGGGAGTTGGAGGAAGGCGGCGTCGGACGACGCGCGGCTCTGGGGTCCGGGGTCTGGCGTCTGGGGTGGAACCTGCGCTCCGCGCAGGTTAAGTCCGCGCGGAGCGCAGGCTCCACCATGCTGCACGATCGCCTTCGAACCGAGCAGCGCGTCGATGCGGGCCTGCAGCAGTGCGGCGGAAGTTTCGAGAAGGGTGGCGGAGTAGTCGACGAGTTCGCCGCGCGGGTAGGCGGTGTGGCCTTCCTCCTGCAGCGTCTCGAGCGCGTAGATGAGGCCGGCGTCCAGGCGCGGCGGGGCGTCGTTGGCGTAGCCGAGGTTGATGGCGATGCGGTCGGCGGTCTTGAAGCCGATGCCGTCGATCTCGCGCGCGACGCGGTAGGGTTCGTCGGTGATGACGCGCTTCGCCTCCGGGCCGTATTTGTTGACGAGTTTCACGCACTGCGAGGTGGTGACGCCGTAAGTCTGGAGGAAGATGTGCACCTCGCGCAGGGTCTTCTGCTCCTCCCAGGCGGTCTTGATGGCGGTGGCGCGGACCTTGCCGATGCCCTCGACCTTACGGAGTTTGCCCGACTCCTCGCTGAGGATGCGGAAGGTATCGGTGCCGAAGGTGTCGACGATCTTGTTGGCGTAGACCTTGCCGATGCCCGGCACGAGTCCGCTGCCGAGGTATTTGCGGATGCCGTAGACGGAGGAGGGGAGCTCGGACTTGTGCGCGGCGATCTTGAACTGCGCGCCGTGTTGCGCGTGCTTCGTCCACTCGCCGGTGAGTTGGAGCGTCTCGCCGCACTGCACGCCCGGCAGCGCGCCGACGATGGTGACAAGCGCGTCGCCGGGAGCCGGCGCGGAAGGGACTCCGCGCCCCACCTCCGGCCGGAGCTCGGCGATGGTGTAGTGGTTCTCCTCGTTGAAGAAGATGATGCGCTCGAGGACGCCGGTCAGGGAGGTGGAAGCAGGGGAGGCCACGGGTGAAGCACGATGCAGTGAAAGGATTGGCCACAAAAAGCACAAAAAGCGCAAAAAGACGACTGGTTGACCGCGCCGGGTGATGCCGGCAGCCTGGGGGTATTCCCGCCATGCGCTATTTCGATGACCTGAAAACAGGCGATAAATTCAGCACCGCCGAGTATGAGATGACAGAGGCGGAGATCATCGCGTTCGGGCAGAAGTTCGACCCGCAGGCGTTTCACACCGATCCGGTGTCGGCCAAGGATACGCTGTTCGGGCAACTGGTCGCCAGCGGCTGGCACACGGCCGCCGTGAGCATGCGGCTGATGGTGCTCGGCGAGATGGACCTCGATGGCGGCGTCATCGGGCAGGGCATGGAGTCGCTGCGCTGGCCGCGGCCGGTGTTGCCCGGCGACCGGCTGCGGGTGGTGACGGAGATCGAGGAACTGCGCCCGGCCCCGGCGCGGCCCGGGCGGGGGCTGATCAAGCTGCGCTGCCGCACCTACAACCAGCACGGCAAGGTGGTGCAGGACATGACGGCGACGCTGCTGGTGGCGCGGCGGCCCGCGTGATTGCGGCATTGCGCCGGTGGAGCGGGCCCGGTTGGCTGGAGCCATGAACACACACGGGTGGATCTATGCGGCGGCGGGTTACAATGTGGCGCTGGCGCTGTTCCACCTGGGCTTCTGGCGCATGTTTCGCTGGAGCGAGGAACTGCCGAAACTGCACCCGGCCAACCGGGGCGTGATGCAGGTGCTGAACATCATGCTGATCGCGTTCCTGCTGCTGATGGCCGGCATCCAGGTGCTGGCCCCGGCCGAGTTGGCGGCCACGGCGACGGGGCGTCTGCTGCTGGGCGGGCTGACGGGCTGCTGGATCCTGCGCGCGGCGCTGCAGCCGGTCTTCTGGCCCGCGATGCCCAAGGCGACCAACGGGGCATTTGTTTTCCTCTTCCTCATCGGTGCCGGGCTGCACGCCCTCGCTTTCAACCCCGCCTGAACCCCATGCTCACCGCCGCCAACGTCCTGACCGCGCTCGTCGCGTTGCTCCATTGCTACTTTCTCGTGCTGGAAATGTTCCTGTGGACGAAGCCCTATGGCCGGCGCGTGTTTGCGCTGACGCCCGAGAAGGCCGAGCTCACCAAGTCGCTCGCGATGAACCAGGGCCTCTACAACGGCTTCCTCGCCGCCGGGCTGGGGTGGGGGCTGCTCGCCGGCGCGGACGGCTACACGGTTAAAGTATTCTTCCTCTCCTGCGTGATCATCGCCGGCATCTTCGGCGCGGCCACCGCCAGCCGGAAGATCCTGTGGGTGCAGGCCGTGCCGGGCGCGCTCGCGCTCGCGCTGGTGTGCGCAGAGGGAAATCGGTAGGGCGGGATCGCTGATCCCGCCGCGAACGTGGTAACGCGAGTCAACGAAGGCGGGATACGGCGATCCCGCCCTACAACGCCGCGCCCGCGGTGACCAGATCCGCAAAAATCTCCGTCGCGCCGGCGGCGCGCAGTTCCTCCGCCGAGTGCGTGCCGGTGGTGACACCGATGAAAACGAGGCCGGCGTTCTGCGCGGCGGCCAGGTCGAAGGGCGAGTCGCCGACGAGGGCGGTCGTGGCGGCCTCGCCGCCGACGGCCGTCAGGGCATGCTGCATGAAGCGCGGATCGGGCTTGATCCAGAGCGTGTCGTTGGCGCCGAAGACGCCGGCGAGCAGCGGGTCGAGGCCCAGATGGGTGCAGACCTCGCGGGCCGCGTAACCGCGCTTGTTGGTCAGCACGCCGCAGCGGACGCCGCCGCCGTTCAGTTCCACCAGCAGTTCCCGGGCGCCGGGCAGGAGCGTGACGTCGTCGAGGTTGGTGGCGTTCCAGTGCTCGGTAAAGAGCGGCAGGATCACCGCCACACGCTCCTGGCCGGCCAGCCGGGCGATGGCCTCGTCGAGTCCGCCGCCCACGGCGTGGCGGACCTGCGCGATGGTCGGCTCGGGCAGGCCGAGCTTGCGCATGGCGTAGGCATGGCAGCGGTGGATGGCGGCAAAATGGTCGATGAGCGTGCCATCGAGGTCGAAGAGGACGGTGCGGAAACGCATGCGGAGGACAATGTGCAACAGGCCTTCGCCCCTTGGCACGGAAAATCAGTCTGGCGGACTGGCGCCCGGCCTTCACACTTGCTCCCGTCCCATGATACCCGTCCCTTTCCCGACCGCCGCCCGTGCCGACACCTCGTTGGCGGGCGACACGCTCACGGTCCGGGTGGGGGGCGACTGGCGCATCACGGAAAAGCACCCGGATTGGGCGCAGCAGCTCGACGGCCGGCAGCCGCGGCAGGTGGTGCTGGCCGGCCCGGAACTGGGCGCCTGGGACAGCTCGCTGGCCCTGTTCATCCGTTGCGTGCAACTCTGGGCCGGGCGGACCGGCGCCACCCTCGTCCTGGAGCAGCTCCCGGCGGGCGCCGTCCGGCTGGCCGCCAGCCTGGCCCGGGAACCGCTGGCACCGGCGGCGCAGCCGCGCGGCCTGCCCAACCTGCCCACCGCCGTGGGCACGGAGACGGTCCGGCTATGGCGCGAGACCAAGGATTTTTCCCAGCTGGTCGGCGAGTGCGTGTTCAGCATGGGCCGGTTCTTCAAGGGTCAGGCGCATTTCCGCTGGCGCGACTGTTTCGCCGAGATGCAGCAATGCGGCGCCATGGCGCTGCCCATCGTGGGGCTCATCAGCTTCCTGGTCGGCGTGACGCTGGCCTACACCGGCTCGCTGGTGGTGCGCCAATACGGCGGCGACATCTGGATCGCCGACATGGTCGGCCTGGCGGTCGTGCGCGAGATGGGCCCGATGATGGCGGCCATCGTGCTCGCCGGCCGCACCGGCGCGGCCTTTGCCGCCACGCTGGGCAACATGAAGGCCAACGAGGAGATCGACGCCCTCTCCACCCTCGGCGTCTCGCCGATCGATTTCCTCGTCATGCCGCGGATCGTGGCGCTGTTCTGCATGATGCCGTTCCTCGCGCTCTACGCCGACGGCATGGGCATCCTCGGCGGCATGGCGATCGCGGCGGCCCCTCCGCTCAACATCCCGGCCAACCTCTACTGGGCGGAAATGCAGACCATCGTGGACCTCTCGGACATCACCACCGGCATCATCAAGGCGGCCGCCTTCGGCCTGCTCATCGGGCTCGCCGGCTGCTGGCGCGGCCTGCAGGCCGACCGCAGCGCCGCCGGCGTGGGCCAGGCGGCGACCGCCGCGGTCGTCACCGGCATCCTGCTCATCATCGTGGCGGACTCCCTCTTCGCCGTGGCCTTCGACATCCTCGGCTGGTGAACGCGCCCATGAACCCCGCCCCCGACCAGCCCGCCATCGAGCTCACGGACGTGACCTGCGGCTACGGCGAGCGGGTCGTGCTCGAGCACGTGTCCTTCGCGGTGAAGCGCGCGGAGATCTTCTTCATCATCGGCGGCAGCGGTTGCGGCAAGAGCACACTGCTCCGCCACATGATCGGCCTGCACACGCCGACCCGCGGCAGCGTGCGGTATTTCGGCCGCGATTTCGTCACCGCCACGGCCGGGGAGCGCAAGGACCTGCTCCGCACCTTCGGCGTGCTTTACCAGGGCGGCGCGCTGTGGAGCTCGATGACGCTGCGCGAGAACGTGGCGCTCCCGCTCGAGCTCCTGACCGACCTCGACGGCCGCGAGCGCGAGGAGATCGTGGCGCTGAAGCTGGCGCAAGTCGGCCTGGCCGGCTACGAGGACTATTTCCCCGCCGAGATCAGCGGCGGCATGAAGAAACGTGCCGGCCTGGCCCGCGCGCTCGCGCTCGACCCGGCCATCGTGTTCTTCGACGAGCCCTCGGCCGGCCTCGACCCCATCACGTCGCTCAAGCTCGACGAGCTGGTCCGCGAGATCCGCGACACGCTCGGCACCACCATCGTCATCGTGTCGCACGAGCTCGCCAGCATCTTTGACCTCGCCGACCGGGTGGTGATGCTGGACAAGGAGGCGAAGGGCATCATCGCCGAGGGCGACCCGAACGCGCTGCGCGAAGGCAGCGCCGACCCCCGGGTGCGGGAGTTTTTGAATAGACGCAGCGCACGGCTTCGGCAACAACAGGGGGCTTCCACGTGAAAACCAAACTGAATCCCGCGGCGGTCGGCATGTTCGTGCTCGGCGCCATGCTCATCGGCGTCGTCGGCTTCCTGTCCTTCGGCGGCTCGAACATCTTCGCCAAACCCGCGCGATTCCTCATCTATTTCAGCGAGTCGGTCAGCGGCCTCGATCCCGGCGCCCCGGTCAAGCTCAACGGCGTCCGCGTCGGTCGGGTCGCGGCCATCAACGTCCGCTACGATGCGACGAGCAAGGAGGCCCTCGTGGGCGTGACCTGCGAGGTGAACCGCAACATCCTCACCGACAGCGCCGGCGTGCAGATCGACCTGACGAGCCCCGCCAAGCTGCAGGAGCTGATCGACCGCGGCCTGCGCGCGCGCCTCAACCTCACCGGCATCACCGGCCTGCTGTTCGTGGAGCTCGACTTCGAGGACGTGCGCAAATACCCGCCCAACCCGCGCTTCATGGCCGAGGCCCTCCCGGTCGTGCCCTCCATCCCGTCGCCCATCTCCGAGGTGCAGCAGAGCATCGTCGAGATCGTGGCCGACCTCAAGCGGGTGGATTTCGCCGGCCTCTCGAAGGAACTGAAGACCTTGCTCGCCACGACCAACAACAAGATCGCCGCGCTCGACCTGCAGACCCTCGGCGAGAAGGTCGGCGGCGCGGCCGACGCCATCACCGGCTTCGTCAACTCCCCCGAGGCCCGCCAGACCTTCCTCAACCTCAACGCCGCCCTCACCGACCTCCGGGTGGTGCTCGCCCGCATCGACGGCAACGTCGGCCCGGTCAGCGAGGAGTTGAAGAAGACCATGGCGGACGCCCAGCAGGCGCTGAAGTCTCTCGAGGCAACGGCCGCCACGACGCAGCGCTTCGTCGCCGCGCAGGGCACGCTGGGTGACGAGGTCATCCAGTCGCTCCGCCAGCTGTCCGACGCCGCCGTGGCGCTCGAGCGGCTGTCCGACACCCTCACGCGCAACCCCAGCTCGCTCCTCGTCGGCAAAAAGAAGCCCGGCCAGCCCTAAGCCAAGGACAACCACAGATGAACAAAGATAAATACAGATGGAGGGGGTTGGCCTTCAGCCTTCAGCTTTCAGCCTTCAGCTTTTTGCTTTTCGGCTGCAACGTCCTCCCTACGCCCCAGGCTGACACCGTGCGGCATTTCACGCTCAGTGTTCCGGCCACCGCGCCCGCAGACGGCGCCACCGTACGTCCCGTGCAGCTCGCCGGGCACCTCCGCGGCCGCCTGATGGCGGTGCGGATTGCGACGAACGAGGTCATTTATCTGGAGGACGTCCGCTGGGCGGAATCGCTCGACGACGCCATCACCCAGCTGCTCCGGGCCCGCCTTGGTTCCGCCGGCGCCGGCCGCGTGGTCGCGGTGCAGATCTCGCGCGGCGAGCTCGTCCGTTCTGAGGGCAACAGCGTGCAACTGGCGGCGACCTGGACCATCACGGCCCCTGACGGCACCGCGCAGCGCGGCGCCTTCACGGCCAGCCCGCGCACTTGGGCCGGCAAGGATTACGGCGCGCTGGTCGGCCAGATTCGCGACGCGGTCACCGAGTTCGGCGACGCGCTCGCCGCGGCGGCCGGGAAATAAGCCGGACCCCGGTTTTCCGCATGGTCTCCGCCGTCGAATCCAAGCTGCGCGATCTCCTGGAACTGGCGCAGGTCGTGCTCGACGACCTGCCGATCGGTCTGCTGGTGGTCTCCGCCCACGGCAAGCCGTTCTGGTTTAATCGTGAGGCGGAGGTGGTCTGCGCCGTCTGGAACCGCACGCCGCTGCGCAAGGACGCCCTGCCGCTGAAGCACGCGGACTTCACCGTGCCCGAGGTGCTGTGGCAGGAATGCTCGGCCCTGCTCGCGGCGGATCAACCCGGCGCTAATCCCGAGCCCCGCATTCTCAGTGAACCCGACCGCGGCCTGCACGCCGTCATCCGCCTGCAACGCCGCCCCGGCCGCACCGGGCCGCCGGCCTGTTTTCTCCAGCTCGATTACCGCCGGCCACGCGGGGACCGCGACCGGCCGATTTCGCCCGGGGCGCTCAGCCTGCTGTCGCGCCTGACCTTCCGCGAACGCGAGGTGGCGCTGCGCATCCGCGACGGCCTGACGACGGAGGAGATCGCCAAGGAACTCCGCCGGAGCAAGCTGACGATCAAGACCCAGCTCGCCGGCATCTTCCGCAAGCTCGGGGTCGCCAACCGCTCGCGCGTGACGGCGATGCTGAACCGGTGAGTGCCCGGAACTCTCAGGGGTTGCAAATATGGATGTGGTGAGACTTGCTGAAATCGCGACGGGGCCACGCCGCGCACACCTCTACATTCTATGGCATCAATTCCGAAACGCGTCGAAGCCCGGTTGATTGCGGGCATAAAAAAATTTCAGCCCGTCCTTGCGATGGCCAAAAGCAAGGATGTCAATGAGTCGGATACCGTGGTAATTTTGAATGACCTCTTAGCGGAGGTTTTTGGCTATGAGAAATATTCAGAAATAACTAGCGAGTTCGCAATCCGGAGCACCTACTGCGATCTCGCGATTACTCTGGATGGAAAGCTGGCAGTTCTTGTGGAGGCCAAGGCAATAGGCATCGAATTGAAAGATGCGCATGTTAAACAAGCGATCGACTACGCAGCCAATCAAGGGGTTGATTGGGTAGTGCTGAGCAACGGGATTTGCTGGCGAATCTACAAAGTTATTTTCGGAAAACCCATCGATCAAGAGCTGGTATGCGAATTTGATTTTACGACGCTGGATTCGAAAGATGAAACCCATCTTCAGTTCCTTTATCTATTAACGAAAGAGGGGTGGGCCAAAGCGGCTGTTGGAGAATTTCATCAACAGAAACAGGCGCTAAGTCGTTTCTATGTCAGTGCCGCCATAACCAGTGAGTCGGTGCTGCAGGCTATCCGGAAAGAATTAAAGCGCGTATCGCCTGACGTGAAAATTGAGACGGAGCAAATACGCACGGTCATATCCCAAGAAGTGATAAAGAGAGAGGTTTTGGAGAGCGAAAAATTTATTGGAGCCGAGAAAGCCATTGAGCGTGCCTTCAATAAGGCAATGCGGGCCCGAAAGGTAGAGGCAGGTGAGGTTTCGCAAGCCATAGCGCCATCCGAACTGGGCTCGCCACCGGCTCAGTGAGTTAACTGTACTGGCCAACCGGCCTACTTCAAGGCGGCCGCAATGCGGGCGAGGGCGGTCGTCACGTTCTCGCGGGAATTGAAGGCGCTGATGCGGTCTTGCCACAGAAGCTGGGCTTGGCCTGAATCCGCAGTACGGGCCCTAATCGGAATATTTGAGCTGATGAGCGAGACAGCAGGACCCGTGCATGATCGGTTTCTTGATGAAACTGGTGACACTTCCTTCTATCGGAAGGGCCGCACCTTGGCGGTTGGCCAACCCGGTTGTTCGCTCGCGTTTGGCATTGGGATGCTGAAGGTCGCTGAACCGCTCGAGGCCCTGCGCAAACGCATTCGGGCTTTGCAGCTCAAGGTAATGGATGATCCGACCTTGAGCGGAACCCGCTCCGTGCAGCGCCATCTGGCCAAGCAGAACTTTCACTTTCATGCGGCCGACGATCACGGTGCGGTGCGGCAGGTCTTCTTCGACTTTATCCGGACCATTGATTGTCGGATTACCGTGGTGATGGCCCGCAAAATTCCTTCGGTCTTCAAGTCACAGCACCAAGAGGACGAGACGACGTTTTATACTGATGTGCTCTCCCACCTGCTAAAGGATCGCCTGCAGTTGCAAGGGATCTTGCGCCTGACCATCGCCCAGCGTGGCCGTAGCACACAAAATGAAAACCTGCACGCTTCACTAGCCAAGGCGAAGTTCCGCTTCGACAAGCGATTCCAGCCAGAGCGTCGAAAGACCATCGTGGACTTTCAGGTTAGCGATTATCAGGAGGAGCCGATTCTGAGCATCGCGGACTATCTGAATTGGGCGGTGCAACGCGTGTTCGAGCGCGGAGACGATCACTGGTATTGGGAGATGCAGCAGCGCATCCCCTTGGTCATCGACATCTACGATCGATCTAAATGGGCGGAGAACAGGCACTATTATCGCCCTGGAACAGACAACTATCTCGGGCCCATGAATAAATTGAGCCCACCGACATCCTAGAGGCGAACCTCGACGACTAAGGGTCGGAATTCGGATGTGGCAGGCCTGATCAGAGGGATGTGCAAATGATCAGGATTTGCGAGTGCGATTTTTGGAATCGTGCAGCACCCGGCGGAAGAGTTTACCGCCTGATACTTTGCCAAATCCGAATCGGCCTGGGCGAAAGGCAGGAGCCTGCAACTAGAGAGAAGTGGTCCGGCGACTAGCGTAGACCCTAAACAAGGCAGGGCTGTTGAGGGCAACGGCCCCTACCGTAGCGCCGCCGCGATGCGGGCCAGGGCGGTCGTCACGACCTCGCGGCAGTTCAAGGCGCTGATCCGGACGTAGTCTTCGCCGGACTTGCCGAAGGCCTCACGGCACAAACGCGGCGTCATCCTAGAGCATATTAATAATAATATAGCCGCCTCTGCTGGATGTAGCCGGGGTCGCTGACCCCGGTCCGTGACTTGGAGACCCAGGCACCGGGGTCAGCGACCCCGGCTACAGTTTTAGTGAAACCGTCCTAGCAATTCTCCGGTGGTTCGTCCGGCATTATTCCGGGAAGAGGCAAGGGTGTTAGCGGGCGGACCCTTCGGTCGCGGGTATGATCGATTTCCTCCACCTCCGGCTTGGGAATGCGGGTGAAGGCGATGCGCATCGGGGCGTCCTGCGTGACCCCGAAGGCGCCACCGAAGTAGACCGAGCCGTGGCCGTAGGTCTGATTCAGCAGATCGACGGCCTGATGCAACCGGCCCCGGGCCTCCTCTTGCTTGTGTTCAAAAAGATCGGGGGTGTGCAGCCGGGCCGCGAGCAGGCGCTGGAGGATCAATCCGACCTTCAGCGGCCGGCGCCGGTGCACGGCGTTGGGGCGGTCGGCCCACAACAGGGCAAGCGCATCGGTGAGCTTCAGCGTGTCCTGGGTCTCGTTGAAGCGGATTTCGTCGCTCCAGCTGGTCCCGTCGCCGTAGCCGATGTAGACCACCAGGGCCCCGGCGAAGTGGCCGATGCTGCGCAGGCGCAGGGCGGCCTTTTGCAGGAGACGGTGCAACACCGCGTAGGACTTGGCCTCGGTGCGAAGGAGGGGCGGGAGCACGTGCGAGTGCCCGACCGTCTTATGGATCTCGTGCTCAAACGGAATCGGCTCGCCGCGCAGCCGGCCATGCATGCGTTCACCCTCGATGCCGCCCCAGACGCCCCGGAGCTGGGCTCTGGTGGCGGCGTAGAGCTTCGCCGGGGTGTCGATGCCGTGGGCCAGCAGGCGGGCCTCCATCCGTTCCCCGATGCCGAGGAAGTCCTGCAGCTTCAGCCCGAGCAGCTGCTGCGGGATGTCGGCCTCCTCCAGCACGACGAGACCGTTCGGCTTCTGCATGTCCGACGCCATCTTCGCCAGCATCCAGTTGGGCGCGATGCCGATGGAACTGGTCAGGCACGACCCGACGCGCTGCGCGACCTCCGCCTTGATGCGGTGGGCCACCGCGATGGCTTTCTCCCGCGGGGCGAAGGTGGCGGTCAGGTCGCATTCGACCTCGTCGATCGATTTGATCGCGGTGATGTGGATGCAGCGCTCGATGGCGTCGAGCAGCGCGCGGTGATAATGCACGTAGAGGTCGGGATGGGCCGGCACGAGCTGCAGCTCCGGACAGTGCCGACGGGCCTCGGCCACGCCCATCTCCGCCTTCACCCCCCGGGCCTTGGCCGCGTAGTTGACCGAGATGCAGCAGGTGGTGTCGGCCACGACCGGCACGACCGCCACCGGCCGGCCGCGCAGGGCCGGATTCTCCTGCTGCTCGCACGAGGCGAAGTAGGAGTTGAAGTCCACGGCGATGGTCCGGAGTGCCATGACCGGACGTTCGCACAGCCGGATGCAGGGCCGGCGAGAACCAAAACGGCAAGCCGGGTAAAATTAGGCGCCCTTAAAAGTTCAGCTCGCCGAAACGCTCCTGACAGGATGCGGACGGTAGGACGGGGACGACGCATTCAGGCCCATCATGCCGGGCGCTGTTCACCACGGCGGAGACCTGGATCGCCGCCATCCGGCCGGCCTCGTAGGGCACACAGATGCGGGCGACCTCCTCCGCGGTAATCGGTCCCGGCTGCAGCCATCGAGCAAGGGCAGCGCCGGCCAGGATTACCGGCATCCGATCGTGAATTTCAGCCATGAGAGAATTTGGCCCACAGGTCAGCAGGGCGTAGGTCTCAGGCCTAACCTCGGTTTCCGTTTCGTAAAGGCCGGCGATGAAAAAAGGCTTCCGCTCCTTCAGTCCGATCAGGTGCGGAATCTTCGTTCGCTCATTGGGGCGCTGCCATTCGTAAAAGCCATCGGCCGGCACCACACAGCGGCGCTTTTGCACCGCCTGTTTGAACGTGGGCTTGGCCATCATCTCCTCGGAGCGGGCGTTGATCGGTGCGATCTTGGGCTTTGCGCTCTGGTCCCAGAAGGGCACCAGCCCCCAGCGCATGCGGCGAGCGTTGGGACGATCTTCCGCGGCCGCGACCACCGGGTTGTCCTGGGAGGGCGCGACGTTGTAACGCGCCACGAGTTTCTCGAGGGTTTGCCCGGTCAGGCTCTCGATCAGCCGGTTAAGTGCCTCAACATGCTGAAAGGTGTAACGGCCGCACATGGGCGCGAGTTTTCACGCTTGGCCCAGTCAGGCAACTCTCCGCTTACTTTAGCGCCGCCGCGATGCGGGCGAGGGCGGTGATCACGTTCTCGCGGGAGTTGAAGGCGCTGATGCGCACGTGGCCTTCGCCGCACTTGCCGAAGCCGGCGCCGGGAGTGCAGACCACCTGGGCCTGGTTCAGCAGCAGGTCGAAGAATTCCCACGAGTCGCGGCCGGTGTTGACCCAGAGGTAGGGGGCGTTGTCGCCGCCGATGCACGTCATGCCGAGCTTCGTGACCGCCTCGCGGATGAGCTTGGCGTTGCCGAGATAGAAATCCGTGAGCGCGCGTGTCTGCTGCTGGCCCTCGGGTGTGTAGACGGCGGCGGCCGCCTTCTGCACGGGGTAGGAGACGCCGTTGAACTTCGTCGTGTGGCGGCGGTTCCAGAGCGCGTGGACGGACTGCTCGTTCCCGGCGGCGTCGCGGGCCTTGAGGGTCTTCGGCACGATGGTGTAGGCGCAGCGCAGACCGGTGAAGCCGGCGAGCTTCGAGTAGCTGCGCATCTCGATGGCGACGTCGCGCGCGCCCTCGATCTCGTAGATGGAGCGCGGGATGCCCGGCGTGCGGATGTAGGCCTCGTAGGCAGCGTCGAAAAGGATGATGGCGTTATGCTGCTTCGCGTAGGCGACCCACGCGGTCAGCTGGGCCCGGGTGGCGACGGCGCCGGTCGGGTTGTTGGGGAAGCAGAGGTAGATCAGGTCAGCGCCGGTGGC